>Ga0233410_10000121_pt1 | contig 26629 bp, 28 predicted proteins | sample Na_anoxic_1_MG_FD_179869 | JGI IMG/M metagenome (GOLD analysis project Ga0233410, IMG submission 179869) | Seawater microbial communities from Saanich Inlet, British Columbia, Canada - Na_anoxic_1_MG | ecosystem: Environmental > Aquatic > Marine > Inlet | place: Canada: British Columbia...
GAACGGAGGAGAAGATAAGGACATGATTATTTCCCATTTGAAAGACACAGTGGACTCATTAACACCCCCACCCCATGCTAAATAAACAAAACATAGAGGAAACCACAACACAGCGTAGCGGAGAGAGGAATATGTTTATAACCAGCCTTCGGGCGTAACCATGAAATACTTAAAAGATATAAAGGACTGGAAAGAAATGAAAAATCAAGTTATTTGTGCTGATTGCCTTGATGGTATGAAGCTGATACCTGACAAGAGTATTGATTTGATACTTACTGACCCTCCTTATGGGATAGGAGCGTCGAAAGGTTCATTTATGAGACAAGGAAAACAAACAGGGAAAAGCAAGTGCGTCTCTGGCCTTAACTATACCGCCTCTGACTGGGATAATGAACCACCTAACAAAGAAGCCTTTAATGAAATTTTTAGGATTAGTGAGAATCAGGTAGTTTTCGGAGGAAACTATTTTGTAGAATACTTGTACAATAGCCCCTGCTGGATAGTTTGGGACAAGAATAACGGAAACAATAGATATGCCGACTGTGAACTTGCGTGGACGTCTTTTAAGACAGCAGTTAGAAAGTTTAAACATACTTGGCATGGAATGATTCAAGAAAACATGAAACATAAGGATATGCGAGTTCACCCCACTCAAAAACCAGTAGAGCTTATGCGCTGGATACTAGAAAACTACTCAAAAGAAGGCGATTTAATCTGTGACCCTTTTATGGGAAGCTGGACAATGGCAAGAGCTTGTAAAGATTTAGGTAGAGACTTTATAGGCTTTGAGCTAGACGAGAACTACTGCAAGATAGGAGAAAAGAGATTGCAACAAGAAGTATTATTTTAAAATTATAGATACCTTCCTCTAGTGGAGGTGGCGGAATAGGTAGACGCTATATTGACAGTAAGTCCCTGTGAAGTACAAGCAGGGCAGACTTATAAAGTTTCCCGTGACCTACTTTTCCAAGTCGGGACTCAAAGCAAAGCGAAGTAAGGCATGCAGGGTGACTATACGAGTAACAAATTGGATGGACCGACATGGCACGCTAGGTCGGATTGAACAGTGCCTCTCGTCAAATCCCTGCCCTCCACTAGAGACAAGTGTTTATAATCTAACCAACGTATTATGAAAGCACTAGCATGGATCAACATGGTCATAGCCAGCCTAATGGCTCTCTACTGTATGGCAGGACTTCCTGATGCATACAACACAGAAGATAGGTTTGGTATTATGTTTGCAATAGTTGTATTCGTTATGTTTGCGGTGTATCCAGGAATAAATCTGTTTAAGAAGAAAAAGTAGTTTACATAAAGTAAGTAATTTGATACTATGTAGACACACCATAAGTACAGAAGAATTTTCATAGGAATACCTTAACGGGTCGGAGTTTGGTCGTTGCTCTGGAGGAAAAAACGACCACCAAAAATTATGATTATATTTATCGACACAGACACAAAGAGTAAATACGTTAGATTCAACACAGAAGAGCCTATTGAGGCGTTTAAGTATGCGGTGGAGACAATCAACGAGTTCATGGACGAAGCGATAACCAAAGTCTACAAGAAGCCGCAGTCTCTAGGAGAGATTGGCAATAAAAAAATACCTAAAAATTCATAAAACTTAATAACCAAAAGCTATGTCAAAAAAGCTTACAGCAAAACCATTAGAACTTGACGGTCTACTTGGTGCAGCTAACAAAATACCACCGTCAAAGATTAACAACGTTGGAAAGGTTTCTTCTTTCCGTAGAGCATTAAAGCTTGCTCTAAAAGGATATTCAGACGGAATTGAAAGCTTTATGAGTGTATTCAGAAAAGACTTCGAAGACATAAACAAAACAAAAGTAGACCTAGAGGCTAAACTACAGGGAGAGAAGATTAAAAAGGCAGAAAAAGAGGACCTAGAGAAACAGGTTGCTGACATAGTTGAGGCTCAAAAAGGAATCCAAGAAGAAGCAACAAAGAAGATGGAAGAGTTCCAAGCAGAGAACGACAAGCCTATCGAGGTCACGTTTGACAGCGAAGCTTTCAACGAAACTAAACTAGCTCTAGAAGAATCTGCTCAAATAATCTACGGAATGACTAGAAAGGATAAAGACGGAAACATTATCCAAGAGTCTTATGATGTAAACGCTGTAGATGTACTATTCGAACTACTTGATAAAGCTGTATAAATGACTAAACCTAAATATCTATTCAAACCTGGAGACGTTATTAAGCACAAACTCTCTAACGACAAGTGCATCATCGGAAAGATTCAAGAAGACGTATACGATCTTGGAGAGGAAGGCAAGATAACTAATTACAGTTATTCTGTAACCGTTGATCTAACAGGTTCTGTCTTAATAGACGTAGATGTAGCTCACGTAACAATGACTAAAGTATAATGAACGACCCTAAACACAAACCAGGTGATGTAGTTATCTACAAGAAGAAATACTCTTTCATTGACACTATTGAATGGGGAAGACTAGTAGATGAACAATGGGAGTACGGTATGGCAAAGACCAACAAGGGATGTCCTATCCTTGAATCAGAAATAATAGACAACTGTAAACAGTAGAGAGTATAATAAATATATATTAAGTCAATGCTGTAGCATGCCATTTGAAAAAGACAACAAGCTTTGGAAGAAATCACATGAAGCTGCAAAGGATAACAAGAACAAGCTTAATGATTTAATGGAACTGGTTGTTACTGGTGGCTTTACTGATTACGCAGAGAAGTTAAGCAGGCTAAACGACAAAGAGAAGCTAGAGAAGCCAGAGCAAGAGTTTATGGATAGGCTAGAGAGGATGTTTGAATACGTAGCTCCAAAGAAAGCCAGAACAGAACTAACAGGCAAGGACGGCAAAGACCTTCCAACACCTATACTTGAAATAGCCAGTAAGAAAAAGAAATGAGTGTAAGATATGTAAATATGTGGAGGCGTTGCGTTAGGTTTTCTGAACACGAAGACCTTCCTAAAGAGCTTGTTGATGAAATGATTGATGATGTATGGTGGGACATGGCCTATAGGGGTAGAGCGCTAACAGAAGAGCCAGCCTATGAGAAGTCTAGAGACCCTAGAACTCTGTACTGGTGGCACGTGGCTAATGCAATAGGAGTATATGTGGGAAAGGCCAATGCTAGAAGAATGTATAAAAACAAAAAGATCCTTGGACTGAACGCAAAGATTGACAAGGAGCTAAAAAGCCAGAGGGGTATGCAAGTTAGTTATAGTGCATAGGTAAGACCACGAGAGAATCGAAGGCAGGTTTCTCCACCGTAAAGATCAAAATATGTTGTTTTCAATAACCACCGCCACGAAGAAAGTAATGGCAATGAAGGATAGGATCAGGGCGTGTCCTGGTGGTACTTCAGCTTCAAAGACTATCTCTATCTTGATGGTGCTTATTCATTTGTGCCAGACTGACAAAGAGCCAACGCTAACGAGTGTAGTATCTGAATCTATTCCACATTTGAAACGTGGAGCTATTCGTGATTTCAAGAACATAATGCAGGCTCAAGGATATTGGGAGGAGTCACGATGGAATGCTACTGACTCTATGTATACGTTCGAGACTGGAAGCAGGATGGAATTCTTTTCAGCAGATAGTGGAGACAAGTTGAGAGGAGCTAGGCGTGATAGGTTATTCATTAACGAGGCCAACAACTGTACCTTTGAAGCATTCGAGCAATTGGAGGTCAGAACAAAAGAGTTTATATTTATCGATTGGAATCCAACAAATGAGTTTTGGTACTACACAGATGTAAAACCGTCTCGTAACGACGTTGAGGAGTGTGTGCTTACGTATCTAGACAATGAAGCGTTATCGGTTGAGATTGTAGATTCAATTGAACAGAGAAAGAATAGAAAGGGTTGGTGGCAAGTTTATGGACTTGGTCAACTTGGTGAGGTTGAAGGTAAGATTTACAAGGGATGGAAGATAATTGACGAGATATCAGATGAGGCTAGGCTTGTCAGAAGAGGAATGGATTTCGGATACAGTAACGACCCTTCGTCTATTGTTGATATATATTTATACAACGGGAACTATATTATTGATGAGATAGCTTATCGAAAAGGATTAAGCAACAAACAATTGGCAGATATATTGTTAGCAGACGAGACGCATACATTGGTTATCGCAGATTCAGCAGAGCCTAAATCAATTGATGAGTTGAGAGTCTATGGAGTTAATGCAGTTGGATCAAAGAAAGGAAGAGACTCTGTATCATATGGAATACAGTGTGTGCAAGAGAATCAAATCTTTATGACAAAGAGATCAGTCAATGTGATTAGAGAGTACAGGAACTACCTATGGGAGACAGACAAGAACGGAAAGATATTAAACACTCCAGAGCATACGTTCTCACATTCGATGGATGCGATCAGATATGCTATAGCGAGTATGCACGCAAAGACCAAAGGATTAAACATCGAAGAATACAAAGAAGCAGCTTTAGAATACTCTGAAAACGACAGAGAACACCTTATTAGAACGAAGACCCCTGTGGCAGATGGATATGAACTTATGGACAAGTACGATGATGCCTCCGAAGCGTATTTAAAATCATGAGAAAGTAATTGCCATCATCGCTTTAGGACTGTATAATATAGGTATAAAAGCTGTGTATTATTCCCTACATGCCTTTTATGAAAGATACCGAAAAAACATTAGACACGCCGCTGAACATGAGCGTCAAGGGTGGGTTTGATAACAAAGCTGTAGTAACGTATTTAGAAGTCATCAGTAATAACAGTTCAGAAAAGAATCTCCAAATAGCAAAGAATAAAGCTATTCAGGAGTTGTTGGAGTCAACGTTTGAAGTTTCTAATCCATCAGGGACACAGAAGATACCGTCACAAAGACTTTATCAGGCTCTTTGGCGAGTTCAGAACAGAATGAAGCCATTGGATTTCATGATTCATGGAACAGGACAACCACAATATAAAGAGAAGATAGTGTCAGATGGTGTATCTACGGTTATGGATAGAGGAGGATACGATTCAGCATTAAGAGATAAGAACGGTGCATTCTTTTCATTGCTACTATACGGAGATGCTACGATTATGGTTGGTGCGAATGACGACAAGAAGTCTTATGCTCCAGTATTGTTCACTCCAGTTAGTATTGATAATGTTTACGCAGATGTATTCGCTACAGGAATAAGAAACAGAGGTAATGCAGGAAGTGCTTATAGAGCAGTTGCTATCTTCAGTTATTCATGGAATAGAGCAGTTGATCTATTCCCTAAACTAAAAGAGATTGGTGGAATAGGTAAGATACCTAGAGAACGTGAAGGATGGGATAAAGAGTTAGAAAGAAAGTATGAGCAAGAGTTTTCTATGGAAGACGAAGTTGAGATAGGATTCGGATGGGATATATCTAAACAGAACTTCACAGTATTCGCTGGATCAGCTTGTACTGTCCTAGAAGAATACAATGGAGATGACTATCCATTCTTAAAGAAAGACGGAACTCCTTATATACCACTACTTCATTTTATTTGTGTTCCTTCAAGCGAAGGATTCTACAATCATGGAGTTGGTGACCTTCTATATAAGCTAGCGATAGTATCAGGAAGACTATTGAACATGGAGGTTGGACACGCAGAAGACAATACATATCCAATCACTATCGTATCTACACCTCAAGCAGAGGCGTCTAACTTCTTCGCTAAACTAGCCACAGCACATAAACAGAGAGCGGCTGGTAAGAAACCGTTTGTCGTGTTAGAGAGAGACCCTAACGACTCTAATGACGTTCAGGCTAAATCACTAACTACACAGAACCTAACTAACGAATGGCAGTTAATCTACAATACATTCCTAGATGAAATCCAAATGCTTGGAATCAATCTTAAAGAACTTACACAGGAAGGTAATCCTACTGCTACAGAAATACTTTCAGATGAAGAGAACTCACAGTCATGGGTTAAGCAGGTTATGGAATACAATGCTTCAGAATCACAAGAGGCAGTTGAGATAACACTAGACTGTATTGAAGAGTTCGTTTCAAAGAATTCTAAAGTTCCACTTAATCTAACTACAAAGATACCTACTGAAGACGGACAGGACGAGGTTAGAGCTGACGGAATGAATATGGGAATGTTAAAGACAGCGATTAAGGACGGTGATTGGTTCGTGAAGATAAATTCTCGTACAGGAGCTATTCCTTCAAACACAATGTTAAGAGCAAAGATAATGAGTGTCTTCCCATTGGCACAACCTGGATCACCAGCACAAGGGAAGCTAGCAAAGATGATGGCAGAGATAGCTGACATGGATTTAATGCCAGAAGAGTTCATGCCACAACAGCAAGAGGCACAGGCTACGCCAGAAGCAGCACAGGCTGATCTAGCAGCAGAGCCTATATCAGAAACACAAAGACAGAGTTTTAATCCTAGAACATCTAAACAAGTTGCAGTATGACAAAGGTGAAAAAAGAGACAGTAGCAAAGCTCATTGAAAACAGGGGTAACTACCAACCTGAAACGTTAAAGGCATTAGGAAGTCTTGAGAAACTATATGCAGCAGCAGACTTCTACGACAGGCAGCCAGACGTTATGGAGTTAATAATAGCGAATGAGTTATTGCATTATGCACAGAACGAACAGTTTACTAGTGAAGAGTTCACAGCGTTTAGCGGAGGATTGATGAGGTTCGGGATGTTCTTTAAAGAGTGTTCCGATCAAAGGAAGTTAATTGAGAAGAACAAGATTGACATAAAGGAGGACGAAGAAGCGGTTTAGTTGTAACGAGTGCTAGAGTTCACAGCTCTCTAGCATTCATTATAGCCAAACGGCTATCGATATTTTATAACTTGAACGTCTATATGGATGAACAGGAAACACACTCTGATGGTGACCTAGATCTAGGCATCAAAGGGGATGATGTTGCTGACACCACAGCAACTGACACTAATACTGAATCACAGGAGGAGGCTCCTGCAGAGGAAGTAAAAGATGAACAGGAGCAAGACGCCCTTGAATTGGGCGACGAAACTCAACCAAACAAGGGTAAAGCTGAATCAGCAAAGGAAGAGCAGGCTGATGCGTGGGCCAAGAAAATCAAATCAGGTGACAAAACCATTGATGATCTACCTACAAATCTTGCATGGCTCAAACCTGATGTTGAGGCGAAGCTAGGAACGTCAAAGGAAGATCCTAGAGACACGGTGCGAAAAGTTCTTGCAGAAGAAAAAGAACAAGCAGCATTCAAATCTCTTGAGTCAGAACTAAATGACATGGGATTAACTAATGACCAGAAAGTATCTCTATCGGAAAAGTACAAAGTCTTTAAAGGAAAAGGATTGAGTCCATTGGATTCACTTCAAACAGCCTGCGAAGCATTGAGTATTGATCCACAAGAGGCTTACACCGATGCTAAACGCCAAGCTATGCGATTGCGAACACCTGGAAACTACAAGAAGGCTTCTGGAGCAGATGCTTCAGACCTACATGGAGAAGCTGGGTATGCAGCAGTTAAGGAGAATGTTCCTGAAGAAAAGAGGAAAGAGTATCTACGCAAGCTGATTCAATAGCTCTGGAAGAGTTGTAAGATAAGAAACTATTTCTTAATTTTACAACCAACATGGCAGTTAATTCACATTCAGCGTTGGCTCCCGTAAATTTTATGCCGATGGTTCAAGACTATTTGAACCAACGTCTTGTTGCGAAAGAACTTTGTCGCACAGAATTTAAGGCACAGCTACGCTCTGGACAATCTATCGATTGGCCTTACACAACAGACATGAGAGTACAAACGTACACTCCTGGTACTGATCTTACTATGGATGCTAATACAGCGACTTCTGATACAATGCTTATCAATCAGTCTCGTGCATCTACATTCGTACTTGATCCTAATCAACAGGCTCAAGCAGAAGATAAAACAATTCAGGCTAAACTAGCTAACCAAGCTTCTTTCCGAATTGCTTCTGACATCGACCAAAAAATCTTGAAAGAAGGAGCTGATTACGCTGATAGCACTATCACTGGCGGAGTTCTTTCTGCTTCAACTCTTTACGCAAGTATGACTGACGCAATGGCTAGGCTTCAAAGACAGAACGCAAACGACGGAACTATGTTCTGTGTTCTTGATCCTGAAACTATTGCTCTACTTGCTCAAATCGAAGTGGCAAACGGATTTAACCTAGCTGACTCTGCTCTTCAGAACGGATTCGTAGGTAAATCTCAAGCAGGTTTCTACGTTTACAACTCAAACAACCTACCTGCTACAGTTACTCTAACTATGGACACACAACCTGCAAACGGTGAAGCAATCGTTGTTGCTGGTGTTACACTAGACTGGGTTACTGACGGTACTGCTGCTGCTGCAGGAGAAATGAACATTGGTGCTAATATCGCTGATGCTCAAGCTATCCTAGTTACAATGCTTAACGGAACTACTGCTCCAGCTGTAGGTGACTACGTTGACGTAGCTGTAGACGACAGAAGAATTTTCCAGAACATTGGGCTTTCTGCTGCTGCCTTTGCTACAAACGCATGTGTAATCACAGCGTTTGGTAAGCTTTCATGTTCAGAAACAATGGCTACTGCAACTAACGAGTTCTCTGTTGAGACTGCTTCTATGATCTTCGGAACTAAAGGAGCTATTTCACTTGGAATGCAAATTGAGCCAACAATGGCATTTGCTAAAAATCCAGATAGACCAATGGAAACAAACTACGCTATCCATACTCTATTCGGTAAGAAGGTTTTCGAAAGAGACACAAAGCGTCTTGTTAAGATGACAAGAACATCAAGTCCTGCGACTACTTAAAGTTTAATGCCTTGAGGGGCGGCTTTATAGCCCCTCATTCTTAATTCAGACACCCAGAGTACGGGGGAACGGGTACTCAAACACACTGGTCTATAATCAAAAAATCATGCCTAAAAATCCTTTTTACGCTGACAAAGTCGTTCTGAAAGACGGCGGAGTTATCGAAACATCTGATGGAACTGCGATCATCGAAGTAGATGAGAACGGTGTACCATCAATAAAAGCTGATATTTCAGAGGCATTAGCATATGGATCTATCTATGTAGGAGATTCTGCTGGTGTAACATCCGAACTAGCTCTTGGGGCTAGTGGGTATATTTTAACCTCTAACGGGACTACCGCTGTGTGGGCCGCTGGAGGAGTTCCAACAGGAACAACAATCACTGCAACCAATGATACTGCTACTGGAGCAGTGTTGAACATGGCTCATGACTCTGCTAGTCCTGCTGAAGGAGATCTAATTGGAATGATAGTTGGACAGGGTAACGACGATGGAGGAGATCCATTTACATACGCATCATTTGGTGCTGCTATTGGCGATCCTTCTGACGGTTCTGAAGAAGGTTCATTTGCAGTATTCTGTGCTAAAGGTGGTGTATTCAGCACTGCTGGGGATCCAGACTTCATTGTTGGCCCAGGAACAATAGAAATTGCCTATACTGACGACGGAACTACAGGTGCGCAAATTAGAACTTACCATGTATCAACTACTCCTGCTATTGATGACGCAGTTAGTCTCTTTGTAGCTTCGGGGTATAATGATGCCGCTGGAGAGCTAGAATATGGTACTGCTGGTTTTGTAATCCTTAACCCTGCACAGGGAGCAGAAGTTGCTGGATGGGGAATAAGCCTACAGAACGGAAGTGGTTCATTACAAACTACTCCACAGTTAAGCCTACTTGGTGCTACTGCTGGTCTTACTCTAACAAGTGAGCAATCAGGAGCTGAAGGAGCTTCACTTGTTCTTTATCAAGATTCTGCTAGTCCTGCTGCAAACGATGCAATTGGAATGGTTAAGTTTCTAGGTGAAGACAATGCTAGTGGATTCAAAGAATACGCACAACTATGGGGACAGATTGATGACCCTACTGCAGGTGCTGAATTTGGTTCTATCTCATTTAAGATGATGAACGGAACTGGAAGTTTAGCTACTGCTGCCAACATTTCACACGATGGTGCAAGAGCAGAGCTTGCGATTGGTGACGGTACTGCTGGCCCAGCGCTTCTTAAGAATGCTGGTACAGGCCCACTATTGCTAGACGCTGGAGACACAGGTGCAGGTATTGCACTTGAAGAAGGAGCTTCTGGTGACGTAGTTCTTCTACCTGGTGCTTCTGGTACAGTTAAATTCGGTACTCACTCTGCACTTGGCGGAGAGACTGTTTCTGGATTTATCACAATCACAGATGCAGGTGGAACATCAAGGAAGGTAGCTATCGTAACTTAATAAATAACAACTTATAATATGCCTAAAAATCCATTTTATGCTGATAAGGTTGTCCTAAAAGACGGTGGAGTTATAGAAACGTCTGACGGTACAGCTATTATCGAGGTGGACGAGAATGGTACGCCTTCTATTAAGGCCGACATTTCAGAAGCCCTAGCATACGGATCAATTTACATAGGTGACTCCGCTGGAGTTACTTCAGAGCTAGCCATAGGAGCTAGCGGATATGTTCTAACTTCTAACGGAACAACTGCTGCATGGGCAGAAGGTGGAGTTCCAAGTGGAACAACAATCACTGCCACCAACGACACTTCTGCTGGTGCTATATTAAACTTTATGCACGATTCTGCCTCTCCTGCTGAAGGAGATGGGGTAGCAGCTATTACTGGAATCGGGAACGATGCTGGCGGAGATCCTCTTACTTACGGAGGCGCTATAATCGGGATAGATGACATAGGAGCTGGAACTGAAGCAGGGTTTTTTGGAATAGGCATTGCCCAAGATGGTGTGTTTGATTCTAGCAAGATTAACTTCGCAGTTTATGGAGGTGGAGGAGGATTCTCTGCTTATGATGAAGGTGTTGAAGGTGTTGAGATGGAATACCTACACGTTACTGCAAGCATTGCCGCTAATGACAAGTGTGCTTCGCTGCTATTTGGTATTGAAGATACTGTTGCTGACGACATAATTGGCTTCGCTCACATGGATATAATCGCAAGTGATGTAACACAAGGAGCCGAAGAAGGAGAGCTACACTTCTATCTTATGAGTGGAGGTAATAACACAAGCCCTACGTTCACTTTACAGGGAGACCATATTACGGTTCAAGATAACGTTGGAATGGCTTTTGCTAGTACAAATAGCATTACGGCTACGTCAGAAGGTGTTGCTGCTTCAGGTATTGATGTAGTTACATACATTACTACCAACGGTGATCAAGATGAAGACAACGTCACTCTTGCCAACGGTTCATACCAAGGACAAATAAAACAGTTCATCGTGGTGGCAGTAGGAAACGCAAACGATTCAGTAAGCATTACACCAGCAACTATGCTTGGAGGAACAAAGATTACATTTGCAGCTAGTCCTCTAGGACTTGGTTGCCATATGTTATGGAATGGTTCGGCATGGGGAATTACTGGTAATAATGGCGGAACTGTCTCTTAATAAATTTAGATGCTGGGGGTCAAGGCCCCTAGCCCCAAGTCTATTAACCCAAACAACATGACTGTACTTCCAATAGCATCATCTTCAAAGCTACTCGCTGTTACTCCTAGCGATACTGCTGCGTTGCAATTTGATGGAAAGGTATTAAGAACTAAAGGAGTTTATATAGGTGGAGCAGGAGACCTAGCAGTTGATGCAGAAGACGGAACAGCGGTAATCTTTCAGAACGTACCTGCTGGATCAATTCTTCCTATCGACGCTAGTTTTATCAACGCAACAAATACAACAGCTACAAGTATCGTTGCACTATTTTAATCTAAACTATGTCTTTATCTCAAAAACTAACAACAGGAATAGTAATCTCTCCAATATCTGGAAATGATACAGACGGAGGGATTGTAAGTGGAAGTCGTCTTCTATTAGAGACAGGAGTAGGTGACGGAATACTTCTAGAAACAGGATCTTATATCTTAAAAGAAAACTAACCAAAACATAATGGCAGATTCAAAAGTTACAGGTTTGTCGGCATTAGGGGCAAAGGCAGACCCAGCCGATATATGTTATCTAGTTGATGACCCTACTGGCAGTGCGACCAGTAAAAAAATTACAGTAGATAATCTTAACTACTGGAGTAAGAGTGCCGTAACAGGACAGGTGTCTCTCATTGATGAAACCGCAAGAGCAACTTCGCTTGTAAGTGTGCAAGCTGGCTCTGCACTGACACCATTGACAGTACAGGGAGTAGGTGGCTTTGAGTCAACAATATATTCTTCTGGTAGCAATGGAGCCTATGCTGCACGCGTTCATTCTACTGGACTAGCTTCATTCTCTGCTGTATCAGCAGTGGTTGCCCTAGTTACACCGCACGCTGACGATGCGGCTGACTCTTTCGTAGCTGGGTTTTCTCCATTCTTGGAGAGTGATGCAGGGCCAGCAGCTAAAGTTCCACTGTTCTTCTTTGACGGAGGTTCTGGAGCAATGTGGACAAAGATTATAGATAGTGAAACTGGAGCTAACATAAGAATGCTTGAGCCAGCTAATGACGCTAATCCACAACAAACATATGGTTCTACTGAAAACAATGCCTTGACTACTATTCAGTCTTATAAGGCAGGATCACAAGATCTTGAATTCGTAGAGTTTGAAACTAAATCAGAGCTAGCAGATGCTAACGCAGGGCAGTATAAGTTTAAAGTAGATGAGAGCCTGATTTTAACAATAGACGACGATGGAATAGTGGTTGAAGGTGGAATGAGAATGAGAGTTACGGAGGTTACTGCAGCTACTTATGATCTAGCCTCTAACGACTACATCCTTGATGTTACTTACACAGCAACTGGAGCAGTGACAAGTCTTACAATCCCAACTGCTCAAACTGTCGCTGGAAGAATTATAGTAATTAAAGACTCTGCAGGCAATGCAGGTACAAACAACATTACAGTAGACACAGAGGGAGGACAGAACATTGACGGATCTGCGACCGCTATTATTAGCGGAGACTACGATTCAATCACTCTGTATTGTGATGGTAATAATTGGTTCATAATCTAATAAAAATATGTCTAAAAACTTAAGAGCTGTAAATACAAATCAGATAAAGTGGGATGACTTAAGAATTGTCCCAGGAGCGTTCAGCTTTCCAGGAAGCGCAGATCCGACCCTTTCTTCTTGGCAGCCGACTGGAAGCGGGGCTACATTCAGGGTTTATGAATTCAATAAAAACGATGAAGCGTTTGGTTCTACTCAAATGCCTCATAGCTATAAAGAGGGGACTGATCTATATTTTCATATTCACTGGACCCCAAGAGATAGAGGAACGGCAGAGAGCGAGAACACAGTAGGGTGGAAAGTTGACTACACTATTGCTGACATAATGGAGAACTTCGTGGCATCTGCCACTGCTGACCTTTCTGATGCGTGTTCTGGAGTAAACGAAAGACACGAAATAACATCAAGCGTTCAGGTAAGTGGAGCGGATCTTAAAATATCTCACGTAATAATGTTGAGAATCTACAGAAGCGATACTGGAGCAGACGATACGTGGGTAACTAACACTGCTGGAAATAGGCCTGCATTGCTTGAATTTGATATTCATTATCAGATTGACGATAGAGGCTCTCAAGAAGAAACATCTAAATAAAATAATATGTCATATATAAATTGGTTAGAAAGGGTGATGACTGGTGATGAGCCAGACAACTCTTTAGCAGAAATGATGGAGAGGGCTGCTGGATTTCATATCGATAAAACGGTTACGATTTCAGGAACAGGAGCGCAAACCGCTAACGTATTACAACTTACTGGCTCTGTTGTTATTACGAATCAGTGGGCTGAAGTAAAGCGAGTAGGAACAATGGCAAATCTTACTAACATGTATGCAGACCTATACGACGGCACCAACACAGTTGACTTAACTGCTGATGGAGCTGCTTTAAGCGGAATGCCTGCTGGAACATATTTTACAAAAGATAAAGTCGCTGCTGAAGTTTATAGTGTAAATGATGCTAGTGAAGCTAGGCTGTTAGAAACTCTTGCAGATAGAAAGTCTGGTAGACCATTTACTATTACACAAAAGAATGGAGCTGATACATTTATCCGCTTACACTTCACAACAACAGACAATCCTATTGATGCAGACATAAAGATTCACTTTGAATACTATCCAATCAACGGAGGCACCTTGACCTTCTTATAAATAAAACCCAGTAACTATGAGTGAAAAATCAGTCTTGAGTGAAATCAGGGGCCTAAAAGCACTGTTCTTGGAAAAGTTTGACAGGAACGAAGAGCAGCACAAGAACATCGCAAAGTCTTCAGACAGCAACAAGAAGAAAATAGAAAAGATAGATGAGGTAAGAGAGAAGTATCAGCCTATGTGGGAGAACCAACACGAGGAAAGATCTGCTATTAAGAATAAGGTGTTCGACTGGGCGTGGAAATTATTTGCAACTGCAGTATTTGGAGCTTCTCTAGCCCCAGAAGTGGCAAAAAAGTTCGCAGCATTATTTAACCTCGCATAGCATGAAAGCAAAATCAAGAACTGTGAAGTCAAAGACTCCTTACAGAAAAGCAAAGGCAGCAATGGGACACAAACCAAAGAAGGTGTACATCGTTAAAAAGACAAAGAAATAATGGCGTTAGACGTAATCCAACCAGGGAGAATAGATGTATCTAGCAAGTCTCTAATTTGGGACTACACAGGTGCAACTTTGAGGTGTGACACTCCTTTAATAGGAACTGATGCAGCTAATAAGGATTATGTCGATTCAGTAGCAGGTGGCGGAGGAATATGGGGAACCATTACAGGGACTCTATCTAATCAGCTTGATTTACAAGCCGCTCTAGACCTTAAGTTTGACGCAGCGGACTTCGACTCATCTTTTGACACTAGACTCGCTACAAAGGACACTGGTGACCTTGCAGAGGGTGTTAATTTGTATTATACACAGGCTAGATTTGATGCTGCGTTTGCAGCAAAAGATACAGACGATCTATCAGAGGGTGCTACCAATTTATATTGGGACTATGACGCAGACAGTCAGAATATAGTAAATGTTGCAGATCCAGTTAATCCACAGGATGCAGCTACTAAAGTCTGGGTTGAGGCGCAGATCACTGCAGAAGATTTTTGGGATAGAGCAGGGACTACTTTAACAACTCACACTTCTGGAGATAGTGTTAGCCTTGATGCTAATGCTACTTATCAGATAGAGACGGTTGATATGGTGGCCAAGTATTCTAATAACTATTTCTTTGGTAATTCTGGTATATCTACAGTATCTGGGGCGTGGAATATGGCCGTAGGAGACGCAGCGTTAAGTAGTATAACTACTGGTAACAGGAATAATGCTTGGGGATATTTAGCTGGAAGAGACATAACGACTGGTTCAAAGAACAATATAATTGGTGCTGCGGCTGGAATAACTATTACAGATGGAGAAGAGAACTGCGCAGTAGGTAATCAAACATTTGGAGGAGGGTCAACTAATCCTAATAGGTCAGTAGCAATTGGATACCAAGCTGGACTCAATTCTGACCAGGATGACTGTGTGCTTATTGGGCATAACGCTGGATATTCTAATTCTAGGGACAATACTCTTTATATAGCCAATACAAATACAGCTACTCCTTTAATATACGGAGAGTTCGACACTCCACTTCTTCAATTTTATGCACCTACAAAGCTTGGAGATGATACACAGTTCTTATTTGGCGATTCTGGAAATCTTGCTATGGAATACGTGTCTGCTGATAACGAGTTCTGTATGGGATTCGCAGGAGGAGGAACTGAAGTTTGCTTAACTGGCAATACAGAGGTTCATAGGACTACAAACTTCCAGTTTAAGCCTATAGGTACTTCTGTGTTGTGGGAAAACTTTGCTTATGGTGGAGGAACTAGTATGAGGAACAAGAGGGCGCAGGGAATAGAAGGAGCTGAAGAGTCTATTGTGAATGGGGCAATATTAAATCAGTATTTTGTCCAAGGTTATCACGAAAATGGTGGTGGTCCAGGAGGAGGAGATTATTATTCAGGAGCAGAGATTAGGTTCACTGTAGACGCAGCTATTGGAGCTAGTGCAGAGATGCCTACAAGGTATGAATTATATTTAACTCCTGATGCCAGTACAACTCCTGAATTAGCCTTTGCTATTGGAAGTGATAAGCTGGTTCATCTTCCTGGGACACTGGGGGTAGGAACCCTTCCTGGAACAATTCCTTTGGAAGTGGTGGGAACTCTTGGAGAATTCAGAATTACACAAAGAGAAGACAATAGCACGACCAAGCAAGCTAGATATACAATGAATCATTATACTATAGCTGAACAGCCGTTAGGGGTAATGGTAGCTCAAAGTACAAGCACTGCTAATACAATAGCTTTTGGTGGAGGTTCTAGTTTAGTAAATGCAGCGACAAGCTTTTCATTCTATGCAGCAGCTAACAATACAACAACTACTGGTAGTGCAAAGATGGTAATTGACGGAGTAAATAATGCTACTTATGCAGGATTAAATTCTTCTAAAGTAGGGGTGGGGTATACAACAGGAGCTGTTTTACCAGATGACTTCAGCGTAAATGGAACTGCTAGCATATATGAAGACTCTAGCTCAACAATAGATAACGGATTAAGAATAGAACAGGATGGGACTGGAGATGCTCGCATGGAGTTCCTTCTTACAGGAGGACAGGCGTTTTCAATGGGTATAGACAATAGCGATAGTGATAAATTCAAGATGGCGATTGATACTGATGTTGGCATAAACACATGGCTTGAAGTTGATACGTCAAAAGATGTTTTCTTTACACCAAATGCTACAGTAAGCGTAGATGGAGATATAGAATTAACAAAAACTGGGGAAGCTACTGCAATAAACCAAGGACTGCCTTCTCATGAAATAAACTTAATAGCTAGTGATTGGATAGGAGGTGTCGCAACTGATGTTACTACTACTTTATCTAATTACCAGCCAGTTGGAGGAGACGGTGCTACTTTAGGAATGAGCTTTGACGGAGACTTAAGATACATATGGAGTGATGAAGGAGTGGCTTTTGTGGGAGATGCTGCAGGAGGAGACACTTGCATTTTTGCGGGTTCAGTTGCTCCAGCAGGAAAAGGTGTGAACATGACGTTTAGAGGAGGAAATGCTGTTGCGGCTGCAGCAGATGGTGGAGACTTAAGAATGGAGCCTGGAGAGCCTGGTGCTGGAGGTGTTCCTGGAACAATCAACTTTGGACAGTCTGGACTAGCCGATCAGGGGTGTGTTTTCTTTAAGTCATATATGAGGTATCAATCAGAGCTTGATTACTCTGATGATGGAGAGAATCATAATGCTGATGCTCTTGAAACTAGCGACGCTCTTGATAACACAATCTCGTATTCAGACAGTGTTCCAGACAATGCTGTAATAAGAGTAGAGGTAACTATCAGCGCAGTAGAAAGTGATGGTTCAGATAGAGGAACTTATAGAATCAGTGGAGTGTTTTATAGAGACGGAGGAAACATATCTCAACAAGGAAGCACGGTGTATGATTATGTAGAAACAAGTGATTTAAACTGGGATGTAACTTTTTCGCTTAACACAGTCGACCAATTGGCTGAAGTACAGGTCAATGGAAATGGTGACACTGTTAGGTGGACAAGTTTTATCAAGGACTCAATCGTAATAACAACCTAAAATGGCTCTAAACCCTACAACAGGATTTGTGAACGGAAGTGCTTACGCAGAAGGGCTAAAGCTGGGCGCTACAGTCGTTGTAGACTCGATTCTAGACGAAGACACTCTTGTTAGTGATTCCGCAACTGCATTGGCCACACAGCAAAGCATTAAGGCTTATGTTGATGCTGCTGCAGGCGGAGGAACGCCTACGGATATTACAGTGGCAAATGAGGCCACAGACACCACTTGTTTTCCTTCTTTCTTTACAGCAGCTACTGGCGATTTGGGACCTAAAACCAATGCTGGATTAACATTCAACTCTGCTACATCAATTTTAGGGGCAACAGGATTTAGTGGACCTTTGACTGGAAATGTGACAGGAGATGTAAGTGGAAATGCAGGGACGGTTACAGATGGCGTTTATACGGACGACGCAGATGTTTCTAGTAATTCCTGGGTTTTAGATGAAGATGATATGGCTAGCGATTCAAACACTAAAGTTCCTACACAGCAGAGCGTTAAGAAATATGTTGATGATAATGCTGGGGGAGGATATTCGGCAGAAACAATTTTGGCAAGATCAGTCAACCCATTTGACCCATCATCTGGAGATGTAATGGTAAATTTTACAATAAGCAGCAATACGACGTTAAGTGTTGGTCAAGTTGAAATCCCTTTTGACATAACCGCTGCGCAATTCTCGTTTTATGTTGTTGCGGCTAATGTCGCTGGAACTTTAGATGTTACATTGTATGCAGAAGATGGCCAGTCTCAAGTGTTTGCAGAGACAACTACCAGTATTTCTGGCAGCGGAATGCACTCTCACACTTTTTCTTCACCAGTTACAATTCCTGCTGGAATATATTATCTTGGGTTTAATCCTAATTCTACGGCCAACATAATAGTATATGCTTGGGATACAGACATTGGGTTCTCAAATCTTTGGAGTTATGGAGTTAGCGGAAAGCCAAAATTAGAAGGAACAACGACAATTACTGCTGGAACTCCACCAGCAACGTTTACCCCTTCGGGGCTTACCAGCGCCGTAGACAAAACCGTAATAACAAGATTCGACACTTAACTAACAACTTAATCAAACAATATGAGTTATATACTAAATGAAACACCAACAGGGTTAGTAGATGGGGCCAACACCTCCTACACAACAGCAGATACTCTCTATCAGGCTGTAGTAATCACTGTAGACGGAGTTATCTACACTGGATCAGTAACGTTCGCTGCAAATGTCTTTACACTAGGAGACGCACCGACTGCGAGCATAACGATTTCGTACTATAATTCCGCAACATCATCTCCATCGGCAGGAAGCCTATTGGTTTCTGATGTATATGCAGCGTTCGGAAGGCTTAAGCGAGACATATCAGACGTTGGAGACACTACGTTCTTTGATTGGTGTGACTGGGTAAATAAATTCGCCTATAGACACATTAAAGGTGCTGACACTCCTCAATTGATTACAGAGACAACAATCAACTCTAGGATTGGTCAAGAATGGGAGTATCTACCTTCAGACTTCAGAGATATTGCTGGATTTGAGTGTGGCCTTTATCAGGTAAACAATGGAGTTCCTAATAACCGTTCAGATGTTCTTTTGCCTTATGGATCAGGAGGAACTGGATACAGAATAGAGAAGGATAGGATCTACTTCATGCCAGTACCTACAGAAGCACGAACTTATAACTTAAGATATGTATCTTCTGAACCAGAAATTGATGCAATGACTGATTCGTTCATCGCTCCACTGGATTCTAAATATATGCAGTACATCGTTAATGCTATCGACGTACTATATAGCCAATGGGACGAAGAAATTGGAATGGAGAGCATTGCAGACGTTCGATTCACAAGATTACTCGCAGAATTATCAAAAAATATAAAACAAACGCCTGATGTATACGCATTAGACGACTTTACCCAATCATTCTCATGTCATACAAACCAATACAGGTAGATAACAAGATGCAGATGTCTTCGGCGTTGAGTACGATGGCTCCGAAGGGTGTCAATTTAAGGACACCACCACAGTTCTTGGATGTAGATCAGGCTTTGAATATCCAGAACTACGAAATTGAAGATACTGGTCGTTTAGTAAAGAGACTAGGTCTATACAATATATACGATAGCGGAACTGAAGCTATTACCATGTTTGAACAGTGGACTTCTGATATATGGATGGTAGGATTCGGGACTACACTGGCCTATTACACAAAGTCTACTGGTGTTTTAACCAACATTAAGACTGATTTCTCTGTTAATGAGGAGTTCTCTGGTAAAAAATACGGAGACTATTTCTTTTTATGTAATGGAGTAGATAAGGTATGGTATATGACAATCTCTGACCTTACTACCGTAACGCAGATAGCTGCTTCTCCTGCCGAGGCTAATCACATGGCTGTGATTGGTGCTAGACTATTCGTATCAGTAAATGATTCAGTTAGATATTCAGAAATAGACGATGGAACAAATCCTCCTTTCCAAACATGGACTGAAGGAACACTAGCAACTGATGGAGGCTCTGTAAGCTACAGAAACGCTGGAAACGTTAGGTCAATCGTTCCACTAGGTGCAAATGTAGTCGTATTCAGTGATGATGGATTCTATTCATTCGTGATTACACTATTTGACAGTGCAGGAACCACATCTAAAACAGAAGACATAGCAAATTATGTAGAAGACTTTGGAGGAGCAAGAGGAGCTATTAGCACAGAGAAAGGTATCTTTTATACCAATGAAGCTGGGCTATGGAATCTAGTCTCTGTTGGACAGACAGACATTCCTTATAGTAGGCAATACTCACCAGTGTCTTATTCTCTAGGAAATACTTATTTCGATAACGCAGATTTCACTAGATGTGATTTATATTACGACCAAAAGAAGCGTGTTGTTTATGTAACTGCTGGACAAGGATCTCAAACAAATAATGTAGTGCTTGCATATCATACTGAATACAAAGCTTTCTACACTATTACTGGATGGAACATCTCTAGATTCCTGAACGATAACGGGGTTATGTATGGTGCTTCAGACGCAAAGACTGCCTTATACAAACTATTTACTGGATATACAGACGACGGACTTATTATAGGAACAGACTACAGGCAAGAGATTTCGCTTGGAGAAGTTGAATATAGAAAGAAACTACTTGGTGTTTATACCCAAGGCTTCTTAAGTCAATCTTCATTAGTCAAGGTGCGTTTTGATGCTTATAATGAGAAAGGAAGGATAACTACTGATAAACTTAAATATGATTGGACAGCACAATACGCTACAGGATCAGGAGATGGATACAATTCAGCTATCTACAGCAGTTCTGTATACGGGGGAGACAGTGACGATAGTGGCCTCGTAGAATGCTTTGATGGGGCTAGACCATTTATAAGTAACTTACAAAGGTTACAACTTCACATAACAAGTGCTGACGAATTTCCTCATGTATTAACCTGGGTAAAACTAGGCGCTAGAATCAAATCTAAATGTAGAGTTAGAACATTATCACAAACAACTTAACAAAATAATATGGCTTATACTCCTGCAACTAAATTACCTCAATTGAACTTTGCTCAATGGTCTAGACCAGATGCACCAAATCCACGTCTAGCCGCACCAATTGACGTAAGCTCAACAACGCTAGTCTTTACGTCCGCACCTCTGGACTATTTAGGCAACGTTATTACTGGTGACTTCTTAATGAGGTCAACAAATAAAAACAACTATACAGAGTTAATGTATATCCCTGCTGGAGCAATGAGCGTGGACGGATTAACTGCCACTGGTGTAATTAGAGGTGTTAGAGTGAGTGGATTAGACTATACAACTGGTGATGCTAACTATGCAGATGTACACGAAGGAGACTCTCCTATTGGATTTGCTATCTCTGCTGTATATGAGTCAATTCTAGCTGGAATCTTTTCTGGGACTATAGCGACAAATGGATTGTCTTTAAGGATAGGAGACGGGACAGATTCAAACACTACTATATACGCTTCTGGAGTAAGTGAGACTGGGTGGTTAAGAAAGAACGCTACAAGTGGAAAGGCGGAATATTCTAATGACGGGACCAACTGGCTTACATTTGATGCTATTTCAACTTCCAATGTGGTTATAGCCAGCTCAACAGATACAACTCCTGGAACTCTTGATGCAAAGATGACTGTGTCTTCTGGGTCTGGAGCAACAGTAACAAAAACTCTCGTCAATCCTGCTGGGAATGAGTCTATCAATATAGACGTGGCTTTAGACACATCTTCTCTAGATTCTGCTTCTGATAGAAGCAGCTCTTTCACTTCAGCCTATTTAACTTCTGGGGCTGCAGTATTTGCTGACTATACTTTATGGACTCCAGTGACTGACGGAGCTTTTCAAATTACTATAGATGGAGTGGCTCTAGATGTTACTGGAATAGACTTTAGTGGAGTAACCAACATGGGTGGCGTTGCGTCTATAATACAAGCAGCGCTTCGAGCTGAAAGTGGTGGATCAGAAACTTGTACATGGACAGGAACTCTGTTAGTTATTGCCTCTGTACTTACAACATCAGTTAGTGAAGTAACCGTAACTACTGCTGGGACTGCTGGAACAGACATTTCTGGAGCTGGCCTTAATTCATACATGGATTGTGATACTGGAAATGGGGTGGAAACCCTTGCTACATTTGACGTCTCTAATGATGCTGGCAAGTTGGTGGCTCTTGCTAGCGATGGATATTTAGATAACAGCTTGTTGAGCCTTAATGCGCCAATACACTATACTTTTGACACAGAGAGCGCTCCGTTTGGAGACTCTACTTCGCAGTTTGATATAACCAACACGGCTGGTGACACATACCGATATACATACGATGGCACAGGCACAGACCCTGGAATCACTTCTATTACGTTTCCAGTAGGAGGATATGTATATGCAGGTGGGTCTAATTTTAATGCTGCCAACCAGGTGTTTGGAATAATTACAGCGTCTGCTACTAATTACTTCGAGATAGAAAATACTAGTGGAGTAGTTGAGTCAAACAAAACTCTTGGAACTGGACTGCTTACTATCACAGAAAACGTATTTATAAAAAATCTTGGAGACTCCACTTCACAGTTTGATATTACCAACACCGCTGGTGATACATATAGATACACCTGGGATGGGAATGGAACTGATCCAGCTATAAATTCCGACACCTTAAAGGTGGGGGCGGTGTTGCTGATAAACGGTGAAGATTTTGCCGGAGGAAACAAGGGGGCGTTTAAAGTAACTACAGTAGGAACTGATTACTTTGAAGTAACAAATACAGGCGGAGTGGTCGAGTCTAACAAGTTAATAGGGACTGGCGAAATAAAGAAGTTGCTATCTCACGTTGTTGTAAAAGGAGTTGGTGGAGGAGGGGCTTCTTATGAATGTGGTTCAGACAACGATGCCTCTGGAGGTGGTGGAGGAGCTGGTTATTGTGAGAGTATTATCTCTGCAGATGACCTGGGAGAACATGAATATATGGTAATAGGTGATGGTGGAATAGGTGATGATGGAACTGCTGGTCTTCCAACGAATGGGGTAAATACGATTTTTGGAAGCCATTTTATAGCAGAAGGGGGGCTGATTGGCACATCGGATAGTGTTGGTGGAAAAGGAGGGGATGGAACTGGAGCAGAAATAAACATAACTGGTAGCGATGGATTTAACATAGAGAACAGCTACTCTGGTTCAGAATCTATTGAGTATCCTGGGATGGGTGGAGCAAGTCAGTTGTCTGGCTCTGTAAGAGGAAACCTTACTCAATCTACTGGTGTTACTGGATACGACTATGGAGGAGGAGCGTCTGGTGCTAGAAGTAACAATGGAGGAAGTAGCCAAAACGGAGCGGATGGAGGACCTGGAGTTGTGTTCGTTACTGAATTTTATTAGAAATTAACTTAAATATAAATGTTTACTAAATTAAAAGAATCTCTTGGATTTATAGGAGAGAGTAGGCCGGTCTATCAAGTTCAGGGAGCTGTACAGACAAACGGAACGTATTCGTACTCCTTGGGCGGCAAGACTGTCAATGTTACCGACGAAGAGGTTAAAAAGTACGGTAATATCGCCAAGGCTGGAAAGGCAAAGATGGGAGACGTGAATTTGTCTGCAACAGTTATAGCTCCGCCAGAACCTAAAAAAGAGCCAAAGCCGCTATTTAAAACTGTTGAAGAAGAGGCGAAGTACGCTATAGACGCTGACATAGAAGATACGGCAACTACCTACAAAGACCTATTTGGTTATTCTGGTGGAGTTCCAAAGACCATCGAGGAACAGGTTTCTAAACTAACCGAACAGCAACAGAAACAGAGGGAGTTTATGGCTACACAAAGTGGTTTAGCCAGTGGGATAGAGTCTTCTCAAATTAAGCGTGCAGAGAAAGAGTCTGCTGCGTCTGTAGCTGGAACTACTGCCGCAATGGCTCAAGGAAGAGAAGGTGCTATGGCTGGATCAGCTCCAACTATAGTTTCTGAATTCCAACAAACTGCTGCTGGAATCATTAAAGAGTCCAAAGACAGGATTAGACTAGCAGAGAGTCAAAGAGAACAGGCTAAATATAACATGGAGAATGCTCAAGGAGAAGCTAGAATAGCTGCTGCTGAAGCCTACAAGAGAGCGTCTGCAAGAGCTGCGTCAGAGATTAGAGCTGCAGAGACTACGTTGTTAGATGCTCAAGGAGCTGCATCTGCTGAAGCAAGGGCTAACTTTGCTGCATTTTCAGGATTAGTAGACAACGGAACTGTGTTGGATACAAACTCTATCTCTTCATTCGCTCAACAGCTTGGAATACCTTTTGAAATGGCTAACTCATATTACGAAGGAAGCCAAAGAATTAGAGACGATAAGAATCTAGACCTAGAACAAAAGCAGGTTGAAATGGCACAGCTTAACGAAGACTTTGAGAACGGATGGCTAGGAGAGAAGTCAAAGGAGGCGAAGAGTGTTCAGTTCTATCAACAGGCTGCGAACTCTGGACTTTACTCACAAACACAACTACAAGAGATGGCTTCAACAATGGGGATTTCTAATGAGAACAATCCTACATATATGGCTCAATTAAAGATGGATCAAGCTAGTGCGGCTATTAAGCAGTACGAAGCAGATCATCTTGGACAGCCACCTGCGGAAGGAACTTCAGACTGGTATGACTATCAAATAAATAAACTAGAATATCAAAAGGCTCAAGAAGAGTTATTTGAAACTACTGGAGGTTTTAGTGTTTCTACTGCCAATGAAATTACAGGATCTACAATTACTCAAAAATATGACACTGATATTAGTTATGGAATTCCTGGACAAAGAGCTGGAAAGCACGATGGATTAGACTATGTTCTTGCTGGGGGAATGGGTGCTGACGTAAGAGTGCCTATATCTGGTACAGCCAGAATAGTGAACGACCCTAACCCAGGAGTAAACAAGGGGTGGGGGAATCAGGTTATCGTAACAGACAAAGAAGGAAGAGATCATATGTTTGGACATCTAGCAAATATACAGGTTAACAACGGAGACTTCGTTAATGCAGGAACAATAATTGGAGGACAGGGAAACACTGGATACACTTCTGGAAAGACTGGAATACACGTCGACTATAGAATCAAGCAAGACGGGAAGTATATTAACCCAGAGACATTCTTGAACAATCCTCCTGTATCTACTGACCAGTCAGTTATTTCAACTTTGCCAGAAAAAACCATAGACAACGTAAGGTCCGAGGCTAACAGCTTTAGACAGGAGGCCATAGTTAAAACCTATAGTGATGTTTTGAACAAAAAGATGTCTGTTGAAGCAATGGTGGGGTCTGGGCTGGGTGGACCAGCGGACCTAGCAATAGTGTTTGAGTTTATGAAAGCATTAGATCCGACTTCTGTTGTAAGAGAGTCTGAATATGAAGCAGCTTCAGCCGCTGGAAACATCTTTGCTGGAACTTTTGCAAAGTTTAATGGATATTTAAAACCTGAAGGAGGGTTCTTGCCAGACACTGTCAAGGAAGGGTTCCTAGACTTGGTTGACGTGAAGATGGATTCGTCTACAAAGCAATACGAAAATCTATACAACCAGTATTCAAAACGAATAAACAATATAGCCAACGCTAACGTTGCAGACGAAGTTCTTACTGATTATAGACTTACTGAAGGAGCAGAAGAGCTAGACTTTGATTCTATCTGGGATCAGGCAGGAGATACTTCTACTCCAGCAGAACAACAGCAAGAAACTAATATATGGGATAATATATAAAACTAATTTATAACAATATAAAATGGAATATACGGCTCAAGATGTAAACTTCTTAAAGCTTCTAAAGGAGAAGGGCGTAGATCAACAAACTGCTTTTGCAGAGCTTAAGAAAAAAAAACTACAGACACAATCTCCAGCGGTATCTATGGCGTTAAAAACAGCTGAATCTGCAATGGGAGAACAAAGGGTGGGAGAATTAGCTGCTCAAACTCCAAAGCTGCCAGTTCCACAAGCAATGGAAAAAGTCGAACAGGCTAGACCTGCGATTAAAGAAGCACAAGCTAAAGGAGAAGACTATAGGGTTTTAACAGAAATATTAGGAAAGACACCAGAAGAAGCTGATGAAATTATAGGCAAGAAAAGCCTTGTTCAAAAAGCTATGGACATCCCATCTCTTGCAATGGAGGGGGCAGAGGCTGGAGAGAAAAAGAAAATGGCAATACAGCAAAAGGAAGAGCAGTTAAAGGCAGAGGGTAAAGATTTTGCTACACGGCTTTCAAACATAGAAATTACAGATGATATGCCTATTCCAGACAAGGTGGCTGCATGGAGTGCTAAAAATACAGGAAAGCTTTTGGGCAAACTTAATGAAATGGGAGTAGAGGCATTGCCATATACAGAGCCTATTAAGGCTGCAATTTATGAACAATTTGTAGACCCTATTTTTGAGTCTGTAATGGAGGCTGACATTATTCCAGAAAGAGGAACTGGAGACTGGTTTCAATCTATGAAAGAAGTGGGAGAAGATATAAAATCCGTAATCCCAGAGGCTGTTAAGGAAGTCCCAAGAGATTTTGGTGAATTTATACAATCAAATCCAGACGTAGCATTAGA
>Ga0233410_10000122_pt1 | contig 26619 bp, 22 predicted proteins | sample Na_anoxic_1_MG_FD_179869 | JGI IMG/M metagenome (GOLD analysis project Ga0233410, IMG submission 179869) | Seawater microbial communities from Saanich Inlet, British Columbia, Canada - Na_anoxic_1_MG | ecosystem: Environmental > Aquatic > Marine > Inlet | place: Canada: British Columbia...
TCCAATTTTGAGCGACCCTTGAGGAATGCAAGCTTTACTTCACATTATTTCACTTATTATCAGTGAGTTAAGTGGTGATTTTTTGTCGTGTAACGTGAAACTAGGACTAGCAGAGGGCCTAAAAAAATTATATAGTGATACAAATGCAAAAAATGACAATTAAGCTGCAGGAGGCGTTGCAGCAAGCACAGCAGACAGCCACTCGCTCTTCGCACCCAGAGTTGAAAGATGTACACGTTTTGTTAGAGTTACTCCAGCAAGAGGGGGGAATAGTGGTTCCCATTTTAGAATCAGCAGGGGTTGATTTAGTGAAGCTCAAAGCAGGAATCGTTAGTGCTCTGGCGTCAGAGACTAGCGTGACGGGCAGTAATGCTGAACCACAACCAAGTTATGGATTACGCTCTATTTTGGATGAGGCTGATCTAGCACGTATATCTATGGGGGATGATTTCATCAGTGTGGAGCATTTCCTCATTGGCGCGCTCAAATCAGGCAGTCCCACGGGTAAGATATTGAAAGAGAATGGTCTAGATACGGCAACTTTAGAGCAGGCGCTGAAAGTGGTACGTGGGAGCCAAAAAGTGACGGATGAGGACCCAGAAGGGAAATACCAATCTTTGGAAAAATACGGCACAGACCTAACTGCCAAGGCACGGCTTGGAAAAATAGATCCAGTGATCGGACGAGATGATGAAATCCGAAGGGTGATGCAAGTGTTAAGTCGGCGCACTAAAAACAACCCTGTACTGATTGGTGAACCAGGTGTGGGGAAGACGGCTATTGCAGAGGGTCTGGCCCGCCGGATTGTCAGTGGGGATGTACCAACATCGATGCAGGGGAAACGACTCATCTCTATGGATATTGGAGCAATGGTAGCGGGTGCTAAATTCCGCGGTGAATTCGAAGAGCGTCTCAAAGCTTTTCTCAAAGAGGTAAGTGAATCTGAAGGCGAGATCATTCTCTTCATTGATGAACTCCACACCATAGTTGGTGCGGGCGCTAGTGAAGGCGCTGTCGATGCGTCAAATTTACTTAAACCCCAATTGGCTCGAGGTGAGCTCCGCACGATTGGTGCAACCACGCTTGATGAGTACCGCAAGTACATCGAAAAAGATGCCGCACTTGAGCGGAGATTCCAACCCGTCAAAGTGGGCGAGCCTAGTGTTGAGGATACTATCGCAATTCTACGTGGCTTAAAAGAGCGCTATGAAGTGCACCATGGAGTACGCATTCAAGATAGTGCCATCGTGGCGGCTGCCGCATTGAGTGATCGCTATATATCAGACAGATTCCTGCCCGATAAAGCAATAGATCTTGTCGATGAGGCTGCATCGCGGCTGAAAATTGAGCTAGATTCGGTGCCTACAGAGATTGATCAGATGCAGCGTCAAGTTATGCAGTTAGAGATGGAACGCCAAGCATTAGAAAAAGAATCTGACCCAGCGAGCGCTAAACGGCTCGTCAAAGTGAAGGAGGAAATGGCTAATATCAAAGAGAAATCAGACGGTCTTATGGCTCAATGGAAAAATGAGAAAGAGATCATTACCATCGTCAATAGCGCGCAGGAAAGCATTGAGTCATTGAAGAATGATGCGGAACAAGCAAAGCGTGAGGGAGATCTGACAAAAGCATCAGAAATTACTTATAGCCGCATCCCCGAAGCTGAAACACAAGCTGAGGAGGCAAGGCTAAAGTTAGATGAGATCCAAAAAGTTGGACGCATTCTAACGGAGGAAGTGACGGAGGAGGATATTGCCGGCGTAGTGGCCAGCTGGACAGGTATTCCGGTTAGTCGTCTACAAGAGGGCGAGCGCTCAAAGTTAGTGCAGATGGAAAATCGCCTAGGTGAGCGAGTCATAGGTCAACGACAAGCCATTACTGCAGTGTCTAATGCCGTGCGCCGAGCACGTGCAGGATTGCAGGATGAGGACAGGCCGATTGGTTCATTCCTCTTCCTTGGTCCTACTGGCGTGGGTAAAACTGAGCTGTCCAAGGCGTTAGCTGAATTCCTTTTTGATGATGAGGGTGCTATGGTTCGTATTGATATGTCCGAATATATGGAGAAGCATGCTGTCTCGCGTCTAATCGGTGCGCCTCCAGGTTATGTTGGTTACGATCAAGGTGGGCAGCTCAGCGAACATGTTAGGAGAAAACCCTACAGTGTGGTTCTGTTTGATGAGGTAGAGAAAGCGCACCCCGATGTATTCAATGTTCTACTTCAGGTGTTAGATGATGGGCGAATCACTGATGGACAAGGTCGCACGGTAGATTTCCGAAACACAGTACTGATAATGACTTCTAATATTGGCAGTCAGTATATTGTGGATGAATCAAATGCTGAACAACGTGAAGCGAAGGTGAATGAAGCACTGCGCTCACATTTTAGACCCGAATTTCTCAATCGGATTGATGAAACTCTTATTTTTGACAGGCTCAACAAAGAAGAGCTAGGGGAAATTATTGGCCTACAACTTGATAGAGTGTGCGAGCGGCTTGCAAAGCAGGGGCTCGGCTTAGACTTAACTGCAGAGGTACGTGAATACCTTGCGGAACAAGGCTATGATCCCACTTATGGAGCTCGTCCGCTGAAGAGAGCTATTCAGCGGTGTTTGCTAGACCCTTTGAGTTTAGATGTTCTTGATGGAAAGTTTGTCGAGGGTGACACGATTTATGCCGAGCTCGATAGCACAAAGAAAGTGGTCTTTAGCAAAGCTTAATTAGTATTCTAGAGATAAAAAAAGCCCGCACCGAATGCTCGGTGCGGGCTTTAAATTTTTTAAGCAATTGAGTGAGCTACTTTTCCGTGGCAGGTTTCTGCTCGTTACCGTAGTAGCTCTTGATGTAGCCAAACTCGGTCATGGTGTCTTCCCATGAAGCAAGTGTCTGAGCTGAGCCTGAATACACACGACGTCCTTTATTGAGAAATTGTAGGCCTTTCTCTTTATTGTCGAGGGAGTAATTCAAGGCTGAGTTAGCATAGTAATAGAAAGGGGAGTCGTCACGATAGTCATAGAGGGCGGACATGGCTTTGACCGTTTCTGCGTGTGATTTGCGAACGTCTGCGCCAAGTTTGGCATCATTGGATAAACCAATATGCGAAAGGAGAATTTTGAACTCAACGAGACGCTTCATTTGTAGCGCATTCTCGGGTGCTATTTCTAGAGCTTGTTTGAAAATCTCGAGTGCTTTATTCCAGTCACGCGAAACGAAAGCGACTTCACCCATGTTAAACATTACATTGAGTGATGGGCCAGTGATGTCTTTAGACAGGACAAATTGCTCCATTGCCTTCGGGAAATCACGGAGTTCGACGTAGCACGCGCCACGCAGGTTGATGACTTGTGGGTCATCTGGGAAAACTTCATTCAGTTCACGAGTTGCTTCTAGAGTTTCGAAGATGCGCTTGTTCTGAAACAAGATGCCAGCTTCGTTCCGTTTTTTGAGAAAGGAAATGCGCACTTCTTCCGGTAAGTTACTAAAGGCGTTGATCGCGTTTTTGTATCGCTCAGTCGGCGCGTTCTTTGCAGGACTTGGTGTTTGGGAGGTAGCCGCTTCTTTGGCTATCAGTTGTGGAGCTGTCAGAGCGATAGCTACGAGTAGTGCGATTTTTTTCATAGGGTGGATTCTTTAATTGATATTAGAGGAGTGATTTAGGATTTAATCAAGAGGCGACTTGAGATAGAGCTGATTTTCTTTGATATATTTTGCGACGTGAGGGTGAATCCATGGGGATGTGCGCTTCGCTGCTATTTGCTGGCGGATTAGCGTCGCTGAGGCTGGGTGCTGTAGAGAGTTGAGTTTAGTCGATTCGAAACCAGGCACGTGGATGGCTTCATACTCGCGTCTGTAGACAATGATATCTAGCAAGCTAGCGAAATGTTGGCTCCGATCCCAGCGCGGAATTGATTGCCATTGGTCAGTCCCCATCAACCAGAATAACTGAGCCTTCGGGTAAAGTGATTTGAAATGCTCAGCAGTGCGCCATGAATACGATGGCGGGGGAGAGCTGAGATCGTAGTCGCTGACTTCTGCCCATGGAAATATGGCGGTGGCTAGTTGACACATCTTGAGGCGGCCCTCAGCAGTCGCTGATTGTGTCTCTAATTTATGTGGAGACAGTTTGCAGGGGAGGAAGATGACTTTATCTATCCCTAGTTGCAAGACTGCTTGTAGGGCAATAAAAGTGTGGCCTAGGTGGATGGGGTCGAAGGTGCCACCAAATAGGCATATTTTCATTTGCGATTCGTTCATTGAATATCTAGCTTTGCGCTATGCAATTTATTACTTGTTTCTTTGCTGCCCTCAAGCTTGGATTGACATCTTTTGGTGGCCCTGTAGCCCATTTGGGTTATTTCCGTGACGCCTATGTCGTCAAGCATGGCTGGATCAGCGAGGAACGCTTTGCTGAGTTGCTAGCACTTTGCCAGTTTCTTCCAGGACCTGCAAGTAGCCAGTTAGGGGCGATGATTGGTTTCGAAAAAGGAGGCTGGATGGGAGCTCTGGGGTCGTGGGTTGGCTTCACGTTACCCTCGGCTATTTTGATGATACTACTCGCTGTGGGGCTACAGCCTATCTCTGACACTTTAGGAACAGGATGGATTCATGGACTCAAACTTGCAGCTGTCGCTATTGTAGCCTTAGCTGTCATCGGCATGTATAAAAAACTTTGCCCAGGCTTACCCCAACTTTATGTGGCTCTCGGGTCACTCGGCATTTTATTATTGGCTTCTCAAGCGTGGCTACAGCCTTTAGTTATTTTATTTGGAGGAGTGTTGGGTGCCTATCTTTTTTCGGAATCAAGGGTTCATGTGAAAAAAGAAGCGGTACAGAAGCGTGGAAAATTACCAATTCTGAGCGTGGTTGGAATAGCTGTCTTTATCGGTGCCGTCTGCTGTTTGCCGCTTCTGGCAAAAATGGGGGGAGGCGCTGAGGCTGCTGCCGGCTTGTTACGTGCGGGTTCACTCGTGTTTGGCGGCGGCCACGTTGTGTTGCCGTTGCTAGAGTCGAGCTTTGTTGGAGCTGGGGTGATGGAGCAAGATACATTTCTAGCGGGCTACGGTGCGGCTCAGGCTGTCCCTGGACCGATGTTCACCTTGGCTTCTTATCTTGGTGCTTCAGTCGGGATCGGCGGGAATCCATGGTTGGGTGGAATCATCGGTACGGCAGCAATATTCGCACCGGGAATGCTACTCTTGATAGCTGGAGTACCGGTATGGAATTGGCTGAAAGGTATGCCGCGTGCTAAAGGGGCTGTGATGGGTGCAAATGCTGCTGTAGTGGGGCTACTAGCAGCTGCGTTGATTCACATGTTTAAGGTAGGAGTGGTCAGTTCAGCCTTAGACTTTGCTATTATTGTCCCCATTTTTCTCGCGCTAGGCACGCGTAAGGTTCCAGCATGGCTGGCTGTACTCGTTGCGGGAGTACTAGGAGGAATCATTTGGCAATAAGTATGTTCAGCTCTACCTTATTGCCTTGGCTCACGGCCTGTTACCGTGAAGACCGATCTAGACTCGGAATACGTGATTTTTTTAGTAGTTCACGGGTGAAGCATCGACGCATGAGCTCAGGTGAGGAACGCCTGCTGAGCTTAGAGTTCGATCACGACCTCTTGGCTCCTAAGCATGGCGAGTCACTCCATGCATTCACTAGAATGCACAAACGTGAGCGAGAGCTAGTCTATGGAGCTATTTTTGTCTGCGGAAAAACATCGATTGGTGTGCACCGTGCTCCACTTGTTCTTTTTAATGCGGATGTTGACTACCAGAACTATTACGCCCTCAAACTGCGACCGAAATCTGCCAGAATCAATGGTGTCGCTGTGGAGGCGCTGGGAGGGGACAAGGACTTCGAACGAAAACTGCGGGAGTTGCTGTCTGGTGAAGGTTTGAGCGCGTCTGTTGTCGCCGACATCCATCGACTGATCGAACTCCATTGCCCTGAGGTGGATTCTGAAAATCTTCTGCAATGGCCCCATTTAGTCTCATCAAAGGTTCTTGATGATTCAGGTGCTCGCGATCAAGTCTCTGTGATATCTGCAGCTGGTGTTGGCAATGTCGAGCGCTCTATTTCGTCACGCGGAGTTCTTCAAGAACTTACAGAAATGGCGGACTATCCGCGGGCTGAATTTTCAGACGGAATTCAAAATCTCTTGGGAGAGAATTCATCCAGATCTAAGGCCCCAGATTATCAGGTGTTTTTCATACCCGCTTCTCTGAGTACACAACAACAAAAGGTGTTACTGTCAGCTAGAGCAGATCCACTAACAGTTTGCCATGGTCCACCTGGGACGGGTAAATCATATACGGTGGCAGCGATTGCTCTGGATCATTTAGTCAGAGGTGAGAGTGTCTTGGTGACCTCTAGGAATGACCATGCCGTCAATGTGATGCACCAAAAAATTGATGCAATGATAGGTGCTGAGCATGCCACCGTGAGGGCTGGTAGACGTGAACATCTCAAAGACCTCAAAGGTTTTCTCTCTTTAATCCTGAATGGCGGTGGTGACTTCGCGCTCAAGACAATGGTGTCGTTAGAGCACCTGCAAGAGACGATCCTAGAGAAAATTGCTCTTGTCCAAGATGCTGAGAAAGTGCTGCAAACTGAATATAAAAATTCGATTGAGAGAGGTGGTCGTAAGCTCGATCCCAGCCCTAATCTGATAGAGAAACTGCAACTAGTCTTTGATGATTATTTGCTCAGTCGGCGCCCAGTGCTCTCGGAGATGCATCACCATTATAGATTACTGCAAACTGAGCGAGAAAGATTGGTGGCGGAATATGTGAGTTTACAAAGGCGATGTGCAGTAACGAAGTTACTCGAGAACCGAACGAGTCGCGCGGAATTGAAGAAGTTTTTAGCAGCCATTCGTAAGCTTAAAGGAAGCGCACAGGAGGTGGCGATGGAGGACATAGACTTCAAAGTTATCCTAGAAACCTTTCCCGTCTGGCTGAGCAGTGCGGAAGACTTGCATCGGGTGCTTCCATTTAAAAAGGAATTGTTTGATGTGGTGATCATTGATGAGGCTAGCCAATGTGATATTGCGAGCATTCTGCCAGTGATACAGAGGGCCAAACGGATTGTTGTTGTTGGTGACGCAAAGCAACTAAGGCATGTGAGTTTTCTTTCAAACCATTCTATGCGAGAGTTTGGTGAGCAATTTTCCGTCACTCCGGAAATGCAAATGACCTATAATTTTCGCAATCGTAGTCTGATGGACGTGTCGATTGATTGTGTACAAGACCACTCTAACACGGGTTACCTGAATGAACATTTCCGTTCCCATCACGGGATCATTGAGTTCAGCAACCAAAGGTTTTACCATAAACAACTCAAAATAATGCGTGATAGGCCATGGGCTATCGGCCGTGGTGCCGGTATTCATTCTGGAACTATCGGGCATTTTCTGGAAAATGGACAGAGAGATTTTAAGGGGGTGAACAGTGATGAAGTGGCGGCCATCTGTCATTGGTTGCATGAGTTTGGGGGGGATCCAACTAGAAACTTGAGCGCCAGCATTGGTGTTCTCAGTCCATTTAGGGCGCAAGTTGATGCCCTCACCAAGGCTGTTTTTGAGGAACTGCGTGGTACTTGTCTACAGGCGCTACTTGGCGACCATGAATTGTTGATTGGTACAGCCCACAGCTTCCAAGGAGAAGAGCGTGACATCATGCTCATGTCACTTTGTGTGGATTCAAAAAGCTCACCAGCAAGCCTTCGTTTTCTCGAGCGTGAAGATGTCTTCAACGTGGCCGTGACACGTGCACGTAATGAGCAACACGTCTTTTATTCAATAAATGCCAAGGGCTTGAAGCCTGAAAGCCTCCTTGCTCAATACCTAATTCATCTCACGAGTGAGGGAAGTGATAGGTCAAATAAGCCCAAAAGCCTGAATGCTTTTGCTAGTGAAGTAATGGCTAAGCTTCAGTCTGAAGGCCTTGATTGTAAACTCGGAGCTTCGGTGGCTGGAGTCGATGTCGATCTAGTTGTGGAGCACAAAGGTAAGACAATTGGCATCGACCTGATCGGTTATCCTGGTGAGATGCAGCCAGCACTTTCTCTACGAAAGGTTCTGATGTTAGATCGCGCGGGACTCAATGTGATCCCCCTAGGGTTTCTAGAATGGAGCGAGCGCCAAGAACAATGCGTCCTAGCATTGCTACGGCTCTGTGCGCAAGAGTGATGTCGATACTTGGGTGTTAGCCAGAATTATTCAGTGGAAATCTATACCTCATAAAATCTTCCTTACCGAAGCTTCAATGATTATCAATTGCTAGATCTGCAGGTTTCGTCTACTTAAACCAATAGATGATATACGTATTACATGGCGCGGTTGGGATGGCTGCGGACTGGAAAGATTTCGCAGTTGCATTGAAGCAAGATGGTGTGCCAGTTGCGCGTGTTGATTTATGGCAATTTTTGGCATGCTGCCCGATGCCGATTAGTGAGTTTGGTGCGGCATTTAATAAGGAAGTGCATGCGAAGGATCCTGTACTACTAGGTTACTCGATGGGAGGGAGACTCGCTCTCCACGCGTTGATTGAAAATTCGTCTAAGTGGAGTAAAGCTGTGATAGTTTCGGCGCATACTGGTATTGCAGAGGAGGAAAGAATCCCAAGACAGGCGCTGGATGCAGCATGGGCAGCTAAGGCGCTGAAAGGTGACTGGTGTGCATTTCTCAACGAATGGAATGCACAGGGCGTCCTAGATGGCGCCACCATGCCGGACCGACGCGCGCTGCAACCTAGACGAGAAGCGGTAGCGCGTTCCTTTATGGACTGGACTGTCGGAGTGCAGGAGGATCTCTTGCTTCAGTTAGAAAAAGTAACTTGTCCAGTGCTGTGGATTGTAGGCGAGCGCGACACGAAGTTTTTGAAGGTGGCTGAAGCCGCAGTCGAGGCTATCCCGAATGCTGAGTTGCTTATTGTGCCAGAGTGCGGCCACCGAGTCCCATGGGAAAAGCCCGCAGAGTTCCATTCGGCCGTCCGAGATTTCCTCGATAAGTAATTGGAGTGATTTTTGTAGCGCAGATTGCTCAGAAAAAAGAATCTGTATAATCTGCGCAATCTGTGGTTAGACAACAGCAATGAACAGCATCCTCAAATCCTGCATTCTAGCGGCTCGGCCAAAGACATTGCCGGCGGCGATTGTTCCCGTGTGGTTAGGTTGTATGTTGGCTTGGAAGCTTGAGGGGGAGTTCGATTGGTGGCTGGCACTTTGTACTTTAATGGGAGCGGTGTGGATTCAGATAGGGACAAACTTTTTTAACGATGCCATTGATAACGATAAGGGCGCTGACACTGAGCGCAGGCTCGGCCCAGTGCGCGCTACGGCATCAGGTTTACTAAGCCGGGGCCAGGTGTATGGGGCTGCTCTTGCGTGCTTGTTAGTAGCTGCTGTTTTTGGTTGGTTCTTATTTCAGGCGCGAGGCTGGGCGATGGTGGCTATCGGCTTGCCTTCGCTCTACCTTTGCTATGGCTACACTGGCGGCCCAGTGCCGCTTGCCTACCGTGGTTTAGGTGAAATCTTTGTGATCCTGTTTTTTGGTGTGATCGCTGTGATGGGCACTATTTTTGTTCAGTTAGGGGGGTGGACAATCGAGGGGCTTCTTTTAGGGTTTCAGCTTGGACTGCTCAGTGCGGTGCTAATTTCTATCAACAACCTAAGGGATCGAGAAGAGGATGCTGGAAATGCGAAGAACACGCTGGCGGTGAAGCTGGGGGAAACCTGGGGGAAGCGGGTGGTAGCGATCGAGATTTTTGGGGCATTCATCCTCTCTTTTGCTTGGCTAGCTATGGGGCAAATGAGCCTTTGGCTTGGCAGTTCTATGTTCATTGTCCTCGGGGTGAGAATCTGGGCCTTGGTGCGCGATGAACCACCGAGCGCAAAGTACAATAAATTTTTAGCTCTAGGTGGTGTCCAGCTGATCCTTTTTGCTATCCTATTCACCATTGCCTGTGTTATCTAACGGATATCGATTATGAGCGAACCCATCTACATCTATCGGTACACACTGCACAGCAGACGAGGCCTCAATAGCCGATCCGACAGGACTGCGCACGAGGGTCTCTTGATTCGTATTAATGGCGGTGTGGGCTGCATCCAGCCATGGGAGGTTCTTGGAGATCCATCGCTGGATGAGGTGCTCGATGACTTAAAGAGTCGACGTCTTTTTAGGCCGCTAGTGCGTGCTGCTGTAAAATGTGCGATGGTCGATGGTGCGGCGCGGCGTGCCGGTGTTAGCTTGTTCGATGGAGTAAAGGTTCCTAGAAGTCACGCTACTATCGTCGGTGGCAGGGATAAGATAGATGAGGCTCTGGCTGCTGGTTTTGATGTGGTGAAAATGAAGGCAGGCCGCGATGTGCAGGCTGAGTTGCAGTTGATACATGAGGTCCACGCCGACCATCCAGAGCTGCGCTGGAGGCTTGACTTTAACAATGTTTTAGGTGGCGGGGAATTGCGCGATTTTGTGAAGTCGATGGGAGAATCGCTTCGCTCGAAGATAGATTTTTTGGAAGACCCATGTCGTACCGATGATCCTGTTTGGCAGGGGATTCGTGAGGTGTATGGTGTGCCGTTAGCAATCGACCGCGATGTCCCAATTGCCAGCAATCAGTTTCGCTACGCCGTGATCAAGCCTGCACTAGATGATGTGACAGCAGTTTGCGCCAAGGCTATGTTAGAAGGTTGGCATATGGTTCTTACTAGCTACATGGATCACCCTATCGGCCAGTGCTATGCTGCGTGGTGTGCTGGTAAGGTGGAAAAACGATTCTATGGGTTGCTAGATCCTGTTGCTGGACTGATGACTCATGGATTGTTTGAGCCAAATGTTTTTATCGACCGTATGGGGCCACCTCAGCCTGAATGGCGTTCGCCAGCTGGAACGGGCTTGGGGTTTGACGATCTTATTGAGGAACTTAATTGGGAGGAACTGTGAACGATTGCCACTGTCAGTTCCTAGAACCCGCATTCTGGCATGAGGACAGATGTCGTGTAATGCACAATATTCAATCTACGGTCGCTGATCTATCGCCGTTGAAGCAGTGGGTGAGGGGGCAGATAGCATTAAGGAGCCATGTGCTATTTCAGACCAGTGGATCTAGTGGTGCAGCTAAATGGGTGGCGCTTTCGAAGCCAGCTTTGTTAGCTTCTGCTAGAATGGTGAATCAGGCATTAGGAGTGGAAACTGGTGCTCGATGGGGGCTTGCTTTGCCAATCCACCATGTCGGTGGTTTTGGGGTTCTAGTGCGTTCTTTTCTTAGTGGTAGTCATTGCCAAGTATTTCACCCCAAATGGAATCCATTGGTGTTTACTCGTTTTGTGTATGAAAAAAGCTGTGAGTGTATTTCATTGGTTCCGACCCAGGTGGTGGACCTCGTAGAGTCAGGCTGTGTGGCACCGAGCTGCGTGAAGCATGTGGTTGTTGGCGGCGGTAGCTTGAGCGATGCGCATTACGCTAAAGCGAAAGCTTTTGGGTGGCCAGTGCTGCGCAGCTATGGAATGACTGAGGCTGCATCACAGATTGCCACTGGTGATATAGACGATGGATTTTTGCGCATTCTTGACGGATGGGAGACTCGAGTCGATGCCGGCGGCGTGCTAGAATGGCGAGGTGAAGCTAGCTTCAGTGGTTATGTGGTTGAGGAATCGGGTGAATTTTTATTTGTGGATCCTAAAAAAGACGGCTGGTTCACCACCCAAGATTTAGTCGAATTAGAGGATGGTGGAATCCGAGTCAATGGGAGAACAGATTCGTTGGTCAAGGTGCTTGGCGAGTTGGTGGATATCACTTCCATAGAACGACGAATTGAACGGCAAACATCGTGTAGCGCTATTGTGCTGACAGTGACCGATGAGCGACGGGGTGTTCGGCTGGTTCCAGTGATTGAGTGCTCTGAGTGTTCTGAGTGTTCTGAGTCAATTGATTTAAATGAGTTTCGTGGAGTTGAATCGCTGGAGTCGGTACGCTCAATGCTTGTGTTTCCGCGCTCATCGCTAGGGAAAATTCAGAGAGCATTGATTCGTTCTCATTTGGGGCTTTAGAGTGACCGCTAAAAAGTACTTAAAAAGAACACGAAAAAGCTGTAGAATTTCGTCAAAGGCTGAGTAATCTTAATGCACATGGAACTAGAGGATATCGGGTGGAACGAAGAATTTGCTGCAGAGTTTAAACCTTTTGCTAAAAAGGGATGGATTCCTGCACGTTTGGTGCGTGATAATAAGATCACGTATGGAGCGCTTCTCGCTGGGCCGAAAGAGCTGGAAGTTGTCATGAGTGGTAAGGTTTATCACGATGCTTCTAGCGACGCAGAATTGCCTGCTGTGGGTGACTGGGTGGCTCTAGAATTGAGCGTAGGAGGTGATGATAATGACAACATGATCCGTGCGCGTCTTTCGCGTCAGACATGTTTCTCCCGTAAACTTCCAGGCAAGAGCAGTGAAGAGCAGGTGATGGCGGCAAATGTAAATGTGGTCGTTATCATGACCGATGCTGGTTCAGATTTTAACCCACGTCGGATGGAGCGCTACTTTATGCTGGTCGAACGCAGTCGCGCGAAAGCTGTCGTTTTGGTAAACAAAAGTGACCTTTTCCCAGATGACCTGAATGTTTCGGCGAAAGAAGAAATCGAAGAACTCAACGCCGCCGCTGATGTGTACATCACCAGCGCGGCGAAGAATGAGGGCCTAGGAGTCCTCAAACAATATTTGAAAAAGGGAGTGAGCATCACCATCGTGGGCTCCAGTGGTGTCGGTAAATCGACTCTCGTGAATCAACTCCTCGGCGACGAGTGGCAGTGGGTTAGTGATGTCAACGAACTTACAGGGAAAGGTCGCCACACCACGACTGCTCGCGAGCTATTAGTGCTGGATGAAGGTGGAATTCTGATTGATAACCCAGGTATCCGTGAGGTCCAGATGTGGACCGATGAGAACACGCTGCGCGAAAGCTTCATTGATATTGATGCCATTGCATCTCAATGTAAATTCCACGACTGCAAGCACGCCTCAGACAAAGGTTGCGCCATCAATGCCGCTGTGGAGTCTGGAGAATTGTCGATCGAGCGCTACGAAAGCTACCTCAAGCTAGAAGATGAAATCGAAGAGCTCAATAAGCGCCGAAAAAAGCGCCAAATGATCACCGAGCGCCGCGCCAAGCGGGATAACAGAATCAAAGCTAGAAATCTAGCTGATCGCATCGACTACGATAACAATCAAAAGCCTGAAAATTATTAGGCTCACTGCGGGTCGCGGTACATGTTTCGAAACTCAGAAGGTCAAGAGTTCGGCATGAATGTCTTGTCACTCTATTCAAAAAAGAGGCAACGGTTTCTAACCGCCTAGCCCAACTCCCAGTCTAGTATGAATGGCACGCGGATAAGTGGGTTGTTCGTTGATCTGTGACTTTTAAAAATTCACTTGTTCCCGCTGATCAATTTGAGAGTGTGGAAGAATAGTTCGAAATTAGCAATTTCTATGACAATTTCAAACAAAACCCAAAACTTGAAGTACACTGAGGATCAAAGATCGGTGTGCTTTACGTTCGGCTTACATGAAAACATGAGACAGTCATTATGAAGTCATCCTCTCCAATACTCATTTCTGTTGCCACAGGGGCGGCATGTGCGATTGCGGGCCTGCTCTTCGAAATAATCGGAGGGCTCATTGTGTAGGCAGTCTTATTGGTAGACCGAGATTAACTAATCAACTCGGAAATTGCTCTTACCTAACAAGATACTGCGTTGAAAAATCAAGGATAAAAATAGGGTTCTAGCTCTTACTTATTCTAGTTTAGTAGCTTCCCGTAGATGGAGAACTTTGGTGTTGGTGTTTTGCTACGCTTCAGTCGGTTCTCTAGCCTCTACAACTACTGAGTATGTTAACTCTAGAGTCTCGTTGTAGAGAGGCTAAAAATCATGGATGAGATGAAGATTTTTCTCGCAAGGTAACTGGGACCGCATCAGGGTATGTGTCAGTATAGTTTTAAAACTGAGATGATATGCAAGGTTCAGAGGAAATATTAGCGGCACTTGTCATGCTGTGGGCTGTGATAGACCCCATTGGTACAGTCCCGGTTTTCATATCTGCGACACAGGGACGCGCGGCTACCGAGCGTAGGAAAATAGCGCTGATTTCCGCAGTAACCGCAGCAGGGATCTTGCTCTTTTTTATCTTAGTTGGAGAAATATTGTTGAAGGCTATGGGTATCCCTCTAGCGGCTTTCCAGATAGCAGGGGGCTTGATCCTCTTTCTTTTTGCTCTAACTATGATATTTGGTGAGAGCAAGCCTGAGGGGGAATCCAAGGTTGCTCGCTCATTACACGACACTGCTATATTTCCACTAGCTACACCGTCGATTGCATCTCCGGGAGCAATGATGGCCGTCGTTCTCTTGACTGAAAATAGTAGGCATTCGCTGGTGGAGCAGATGACTGTTGCTGTGCTGGTGCTCATTGTTGTGGGGGCGACCTACCTTCTTATGCTTGGCGCAGGATTGATTTCGAAAGTGATAGGATCTGGTGGCGCTAGTATTGTGAGTCGTGTCATGGGGCTCATTCTGGCATCGATCGCTGCGGCCAATGTACTAGAGGGAATCAAAGAGTATTTTCAGGGTGGGTAAGGAAGCTAGCAAGCCATCACACTATCAAAACATCATTGAGTTCTCCAAGTGAGTGGAATGTCATTTTCTTGTAGTTTATCAATAGAGTGACGGGGAAAAAGAGTACTCAGAGAGGGTTTCTGGATAAAGGTACCGGCTTTATAATTCCCGAAACTATTGCTGACAGCTCAAGACGTGACTCCATTTTCAGGTTCGTTTGTAGTATCCCAATGGTATAATGGGTCTAACTAGATGGCGGGGGGGGGCTATCGGTTTCTCAAGAAGAAAAAATGCTGCACCTATGTGATAGATGCAGCATTGAGAGTGAAAAAATGTGATAAGCTTACTTGTCTTGAGCGAGGTAATTCACAGAGTTAGCAAGGATTGTTTGGAATTCTGGTTGTTTCCATTCCTCTAGACCGTGACCTAATGAGAAGGAGACAGCCTTTGATTTACCAACTGGGTGCTCCCAGAGGATGGATGCTTGGTTTTTGCCTTGCTTACCTTCGAGAAGGATTTTGGTGTTCTTAGAGTCGGCTCCAGTGATGAAGTTATTGTAGAGTTCAGCATTGGGAGTGGTGTAGCCGGAATCAACGCCTTTAAAGATCGGGTGAGATCCATCAACTGGGGTAGCGACGATGGGTTTTTTTGGACCGTGGCTAGTGGATGCGATACCAGTCATGTTAGGCCATGCAGGAAAAGCAACGCCAGGGTTGTTTGTTTTCCACTCAGCAAGGAATTTTTCTTTGGTTTTAGCTTTAGGGTTGGCTCCTTCAGCGTGAACGGCGTCCGCTCCTTTTTCTTTGTAGGTCACCCAAAAGCTGTGAAGAGAACAATGAACTAGGAGGGCTGGAATTCCTTTCTCCTTTGTTTGTTGAATAATATTGTGCGGAGCATTGAGCTTTTTGCTGCCAGCCATGCAGATATTATAGACGATGACGTCTGAGCCGCTGCCAAAATCGGGTTCGGTAGCGAGCTTTGTTTCAACTTCGGCATGGCTTCCTGAGATCACCTTAAGATTCCAGTCGTTTTTCTTTGCGATTTCCTGAAAGATTTCGCGCTGTGGTGTGTACTTGTGGTACTTACCAGGTTCGTGAGTAACATAGAGTACGTTTATCTTGTCGGATTTGCTATCGGCAGCCGGCGACTTTGTTTCAGCGTTTGTAGCTAGGGCGCTGGCAGCAAGAGCAAAACAGCTAAGTAGTGTGGTTTTCTTTGTCATAGAGTTGTTGGTTATTGAGAGAGTAATCTATTTGAATAAGTAGTTTTATAAGGGAATCTTACACGGATAGATAAATTTTTCTCCAAAAAGGGCAAGAAACATGAATATGGCCGGATTTTCCAGTTGGGCTTATAGTGAAGATGGAAGTGCAAGAGAGGTTTGAGTTTTAGCATCTATTGGGATATTTATCTCTTCTGAGGGTTAGATTTGACAGCTAAGGGCAAAGCTTTAGTGTCATGCGCATGCAAGCAATTTGTAAACTCTGTATCGCGACTCTAGCTCTTTCAGTTTTGAGTTCCTGCAATGCCCCTTTGGTTAGAAATACTCTAGCTTTACCGGGGAAGGCTGTCCGCGGAGCTGCGCATACTGTTGGCATGGGTGGTGTGGGGGGCTTGTAGACCACCAGTAGGCATCGAATCACACTAGAGGACTCAAAAAATAGTTGATCTAGTGGGCACGATTTTTCTGATTGAGTCAGTTGACTTGGTAGATGGGTGTCTTTGATGTGGACTTAACCATTGAGAACTTCTTTAAGTCTTTGGCTAACAAGTGAATCTTGCCATTCGAATAGTGTGCGGAGGTCTAACTGTATGTGGTTATCATGGGTGTAGCCCACGATGGCCGGTGAACCGGTACGCAGTAGTTTAGATAGCTTGCTGAGGCTGACGCTAGAGGGGGTGATTCGCAGAGCGATGGAGGGGATTTTTGATCGAGGCATGGTGCCGCCACCAGTGGTCGCGATAGATTCGGCGATGCTTATATCGGCTTTGTCGGTAAAGCCGATGGCTTCTAACATTATTTGAGCACGCGTTCTCAGTTGGTCCGGGGAAGTGGCGAGAGCTTTGAGGTTGGGCACGTCAGTGTCCTTGGGCGAGGCTTGGGTTCTGAGGTATTCATCGATGCTTTCTTGGAGCACGGTCAGGATGAGTTTGTCACAGCGAACGGCGCGGAAGAATGGTTCAGACTTGATGCCGGCTATGAGGTCGCTTCGGCCTGCGATGATACCCGACTGAGGGCCGCCTAGGAGCTTGTCACCAGAGAAGCAGATCAGATCTACACCTTTGGTGAGGGCCTCTTGCGGGGTTGGTTCGTGATCAATTGGAGCAAGCTCGTCGGTATTCATCATAGCTCCTGAGCCAATGTCTTCAACCAGTGGGAGGCTGTGTTCTTTACAAAGTGCGGAGAGCTCTGAGATGTCAGGCTCAGAGGTGAAACCTTCGATATAAAAGTTAGATCGATGCACTTTGAGAATCAGTGCTGTGTTTGGTGTGATAGCTTTGGTGTAGTCCTGTAGGTGCGTTTTGTTAGTGGCTCCAACTTCTACTAACTTTGCGCCCGAGGTTTCGAGGATTTCAGGGATTCGGAAGCCACCTCCAATTTCGACTAGCTCAGAGCGGGAGACAATGACTTCGTTTTTCTCTCCCTTACACAGGTGCTTGAGTATGAGCACCAGAGCTGCAGCGCAGTTGTTCACGGCGGTGGCTGACTCTGCTTGAACTAGGCATGCGAGTGCCGTTTCTAGATATCCAGCGCGCTTACCACGGGTTCCTTCGGGTAGATTGAACTCTAAGTTTGAGTAGCCAGTGGCAATCTGTTCGAGAGCTGAGGCGGCAGTTTTCCCCAGTGGCGACCGTCCCAGATTGGTGTGGATCAAGACTCCGGTGGCGTTGATTACTGGCTGTAGTCTAGAGTTCGCAAATTCCTGAAGCTTCTGAGTGATCGATTCTTCGATTATTTCGCGTGTGCTCTCTTCGCCGGCGAGCAGGCTTTTTCGCCAGGCGGTTACTTGATTGCGGACGAAGGAAACTACGAGAGGCTTAGGCAGATTTACCGTGTTTGCGAGCTTGTTCGCGAGTGGCTCAATTGGTGGCAGGATTTTCAGTGCGGACGACATGGTGAATTAGGTACGTGGAAGGTGATCTGCGCAGTAGTCATTGCCATCTGGGGCGACTCTAAATTCTGCTTCGGGGTGGGTGACATCATTGGCGCCACAAGTGTGACATGTGTGGAAGGCTTCTCTTGTACTGGAAAATTGGCGAGTGTGGCGTTTCCTGTGAATGTGTGTGGAAGTTCTATTTTTAGAATGAGCGACCAAAAGTGGGATGGCGATGAAAAGGTAGTTGGAAATGCAGATGGCTAGAAAGAGAAGTCTCAGAGGATTACCCAGCGACCCTAACAGCATAAACCCGCCAGAGATAGCTGCGATGACCCAAATAGGGCAGGGGATGAACATCATCAACATCAGTGTGTGGCGTGGATTGTAAGTGGCAAATGCAAATAGGATAGAGCTGGCAAGGTATATACCACTCATGCTGAAGTGTTGTTTAAATACAATGGCGAAGAGGAGGTTTGCTCCGAGTGTGCTGAGGATTCCCCAGTAAACAAAAAGGTTGGCTCTAAAGACTCCCCATTGTTGCTCGAGTCCGTCACTGAACATGAACATGAGCATGGTTCCGAAAAAGAGAAATAGTATGGAAAACGGGCTAAATGAGCCAATTTGGGAGGCGAAGATGAAGGTCAGTAGGCGCCACCATTCGCCAGCGAGAATTTTTGGGTAATTGAAGTCGAGCGTGTCGGCAAATGCTGGGTTGAAGGCTGTGAGTAAAAAGACGCCCACAAAGAGAATGGCAAGGTAGCGAATGAGGCTAGGTACGGACCATTGGGAGAATTTACGTTCTAGTTGATCGAGCAAGGTGTTCATAAGGTGCAATGAATTGACGGTACGTTGGTCTATGTAGAGAAGGGTGCAAGCTAGAAATTTGAGGAAATACTACCACCTAGTTTAGGTGGGTTGCGTTTTGATTTGTAATTTTAGACGGGCGCCTAACAAAATCAACAAAAAGCTAGGTTTGAGCGTTGAACTAGGGTTGACAGAGCATGACCCACTTCGCATCTTGCATGAAGATGAGTACAGAAAAAATTCAACAAACTCCTTTGGTTGATCTTCACGTGGAACTCGGGGCTAAGATGATCCCTTTTGCAGGTTGGAACATGCCTGTGCAATACACAAGTATCATGGACGAGCACTCAGCGGTACGTCAGGCTGTTGGAATTTTTGACATCTCCCATATGGGCCAGTTTTTCCTCAGCGGGGCCGGTGCCGAAGAATGGCTCAATAGCATCCTAGCGAATGATGTAAAGAAGCTAGCAGTTGGTGAAGCCCAATACACATTCATGCTCAACGAGAGGGGCGGAGTCATTGACGATCTGATTATTTATCGTTTCGGTGAAGACCAAATTTTCCTCGTGGTGAACGCATCGATGATCGATGTGGATTTTGCTTCGTTCAATAAGCACCTAGTGGATGGGCTCACGCTCACAAACGAAAGTGACGCCTGGGCTGGCATGGCTGTGCAGGGGCCAGACGCGGTAGATTGCTACGCTAAACTTTTCCCAGACCGTGTGCTTCCTAAGCGCAATGGCATTGATACATGGGAAGAAAATGGTGAGAAGTGCATTGTTTGCCGCACGGGTTACACTGGCGAAGACGGATTCGAGTTTTTTAGTTCAGCGGAGAGCGGTTCAACTTGGTTTAAGAAATTTGTGGATGCTGGCGCAAAGCCATGTGGTCTAGGAGCTCGCGACACTCTCCGCTTAGAAGTATGCTACCCACTCAACGGATCCGACTTATCACCTGAGCGCACTCCGCTACAGGCTGGTCTCGGTTTTTTCTGTGCCCTCGATACCGACTTTATTGGTGCTGAGGTGTTACGTAAGCAAAAAGATGAGGGGCTCGTTGAGCGACTAGTCGCCATCAAGTACACGGGCAAGGGGCCTCCTCCGCGCGCGCACTATAGTGTCTTTTCTAAAGAAGCTGAGCAGTTAGGCGAGCTCAGTAGTGGTGCCATGTCACCAAGTCTTAAAGAAGGAATCGCGATGACCTACCTTCCTGTCGAGTCGGCAAAAATAGGCACACTTGTTGACATCGATGTCCGAGGTCGGCGGTATGAAGCCAAAGTTGTTAAAAAACCTTTTTTCAAGAAGAACTAATCCTTGTCCTATCCACCAATCAATATAACAAAAAACAAATTAGCATTATGAGCGTCCCAGAAAATTTCCGATACACATCTGACCACGAGTGGGTACTTCTTGAAGGAGAAGTAGCTACTGTTGGTATCACCGATCACGCACAAGAAGAACTTACTGATATTGTATTTGTAGAACTTCCTGAAGTTGGCCGTGAGTGTGAAACCGAAGAAGCCATTGCAGTGGTTGAGTCGGTCAAAGCGGCGTCTGATATTTTCGCCCCAGTTGCGGGTGAAATAGTACAAGCAAATGAAGACCTCTCGGCTGATCCAGCATTAGTAAACACAGACCCACACGCCAAGGGCTGGATCTTCAAGATTAAGGTCAGCGATCCAGCTGAAGTGGCAGCTCTTATGGATGCTGCTGCCTACTCTGAGTTTATCGGAGCTTAAATCTTATTTGAATTTAAATTCTCGTAGAGTCCAGGGGCGTGCTGTTAGTCAGTGCGCCTTTCGTGGTGCTCTTTTAACCTAACAAAAACAATAATTAGATTATGTCAGTTTACACAGACTTTTGTAGCCGCCACGTAGGTGTGCACGGTGAGACTCGCCAACAGATGATTGAGTCGCTAGGCTATGAGCGCATCGTCGATCTCATCGCAGACGCAGTGCCTGCTGAGATCCGCGAAGAAAAAGAAATGGAGCTTCCTGAGGCTTTGAGCGAATCAGATGCGCTTGAACTATTGAATATGCTGATGGATCAGAATGAAGTCCTAAAGTCCTTTATCGGCCAGGGCTACTACGGGACAAAGGTGCCAGCAGTGATTCAGCGCAACGTGCTAGAGAATCCAGGTTGGTACACCGCGTACACGCCATATCAGGCTGAGATCGCTCAGGGCCGTCTGGAAGCCTTGCTTAATTTCCAGACGCTCATCACTGACCTCACCGGTCTAGATTTTGCTAACTCATCACTTCTCGATGAGGCAACAGCTGCGGCTGAAGCAGTGGCTCTAGCGCGTTCCACAAAGCCAAAAGGAACAACGGTATTCGTTTCTGATAAGGTTTTCCCACAAACAATTGACGTTGTAAAAAACCGTTGTGAACCACTCGATCTAGAGGTGATCGTCGGCGACTGGAAGTCATTTGACCCAAGTAGCTGCGACGGGATTTTTGCCACGATTGTTCAGTACCCTGATGCTGATGGTTCTGTTGAAGACTATGCTGCATTCCACGAAAGCGTGCATGCGGCTAAAGCGACAACCATCGTTGCTGCTGATATTTTAGCGCTCACAGTCCTCACGGCGCCAGCTGATTTTGGGGCAGATATCGCCGTTGGAAGTAGCCAGAGATTCGGTGTACCGCTCGGGTTTGGTGGACCACACGCTGGCTACATAGCATGTGTTGATAAGCTCAAGCGCAAGCTTCCAGGGCGCATCATCGGTGTCTCTATCGACCCACAGGGCAACAAGGGATACCGCCTAGCTCTCCAGACTCGTGAGCAACACATTCGCCGAGATAAAGCGACTTCAAATATCTGTACAGCACAGGTATTGTTAGCTGTCATGGCATCCATGTACGCTGTATTCCACGGTCCAGATGGTCTCCGTAACATTGCATATAATGTGCATTACATGGCACAGGCGTTTGCCTCTTCAATTAGCGCGAACGGCTACGAGCTGATAAATGAGACCTTTTTTGATACCCTCACTATTAAGACACCAGGAAAAGCTGAAGACCTCCATGAGCAGGCGATCGCCGCTGGTTATAACCTACGTCATATCGATGCTGACCACGTAGGTATCGCTTTCGACGAAACCACAGTGACTGATGATGTCGTGGCGCTGCTAGCGATCTTTGGTGTGGAGGATCCAGTACTCCCTGAAGAAGATGAAGTAGCTTGGGATGAGATCAATGAGCGAACTACAGATTTCTGTACCGCAGAAGTATTCCACAGTTACCGTTCAGAGACTGAGATGCTGCGTTACTTGGCACGGCTAGAGAAGCGAGACCTAGCACTCAACGAGTCCATGATAGCTCTTGGGTCATGTACTATGAAGTTGAATGCAACATCAGAAATGATTCCACTCAGCTGGCCAACAGTTTCTAATATTCATCCATTTGCACCCGAAGACCAGACTCATGGATACTTAGATATGCTTGATAGCCTTTCTGATTGGCTGGCTGAGATCACTGGGTTTGCCGCTGTTTCTCTCCAGCCAAATGCTGGATCTCAAGGAGAGTATGCAGGATTGTTAGCGATCCGTCGCTACCACCACGCGAATGATGACAAGCAGCGTATTGATTGCCTTATCCCAACATCGGCGCACGGAACTAACCCCGCGTCTTCCGTCATGGCTGGCTTCAAGGTAGTTCCTGTGAAGTGCGATGAGCAGGGGAATATCGATGTGGCTGACCTCAAGGCGAAAGCTGAGAAGTCGGGTAAGAATCTTGGTTGTTTGATGGTAACCTACCCATCCACCCACGGTGTGTACGAATCTACGATTAAAGAAATCTGCCAGATCATCCACGAAAATGGCGGCCAGGTCTACATGGATGGTGCCAATATGAATGCGCAGGTTGGCCTCACTAGCCCAGGGGCTATAGGCGCCGACGTCTGCCATCTAAACCTCCATAAAACATTCTGTATTCCACACGGTGGAGGTGGGCCAGGAGTAGGTCCTATCGGCGTTGCTGAGCAATTGGTACCATACTTACCTGGTCACATTGGTGAAGAGAATACGTCAGGTGCAGTCAGCGCTGCAGCTTATGGTTCAGCCTCCATCAATGTCATTTCATGGATGTATATCGCCATGATGGGTAGTGAAGGCCTCACTGAGGCGACAAAGATAGCTATCCTCAACGCCAACTACGTAGCATCCCGCCTCAATGCGTACTACCCAGTGCTCTACACAGGAAATAAGGGACTAGTTGCTCACGAGTGTATCATTGATCTTCGCCAGCTCTCAGCGGATTCTGGAATTACTGTGGAAGATGTGGCTAAGCGCTTGATGGATTACGGCTACCACTCTCCCACAATGTCTTGGCCGGTGACAGGCACGCTCATGATCGAGCCTACTGAATCTGAATCAAAGGCTGAGCTCGACCGCTTCTGTGACGCACTCATTAGCATCCATGGTGAAATCAAAGAGGTGCTCGATGGCACAGCTGACAAAGAGAACAACGTTCTCAAGCACGCCCCGCACACTGCACAAATCGTGATCAGTGACACATGGGATCGTCCATACTCACGCGAGAAGGCTGCCTATCCAGTGGAAAACCTTCGGAGTCATAAATTCTGGCCATACATAGGACGCATCGACAATGTGTACGGCGACCGCAATCTCGTTTGCTCCTGTGCTGGAATGGAAGAATACGGAGAAGCATAATTATACAAATCAAAAAGTTCAGCCCCTTTAGCAGATCAATGCTGGAGGGGTTTTTTGTGTAAATGGCTGACGTCTAGGACGTACGGAGGAATATGACTGGAGAGAGCAATTACTCTGTTGAAATGCAGCGCTAATCTAGAGTGTCTAGGAGCTACATCCAGCTTGACGAAAGGGTGGTAAAGGTGATGATACAAACATGCCTGACAGCATCATATTTCCACGCAGTTCAAAAGATGAGATCGATGATCTCCCGTACTTCCTTAGAATGTGCCACAAGATCCGCCTGCACGCGGCGGGAGAGCTACATGAAGAGTACCACAATAACTTAGGCAAAGCTCTGGACCTCTCCACCTGCCAGCTTCTAAACGTAGACTATGCGGCTCTTGCCGATGCTATAGACACAAGAGGCTTGGACGATCAAGCAGCACTGGACTGGGCTTATGAGAATGGAATAAAGCCAGAATCACCCCAGAAAGATTGGTGGTGTAGCTTTGTTCGTAATTTTGGTTTCCAGGACGCGTTGTCCCAGCGTCTGGCTGAGCGTAAGCAAGGGGCTGGCCTTGCGCACCGTGATGACATCCAGACATTCTTTGATTTCATTGATGCTGAAGAGGGGCGCTAGGGAGTTGGGTTACAATTCATTCAGAACTTTTCCGTGACACTTGTAAAACTTGTGACAAATTCAATTGTTGATCAATACTATGCCTAAGCAAATCACTCTCCGCTCACCTCTAGACATGCACCTTCATCTTCGTGATGGAGATATGCTCAAACTAGTCACACCTCTGACTGCTGAATCATTTTCAGGGGCTGTGATTATGCCAAACCTTGTGCCACCAGTGGACAATCTCGACCGATTATTGGAATACAAGCAACGTATCCTAGACGCAGTCGGTCAGCATCAATTTGATCCCTATATGGCAATGTTTTTCCGCCAGTATACCGAGCAAGAATTAGCTACTGCGAAAGATCATATGATCGGTATCAAGCTATACCCAGCAGGAGCCACAACGAACAGTGAGGCTGGCGTCAAAGCAATCGATGCCGTCGAGCCCACGTTCAAAATGATGGAAGAAATGGGAATTCCTCTCATGGTGCACGGCGAAACTCATGGCTTTGTCATGGATCGTGAAAAAGAATTCTTAGAAAGTTACGATTACTTAGCAAAAAAGTTTCCCAAACTCAATATCACCATGGAGCACATCACCACTGCAGATGCTGTGAAAATGCTCGATAAACATGAGAATCTCCGTGCAACAGTGACTCTCCAGCACCTCATTATCACTTTGGATGATGTCGCTGGCGGCATGCTTGACCCACACCTTTTCTGTAAGCCCATCGCTAAACGCCCAGAAGATAGAGAAGCACTGCTTCAGGCGGCGCTAGAAGCCCACCCACGATTGATGTTCGGTAGCGACTCCGCACCACACCCGATCGATAAAAAAGAATGTTGCGGTTGTGCTGCTGGAGTCTTCACAGCACCACTCGCGGTGCCTCGATTAGCGCAACTCTTTGACAAACACGATAAATTAGATAATCTACAGGCGTTCATCAGTGACAATGCTCAGAAACTCTATGGGGTAAAACCTGCAGAGAAGCTGGTCACAGTCACCAATGAACATTTCCAAGTTCCGGCGGCCTATGTCGGACATAATCAACATGTAGTCCCCATGCATGCTAGTGAGGAACTAGAATGGAATGTTAACCAAATTGGTTAAGCTTTATTCGGAATATCAAAATCCGCAGCCAGAAATAAACTTGTTTGTTTCAGCTAGATCAACCAAAATGAATATTCCCCCACCCAACATGTTAATTAGCAATGAGCGACGACGTTCTTAGAAATAAAGTACAGGACCTTCTTGAGAAGATGGAGCGCGTATTCCACACGGAATGGCGCAAAACAAAGTTGAACCTAGATCATGAAATGATAGAACATTTCATTGATAGAAAAGGAACATTTTTTGAGCCCGAAGGTTCAAATACCGTGATTCCGTGGGCGAGTAGAGATGAGCTAATTACCAGTTATCGTAGCTTACTCGATGAGTTTGGCGGCACTCTTGAAGGTGCTGGTGATAAGGCTGATCAGAACTACGTTGATGTGGTGAATACTACTGACCACGTAGTAGATGCAACGAAGCAGCAGGAAGTTAAATCAGTATTGCCCAATCCAGCGAAGGTAGATATACCAGCACCGGTTACAAGCTCACACGCAATCCCGAGACCTCAAACGGGCACGCAGCCTATTCCAGAACCAGGCAATGCTCAGTGGCCTGGTCCAATGACTCAGCCGATATCTATTAGTCCAGCTAGTTCTCAAGGTTTCCCCAACCCGTTCGCGGCAGCTGTCAATAAAAAGGAGCCTAAGGCTCCAGCTTCGATGCAGGGGCCTGATACTGGAATGGCAGAGGTCAAAGCTGACCCGGCAGTTGCCCGTGCTATCATCTCTAAGGAGAAATTTGCGCATCTTCTAGAAGGTGTGAATCACGTAGTCATTAGAAATTTTGTTTTAGCTGAAGGGACGAATACGGGAACTGGCAAGCCGACTCTCATAATTTACACTCTTGAGAACATTTGGTTAGAGTTTGCATTTCCTTATGAAGAGGGATTGCGCATTCTCACAAAATATCCTCAACGAGATCCAGAGCTCATCGAATTTATGAAGTCATCTGGACACAATGAGTAGTGAAAGCTGCTCTCATCAAGCTAGAGAATTTTGTGAATTTTAAATGCAGAAAGAGCTTGCGTAATCCTAGAAGCGACACTAGGTTGCGCCCGCACCCGAGAGGGACTCGCCACTAGGGTTTAATCACTCTGGCGACTGGCAAAAATTTCAATCGCGGGATGGAGCAGCCAGGTAGCTCGTCAGGCTCATAACCTGAAGGTCGTAGGTTCAAATCCTACTCCCGTAACCAACTTAAAAAGCCGTTCCCATAATAGGGAGCGGCTTTTCTGGTTGTGTTTGGAGGTATTAAAAATGACCCTAGTCTGAATCCTGGGATAATTTTCTATTTATATCTACAGAGTTGCTCCGTTTCACGGAAATGCGGATCATCGCGCTAAGCCTTCCGGCTTACATGGACGAAAACCCAAGATCTTTAAAGGCGACTGATTAGGGGCGCCAGTTTACGGTAATACCATCTTCACAGTTATACTGGATCAATAGAGGTGTTCTGATTCTTTGTCATTGCAGCGGAGCTGATTTTGAGAGGGCGAAACAATCAAGCAAGATTAGCTTCGTTAGTCGTCAGTTGCATAGCTCCGCTATGCTTCCTCCTCCCGCCTCGCTACCCTCACCCTCTTGTTTCGCTATTGATCCACCCTAGCGTAAGCGGTCAGTACGCGCCCCTCGCTTTGGACTTCACCGTTGCAACGTCAATTTCATAGATGTCATAGCATGACCACTACGACGTCTACGAAATACCCAGAGAACTCACTAATCAAATCGGACAG
>Ga0233410_10000125_pt1 | contig 26390 bp, 20 predicted proteins | sample Na_anoxic_1_MG_FD_179869 | JGI IMG/M metagenome (GOLD analysis project Ga0233410, IMG submission 179869) | Seawater microbial communities from Saanich Inlet, British Columbia, Canada - Na_anoxic_1_MG | ecosystem: Environmental > Aquatic > Marine > Inlet | place: Canada: British Columbia...
TACTCCACGGTCCATCTCTCGGAGGCGGTGGTATTTTGGTTTCATTGCTTTTGTGGTAAAAAACAACGTTACGAATGATCTGCCGCCTCCGTCTAACAATTATTCCCTAGCATATTGAATCCGCCAATCTCTTATGCGATTGAGTGCAACTTTTCATAATTTTGATCGCATCTGCTTGCGAGGCCTCCAAACTTGCAAAATTGCATCATTGGAGGTACTCAATTCTCAACAACGCTCTCCATGATCTTTCGTCCATCTCATTACTTACTCACTCTCACCGCTCTGTGTGCGTTATTGCAGACAGCCTTCGCCACGTCGTCGGAAGTGACAGAAATCCGCTACGGCCGGGACATTCGGCCCATCCTTTCAGATAATTGCTTCTTCTGCCACGGCACCGACCCAGAAACCCGCGAGGGAGACCTGCGGCTGGATATCCGAGAAGACGCCCTCAAAGGCAAGGCCTTTATCCCTGGAGACCCAGCGAATAGCCTGCTCATCAAAGTCATCAACAGCACTGATCCCGATGTCCTAATGCCTCCCAAGAAGAGTCATAAATCACTCACTGCGTCAGACAAAAAAATCTTAACAGAATGGGTCAAACAGGGAGCAAAATATGAAGCGCATTGGGCCTACGTCGCGCCGAAGAGTTCCCCCGACGCAACTATCGACTCGATCGTTGCCCGGGACCTCCAGCTGCAAGGTTTAGCATTTTCCGCCCCAGCCAAACCAGAAGTCCTCGTTCGCCGGCTCTACTTTGACCTCATCGGCCTACCTCCCACCTCTGAGCAAGCTCAGAAATTCTTCAGAGCCTACGCTAAATTCCCACGCTCAGCCACCGAGGCGCTGGTCGACGAGCTACTCGCGTCACCGCATTTTGGCGAGCAAATGGCGATAAGTTGGCTCGATAATGTCCGCTATGCCGACACCGTCGGCTACCACGGCGACATGACTATTTCGACCTCCCCCTACCGGGATTACGTCATCAAATCCTTCAACAACGATAAACCGTATGACGAATTCACCATAGAACAACTCGCTGGAGACTTACTCCCCAACGCCACGCTAGAACAAAAAGTAGCGGCAGCTTACAATCGGATTGCTCAGATCTCTGCCGAAGGTGGCATTCAGGATAAAGAATACCTAAAGAAGTACCAAGCGGAACGCGTGCGCACCACCAGTTCAGCCTGGCTTGGCTCCACCATGGCATGCTGCGAGTGCCACGATCACAAGTTCGACCCTTTCACAGCCAAAGACTTCTACTCCTTCGCTGCCTACTTCTCTGATATCCTTGAAAAAGGCGCCTACAACAGCGATGGCCACTACCAAGAAGATATTAAGAAATGGGCAGATCAAGGCATTGAATTCCCAAAATTAGGTCCAATTTATCGCCTCCCTAACGCTGAACAAAAAAAGAAACTCCAAGCGTTTGACCAGCAGATTTCTAAGGCAAAAAAGTCCCTAGCTAAATCCGACGACCCAGCCAAAACCAAAGAACTAGAATCCCTAGTAAGCGAGCGAGAGAAATTCAATAAATCCATCACCTCTGTGCCTGCCACCATTTCAGCAAAGCCGCGCACCATCCGCGTACTCAACCGTGGAAACTGGCAAGACGAGACTGGAGAAATCGTGACGCCTAGCCCACCTCAGTTCCTAACTGGCGGAAAACGAATCGAGCACAAATCGCGGTTAGACCTCGCCAAATGGATCGTAAACAAAGACAACTCCCTCACGGCACGCGTCTTTGTCAACCGCCTCTGGCAACGGTATTTCGGCATCGGGCTTTCACGCAACACTGGTGATTTAGGACTCCAAGGAGAATTTCCTTCCCATCCAGATCTGCTCGATCACCTAGCAATCAGCTTTATGGATGACGGCTGGAAAATCAAACCACTAGTCAGAAAAATTGCTCTATCCCGCACCTACCAACAAGCAAGCACCCCCAATGCCAGGCTGCTGACACTAGACCCAGACAACCGCCAACTAGCACGCCAGAGCCAACTCCGCCTCCCCGCCGAACTCATCCGCGACAACGCCCTAGCTGTATCAGGACTACTCAACCCCAAAGTGGGAGGCCCAAGCGTGCGCCCGTATCAACCCGCAGGCTACTACCGCCATCTCAACTTCCCTCGCAGAAAATACCAACCATCTGACAACGATGACCAATACAGACGAGGCGTCTACACCCACTGGCAACGCACATTCCTACACCCTATGTTGCAGAACTTCGGAGCCCCTTCACGCCAGGAATGCACCACCGAAAGGCCAGACTCTAACACTCCTTTGCAGTCGCTAAATCTCCTCAACGACCCCAGCTTTTTAGAAGCCGCACGCGTCTTTGCTGAAAGTCTCCTCAACAAAGGAGACACAAAAATCATCGAGCGAGCCTACCTCGCCAGCCTCAGCCGACCTCCCTCGGGTCGCGAAATGGAAGTCCTCGGCACCTTTTACCAAGAGGAATTCGAGCGTTTCAGCAAAAACCCACAAGCCGCCAAAGACTTCGTCAACGTTGGAGCTAGCCCAGTCTCAGAAGGTCTAGATCCAGCAAAACTCGCAGCCACCACCTCGCTAGCCCGCGTGCTCTTCAACCTCCACGAGAGTATCACCCGCTATTAAGCCTCTCACCCACCGTCATTTTCTATGTTCAATCACACCACACGCCGCAGTTTTCTAGCCCAAGGGCTCACAGGCCTGGGCTCAATAGCTCTCAACGACCTCTTCGGCAGCGAGCTCACCTTTGGCATTCCCAGTTTTAAACCAAAAGTCAAACGCGTCATCTTCCTCAGTATGGCTGGCGGTCCCTCTCACCTAGAAACCTTCGACTACAAACCGAAGCTGCGCGAGATGGATGGAAAAGCCATGCCTGAATCCTTCACCAAAGGAGAACAACTAGCCCAGCTCCAAGGCCGAGCACTCAAGTGTATGGGCGCTCAGCACGACTTCTCCAAACACGGCGAAAGCCAAATGGAAATCTCAGATCTCTTCCCTAACATAGCAAAGCACGCTGACAACATCGCGCTGGTACGCTCTATGCACACAGAGCAAATCAACCACGACCCGGCGCACACTTTCATGAATACGGGATCAATCATTCCGGGCCGCCCCTCTATGGGCTCATGGGTCCTCTACGGCCTCGGCAGCCAGAGCCAGAACCTACCTGGATTCGTAGTACTCACCAGTACCGGTGGTGGTCAAGGCCAGCCGATTTCATCCAAACAATGGAGTAACGGCTTCCTCCCAGGCCACCTCCAAGGAGTCGAATTCCAATCGGCCGGAGACCCAGTCCATTACGTCAGCAACCCAAATGGCATTCAGTCAACTGACCAACGCAAACTGATCGACGCGGTAAACAAGCTCAATCAGATCAAAGCGCAACAGACAAACGACCGCGAAGTCGCAACCCGCATAGAACAATACGAACTCGCTTTCAGAATGCAGGCATCAGTCCCTGAGCTCATGGACACCAAGGGCGAATCTCAAGAAACTCTCGACCTCTACGGCTGCACCCCTGGTGACGGATCATTCGCATCTAACTGTCTACTCGCCCGCCGCCTAGCCGAGCGCGGCACACGCTTTATCCAGCTCTACCACCGTGGTTGGGACCATCACGGCGGCATTAAAAAGAACATCGCAAAAACTGCAAAAATTGTCGATCAAGGCACCTCAGCATTGCTTAGCGACCTCAAACGCCGCGGCATGCTCGATGAAACCCTCGTCATCTGGGGTGGAGAATTTGGCCGCACGCCGATGGCTCAGGGAAGCGGTCGCGACCACCACATCAAGGCCTTCTCCGTTTTCCTCGCTGGGGGCGGAATCAAAGGGGGAACCGTCCACGGTGAGACCGATGAACTAGGCTATGGAGTCGTCAAAGATCCCGTCTCAGTCCATGACTTACACGCCACTATCCTCCATCTTCTAGGTCTCAAACACGATAGCTTCACCTTCAAATCCCAAGGGCTCGACCATAAACTCACCGGTGTCGAACCCGCCTCCATCATCAGCCAAATCCTCACTTAAGCTAGTTTACAGTCCTTGCCGTTCTCTTAGCTAAAGACGTGGTGCTGAAAGGTGGGCTGCGTAAAACAACAGTAAGGGTCATCTTTCTGGCTGAACATCCTTTAAATAGCGCCGCGGCCATCACTGCCCGGTACTTTTTTCTGCACCGCCATCTCCTTTTTGGTAAAAAAAGCCCGTCACCGCTAGAAGCGATGACGGGCTGAATGATTTTCTGGAGTGATTGCTAATTAAGCAGTCTCAGTGCTGACGATTGGTTCATCAGTTGCGTCGAACTCTTTCTCTTCAACAATTGGCGCAGGCTCTTCGACCGTGAACTCGAAACGTGAGCTCTTGTGTGTCTTGAATCCTGTGCCAGCTGGGATAAGGTGACCCATGATGACGTTTTCCTTGAAGCCTTGGAGCGCATCAATACGTCCAAGAGTTGCAGCTTCTGTAAGAACACGTGTGGTGTCCTGGAAGGAAGCGGCTGAGATGAAGGAATCTGTCTCAAGGGATGCTTTAGTGATACCGAGAAGAACGGCCTCACCTTCAGCAGGCTTACCACCCTGAGCAACCACCTTGCGGTTTGATTGGTTGAACTTTGTGCGGTCAATCTGGTCTCCCCAAAGGAAGTCAGTGTCACCAGTCTCTGTAATTTTAACCTTACGGAGCATTTGGCGAATGATGATCTCGATATGCTTATCGTTGATCTCAACACCTTGGACTCGGTAAACTTCCTGCACTTCGTTAACGAGGTGTTCTTGGAGCACCTGAGCTCCACATGCTTCAAGAAGATCTTCAGGAGCAACTGGGCCTTCAGTAATTTGATCACCAGCCTTCAGTACATCACCTTCGGAAACTGTCACGTGCTTACCCATTGGGACGAGGTGGTCAGCTGACTCACCAGTCTCAAGGTTAGACACGATGACTTTCTTCTTACCACGAACGTTTGCTCCGAAGGAAACTTCGCCGTCGATCTTGGAGATCGTACATGCATCTTTCGGACGACGCGCTTCGAAAAGCTCGGCGATACGTGGAAGACCACCAGTAATATCCTTAGTCTTTGCAGCTTTACGTGGGGTACGAGCAATCTGAACACCACCTGATACGATGTCACCTTCTGCAACAGAAAGGTGAGCGCCGACTTGAATCGGGTAGGCAGCAAGAACTTCAGAAGTCTTTTCGTCCACAATCACTACGGATGGGTGAAGGTCTTCTTTGTGCTCAGTGACGACCATACCAGCTTTGCCGGTTTCTTTGTCAGTCTCATTGCTCACAGTGATACCTGTGATCATGTCGCGGAATTCGATCTTACCAGCTTTCTCAGTAAGAATTGGAACGTTGTATGGATCCCAAGTTACGAAAGTTTGACCTTTCTTCACTTTAGCACCATCTTGTACCGAGATAACAGAACCGATAAGCAACTTATGTTCTTCAACTTCAAGGCCACTCTTATCTTTGATAGAAACGGAACCTTTCTTGCTGAGAACAACCCAGTTACCTTCAGCATCTTTTACAGTCTTGAGATCTTTATAGACCACAGTACCAGCTGTCTTAGCTTTGATGATTGGCTGCTTGAATGATGATGTAGCAACACCACCAACGTGGAATGTACGCATTGTAAGCTGTGTTCCTGGCTCACCGATTGACTGCGCGGCAATGATGCCGACAGCTTCTCCGTGATTACCAATAACACCTGAAGCTAGGTTCAGTCCGTAACAATGTGCACAACAACCTTGTTCAGCTTCACATGTGAGAACTGAACGAATCTTGAGAGTCTGGCGGCCAGTGGCTTCGGTGCGGATAGACTGCTCTTCAGTGATGATGTCGTTGATCTTAACGATCACTTCACCAGAAACAGGATCTTTCACTTCTTCACAGGATGTACGACCGTAGATACGCATTGGGAGCGTAGCAACTTCTTCGTCACCGTCAAAGATTGGTCCAACAGTGATGCCATTGACAGTACCACAGTCGCTTTCATTGATAATAACGTCTTGAGACACGTCAACGAGCTTACGAGTCATGTAACCGGAGTCAGCAGTCTTCAACGCTGTATCCGCAAGTCCTTTACGAGCTCCGTGAGTGGAGATGAAGTACTCAAGTACTGAAAGACCTTCACGGAAGTTCGAGGTAATTGGGCGTTCGATAATCTCACCAGATGGCTTGGCCATAAGACCACGCATACCAGCGAGCTGCTTAATCTGTGCTTTGTTACCACGAGCACCGGAGTCAACCATCATGAAGAGCGGGTTCGGAAGGTAATCACCACCTTTGTGCTCCATCTGACGATAAACCGCGTTCGCGATGTTATCTGTAGCGTGGGTCCAAATATCGACCACCTTCTGATAGCGCTCGTTGTTCGTGATCACACCATTGCGGTAAAGCTTATCTACTTTGTCGATCTCAGTGTAAGCAGTCTTAAGCTCAGCTGGCTTTTCCTTAGGAATCACCATGTCAACAAGACCAATGGATGTACCGGAGCGAGTCGCTTCAGCAAATCCGAGTGCCTTGAGAGCATCAAGAGCTATAACTGTGTCGTTCTTACCAGCAGCTTGGTAGCAACGCCAGATGACGTCACCGATCTGCTTCTTACCAACATTGAAGTTGATGAAGCCAACGCCTGCAGGCCAGATCTCGTTGAAACGCACACGACCAGGTGTGGTTTCAATGATCTTTTTCTCCTTATCACCGTAAACAGAATCCTTGTTGAAGTCTGGGTTGCGGAGACGGATGAGGTCGTGGTAGCGAACCTTACGTGAAGCAATCGCGAATTCGACTTCAGTCGTGTTCTCGAAGAGAGGGAAATGCTTTTCCTTGTTTTCTTCAACCTCAACAGCAGTACGAGTACGGCTGTAGGTGAGGTAGTAGTTACCAAGAATAATATCCTGAGATGGAGTAGTGATCGGCTTACCTGATGAAGGAGAGAAGATGTTGTTGGTCGCTAGTAGCAACTGACGACACTCTAACTGTGCTTCAATAGAAAGCGGTACGTGAACAGCCATCTGGTCACCATCGAAGTCAGCGTTGTAGGCTGTACAAACGAGCGGGTGCACACGGATCGCAGATCCTTCAATTAGAACAGGGTCAAATGCCTGGATTGAAAGTCTGTGAAGAGTAGGCGCACGGTTCAACATCACTGGGTGACCCTTGGTCACTTCAGCGAGGATGTCCCAAACTTCAGTCGTCTTGCGATCAATCATCTTCTTCGCTGAACGAACTGTGTGGCAGTAGCCGAGTTCCTTGAGGCGACGAATGATGAATGGTTCGAAGAGTGTGAGTGCCATCTTCTTAGGTAGACCACACTGACCGAGCTTAAGGTCAGGACCAACAACGATCACTGAACGACCGGAGTAATCCACACGCTTACCAAGAAGGTTCTGACGGAATCGTCCGCCTTTACCCTTGAGCATGTCTGAAAGTGACTTCAATGCACGGTTGCCAGCACCTGTTACAGCACGACCGTGACGGCCGTTGTCGAAGAGTGCATCCACAGCTTCCTGTAGCATGCGCTTCTCGTTACGGATGATAACCTCTGGAGTCTTCAGCTGAAGGAGGTTCATCAAGCGGTTGTTACGGTTGATCACACGACGGTAGAGGTCGTTAAGATCAGATGTAGCAAAGCGACCACCTTCAAGTGGAACCAATGGACGAAGGTCCGGTGGAATCACTGGTAGTACGCTCATGATCATCCACTCAGGGCGAGTGTTTGATGTGAGGAATCCCTGGGTAAGCTTAAGGCGCTTAGCGAGCTTCTTCATAGTCTGCTTAGAACGTGTGTTCTGCATGTCTTCCTGAAGCTTCTCGACAAGCTCAGCAAGCTGAACTTGAGAAAGCAAGTCGCGGAGAGCCTCAGCTCCCATAGCTGCACGGAACGTTTCCTCGCCGTAGTCTTCTTCAGCATCGCGAAGTTCAAGCTCAGTGAGAAGCTGACCGCGCTCGAGAGGTGTGTCACCAGGCTCGGTTACGATGAAGTCTTCGTAGTAGATCACACGTTCAAGGTGACGAGCCGACATATCGAGCATAAGACCGATACGTGATGGCATACACTTGTAGAACCAGATGTGTGTTACTGGCACAGCAAGTTCGATGTGGCCCATGCGCTCACGACGAACGCGAGAAAGAGTCACCTCAACACCACAGCGGTCACAGACGACGCCCTTGTGCTTGATTCTTTTGTACTTCCCACAAGCACACTCCCAGTCACGAGTAGGACCGAAGATGCGCTCACAGAAGAGACCGCCTTTTTCAGGTTTGAAAGTACGGTAGTTAATAGTTTCAGGATTCTTCACCTCGCCTTTTGACCAACCACGGATAATTTCAGGGTTAGCAACTGTAATGGCAACGTGGTCGAATGACTCGGGCTTTTGATCAACTCCGAATAACTCGCGTAGATTTGTTTCAACACTCATATTTTAAAGTAAATAGTTTTTAGTTTTTAGTAATAGGATGGGCGCCACCGAAGTGACGCCTCTTGTTTTGTGTTGATTACAGTGTGAGATCGTCGAGTGAGAAATCATCTGATCCGAAATCACCTGAAGCGCTGCCAGTTTCTTCTACCTCATGTCCTCTACCTGGACGAACATCGAGACCGAGTGACATCATTTCTTTCATCAGAACGTTGAACGACTCTGGAGTGCCAGCTTCGAGGTTGTTATCGCCTTTGACGATAGCCTCGTAGATGCGTGTACGTCCTTGAACGTCATCAGACTTCACTGTGAGCATTTCCTGGAGAGTGTATGCAGCACCGTATGCTTCAAGTGCCCAAACCTCCATCTCACCGAATCGCTGACCACCGTACTGAGCTTTACCACCGAGTGGCTGCTGAGTAACAAGTGAGTATGGTCCAACCGCACGTGCGTGAATCTTGTCAGCCACTAGGTGACCGAGCTTCAGCATGTAGATTTGACCAACCACGACTGGCTGATGGAATGCTTCACCGGTACGTCCATCATAGAGAGTAGACTTACCACCAGTAGAACCGTCTTTGCCGTCCCCGATCCATGTGGATCCTGGCTGCAATGGTTCTTCAGGGCGACGCTCACGCGCTTTACCTGTTCCGTCACCGATCATTTTAACACCGTCGATCTTCTTGGCTTCACTCATGAAGTCCCAGATTTCCTGTTCAGGAATACCATCGAAAATAGGAGTTGCTACATTGAATCCAAGAGCCTTAGCAGCCACACCGAGGTGTGTTTCAAGAACCTGTCCAACGTTCATTCGTGATGGAACACCAAGTGGGTTAAGGCAGATATCAACTGGAGTACCGTCCGAGAGATATGGCATATCTTCTTCAGGAACAACAATAGCTACAACACCTTTGTTACCGTGACGTCCAGCCATTTTGTCACCGACAGAAAGCTTACGCTTCTTGGCCACATAGACTTTTACTTCTTTGATGACACCTGGGTCGACTTCGTCACCAGATTCCATTTGGTCGAGACGACGCTCACGGTCAGTATCGAGCTCGGAGAATCGGCCTTCGAATGATGAAATGATTTCAAGGATCTTGTTACGGATCGGTGATGGATCGATTTCGATGTGGTCGTGGATCGCTGCGAGCTTACGTAGAAGCGTCTTAGTGATCTTACGGTTAGCAGGAATGATGATTTCACCAGATTGAGCATTGACCACATCAAGTGGGATTTTCTCGCCTAGGAGAATATCAGAAAGCTTCTCAGTGAGCTGGTCAGTGAGGCCGTCCTTCTTCTTCTTATAGTCATCGTTAATCTTCTTAAGCTGCTTCTTCATCTCAGCTGAGTCCATGTCACCACCCTGACGACGTGCGAGGCCGTGTGTAGAGATACGGATATCCTGAACGATACCGATAGTACCTGAAGGAACGCGGAGTGAGGTGTCTTTCACGTCTGCAGCCTTCTCACCGAAGATTGCGCGTAGAAGACGCTCTTCTGGAGCGAGCTCAGTTTCAGACTTAGGAGTGATCTTACCGACTAGGATGTCGCCAGGACCCACTTCAGCACCAATACGAACGATTCCGTCATGGTCGAGGTTCTTAAGAGCCTCTTCACCAACGTTTGGAATGTCACGAGTGATCTCTTCAGGTCCGAGCTTGGTGTCGCGTGCTGCGCACTCGTACTCAGATATGTGGATAGATGTGTAAACGTCTTCTTTAACCACACGCTCAGAGATTACGATGGCATCCTCAAAGTTGTATCCGTTCCAAGGCATGAATGCCACGAGAACGTTACGACCGAGAGCGAGCTCACCATTTTCAGTGTTCGGGCCGTCAGCAAGAACTGAACCGATCTTCACCTTGTCGCCGCGATTGACGACTGGCTTCTGGTTCATGCATGTTCCAGCGTTTGAACGCATGAACTTACGGAGCGGGTAGACAAAGACACCTTTGTCAAAATCAGTAACAACAGACGCGTTGTCGGAGAGGAATTGCTCATCACTCACTGGAAGCTCACCGTCTTTAGTAACGATAATAAGCTCAGCAGTAGAAGCTGCAACAACACCTTCGGACTCGGAAGTAACAACAGCGCGGGAATCCTGCGCAGCTTTTGCTTCAAGACCAGTTCCAACGAATGGTGCTTCTGAGATCAGAAGTGGCACACCCTGACGTTGCATGTTTGACCCCATAAGAGCTCGGTTAGCATCGTCGTGCTCAAGGAATGGGATAAGACCAGCAGCAACAGAAACGAGCTGCTTAGGAGAAACGTCCATGTAGTCAATCGTGAGTGGGTCTACTTCGATGAACTCACCACCACTCTCACGAGCTGTAACGCGTTCATTGAGGAAGTTGCCAGTTTTGTCGATTGGGTTGTTAGCCTGAGCAATGAGGTAGTTTTCCTCTTGGTCAGCAGTAACGTACTCGATCTGGTTGGAAACCTTACCTTCAGTCACCTTACGGTATGGAGTCTCAATGAAACCGAACTCGTTGATACGAGCATAAGTACACATTGAGTTAATAAGACCAATGTTCGGACCCTCCGGAGTCTCAATAGGACAAATACGTCCATAGTGAGATGGATGCACGTCACGAACTTCGAAACCTGCACGGTCACGGTTCAAACCACCAGGTCCAAGAGCTGAGAGACGACGCTTGTGCGTGAGCTCGGCAAGTGGGTTAGTCTGGTCCATGAACTGGGAAAGCTGAGAACGACCGAAGAAATCACGAACCACAGCTGAGAGAGCCTTAGGGTTGATAAGTTTCTGTGGTGTCATGCCTTCGATGTTCACATCAAAGAGAGTCATGCGCTCTTTCACGAGACGCTCAGTACGAGCAAGACCAACGCGACACTGGTTAGCTAGAAGCTCACCTACTGCACGCACGCGACGGGATCCAAGGTGGTCGATATCATCGAGTACACCTTCACCTTTGCGAAGCTTGAGAAGGTACTTCGTGGCATTGAGGAAATCCTCACCTACCATTGTGCGCGTACCAGAAGCGACATCTATGCCGAGCTTCTGGTTGATCTTGTAACGGCCTACGCGAGTGAGGTCATACTTCTTCTCATCAAAGAAAAGACGCTTAAGGAGAGCCTTAGCATTTGCAGCTGTTGGTGGATCACCTGGGCGAAGCTTCTTGTAGATGTCTTTAAGTGCAGACTCTTCATCGTGTGATGGGTCTTTCTTGAGAGACTTCAGAAGGATTTCGTCTTCACGTGAATCAAGAACTTCAAGCTTCTTGATATCGAGAGCCATAAGCTGGCGAACAACACCAATTGAAAGCGGCTCGTAGCGTTTTGCAACAACAACTTCCCCGTCGAGGATGTCGTCGAATGGAACCATTGAAGAAAGTTCCTCTTCGTCCATTTCCTCAGCGAGTTTGATCTCTTTGATTGCGTAAAACTGCTCACAGAGCTCGCGGTTACTTGGGTATCCAAGTGCGCGAAGGAAAGTAGTAGCAAGGAACTTTCTTCTACGACGACGGCGGTCGAGGTAAACGTAGAGAAGATCGTTGGTGTCAAACTGAGTTTCAAGCCATGAACCGCGATCAGGAATGATGCGGAAACTGAAAAGCTCTTTACCGTTGAGGTGAAGAGATTTTTCGAAGCAGATACCAGGTGAACGATGAAGCTGGGAAACGATTACTCGCTCAGCTCCGTTTATCACAAATGTTCCACGGCGAGTCATCATTGGGAGTTCACCCATATAGACACGCTCTTTCTTCGTTCCAGTTTCGTCCTTCAATTTGAAGGTAACATAGAGAGCAGCACTGAAGCTCTCTCCGGTTTGAAGCGCCTCGAGGGCTGTCGCCTTCGGATCTTCTATATCATATGCATTGAAATCAAGCTCGATTGTTTCATCGTAGCTTTTGATTGGGAAAACTTCCTGGAGTACGGCTTGCAAGCCGGTCTCAATACGCTGCGTAGCAGGCACATCTTTTTGTAGGAAGTCCTCGTAGGACTTGGATTGAACTTCGATAAGGTTGGGTGGTTCGATAACCTCATCGATTGTTCCGAAGTAGCGTCTTTCGGCCATGGTAGAGTACTAGTGTTATTTAGGCGGTTAAAACCCGATACCGTTTCCGATTCGGGCGAACTTGGATTTAGGATGCTTCTCTGGCTACGATTTGTGGGAAAACTTATTCCCTCTCATCTTTGGTCAGAGCTCAAACATTAAAATAATTTAAAATCTGAGCTCCAATCAAGGAGGCGCAAAAAGGTGACTCCGTCAAAACGGAGTCACCTCTAAGTGAAAATCTAATTTACTTGATTTCAACTTTTGCACCAGCTTCTTCAAGAGCAGCTTTTGCAGCGTCTGCAGCGTCTTTATCAACACCTTCAACAACAGCAACTGGAGCGCTTTCAACAAGCTTCTTCGCGTCAGCAAGACCGAGGCCTGATGCAACACCGCGAACGGCCTTGATCACTCCGATTTTGGATGCGCCTGCTTCAACGAGTACAACGTCGAATTCAGTCTTCTCTTCAGCGTCGTCACCAGCACCTGCAGCAGGTCCAGCAGCAACAGCAGCAGCGGCGGAAACGCCCCATGCTTCTTCGAGATTCTTAACGAGCTCTGCAGCTTCGATTACAGTAAGTTTGCCGAGTTCTTCAGCGATTTTTTCTAGGTCAGCCATAATGGTATATTTGTTAGGTTTCGTCGCGCCCTGAGCATCAGGGGCATTTCAGTTCTCCAGACCGGAGGTCCGACGAGGAACCAAGGTTGGTTATCAAGCCACGCAAGTTACCCTACGCAGCTATCAGTTCAGATTGTTTATTCAGCAGACTCGTCAGCGGAGTCAGCATCAGGATTGAATTTTGCGTTAAGCACACGAGCGATCTGTGTACCAGGCTCGTTGATAACTCCGAGGAGCATGCTGAGAAGCGCATCGCGTGATGGAAGGGTAGAAAGCGTAGTGAGCTTAGCTGCATCGAGGACGTCACCGTCGAGGATCCCTGCTTTGAACACGTCCTTCTTAGCTGCATCCTTAGCGAATTCTTTAACGGCACGTGCAGCTGCACATACGTCTTCGTCACCTGTGATGAATGCTGTCTGGCCGATAAGGTCAGATGCAAGATCAGGAAGGCCAGCTTTTGTCAAAGCAGCACGCATGTATGTGTTCTTAGCTACGTGACACTCAGCACCTGACTCACGAAGCTTGTCGCGAAGAAGGGAGAACTGAGGCACAGAAGTACCAGTGTAGTCTACAACGATAACGAACGGTGATGCGTTCACGCGCTCGTAGAGTTCGTCGATGATGAAAGATTTATTAGGATTCATAATATGGTTCCTTGGTTAAATTATACAGCAGATGTGAACACGCTTGAGTCAAGCTTCACACCAGGATTCATTGAAGAAGCAACAGTAACAGCTTTGATGAAGTTACCCTTAGCTGATGCTGGCTTACCCTTAACTAGGCTGTCTACGAGTGCCTGAGCATTTTCAACTAGCTTAGTTTCGTCGAATGAACCTTTACCGATAGCAGCAGAAACGTTTGCGTTCTTATCGATCTTGTAATCGATACGACCAGCCTTCACAGCGTCGATTGCCTTAGCCGTGTCGTTTGTTACTGTGCCTGTCTTAGGGTTAGGCATAAGACCGCGTGGTCCGAGAACACGAGCGATCTTACGAACTGAAGTCATTGCGTCTGGAGTTGCGATTGCGATATCGAAGTCAGTGAAGCCGTCTTGAACTTCTTTGATGAGATCATCCATACCAACTTTGTCAGCACCAGCAGCGATTGCTTCTTTTGCTGCATCACCAGTAGCGAATACTACTACGCGTACTTTCTTACCAGTACCGTGTGGAAGAGAAACTGAACCACGAACCATCTGGTCACTTTTACGTGGGTCAACCCCAAGTGCGAATGAGAGAGTGACTGTGGAGTCGAACTTAGGAGCTGGAAACTTCTTAAGAAGTGTCACAGCTTCAACGAGGCTGTATGTCTTGGTAACATCTACCAATTCTGCAGCTTGATTGTAACGTTTACTACGCTTTGCCATTATTTTAGTTATTTTTGCAGTACTAACGAGGCGATTACCTCTCCTGCGATTATTCCACTCATGCGTTTAACACACATAGGCGGGAAAGGGGACTCGCAGATGGAGCCCCCCTTGTCAAGCACTTGCGTGCTAAATTTGTAGATTTCAGTAAAAAATCACTCTATTGAGACTTAGTAGCCTTCAACAGTGATTCCCATCTGACGTGCAGTACCAGCAATGATATTCGCTGCCGCCTCAGGATCGTTAGCGTTGAGGTCAACCATTTTTTGGTCAACTACCGCCATGAGCTGCTCCTTTGTAAGGTGCGCCACTTTGATCTTGTTCGGCTCACCAGAACCAGAAGCTATACCTGCTGCCTTCTTAATAAGGACGGCGGCTGGCGGCTGCTTTGTGATGAATGTGAATGATGCGTCCTTGTAAACAGTGATAACTACTGGAAGAAGATCACCTGCTTGCTTTTGCGTAGCAGCATTGAAATCCTTACAGAAAGCCATGATATTCACGCCAGCCTGACCGAGTGCTGGTCCTACTGGTGGAGATGGATTTGCTTGTCCAGCATTGATCTGGAGCTTGAGAACTTGTTTAATTTCCTTAGCCATAATTTGCTATAGGTTAGTAGTTAATGATTATTTGCGATGTGTTTGGCAGACGAGGACATCCCCCACTCTGCAATGCAGGACTTACTCGCCTTGTTCGACCTGCCAAAATTCAAGCTCAACCGGAGTAGAGCGACCAAAGATTGTGACTGCAACGCGTAGTTTCCCGCGCTCTGCATCAATTTCCTCAACAATACCATTCTGACTCTGGAACGGACCATCGTTAACCAAGACCGAATCGCCAACCTCGAAGGCAACTGCAGGACGCACGCTTTCTTCGCGCTCCTTAATCTGGGCCAACATCGCGTCAACTTCACGTTGACGCATTGGAATTGGTCGAATTTTCGTGCCAGCGAAGCCGATCACCCCATCCATTTCCTTAATGAAATACCATGTATCTTCCACCAACTGATCGTCTTCAGTCAGGAGATACATGTTGATCAGGATATAGCCTGGGTAGAACTTCTTCTTACGCTCAGTCTTCTTCCCTTTTTTGACCTCGGAGATAACCTCTGTAGGCATGAGAACCTCAAAAATTTTATCCCCCATTTCTTCAGCCTCTACTTGACGCAAGATACGATTGCGCACGCGCATCTCCTGATTGGAGAGTACATGAACTACGTACCATTGGTTTTTGGCTGATGGAATTGTTGGCATCGAATTGTTTAGAATGAGTATTAAAAAATTATTGGAAACTAGCTCGCTCGCTAGAGTCCTAAATGTGAAATGAACTAGCTTGCCACCTTAGTGATCAAAACTAGCGCTTCAGACAAAAGGAGATCAGAAACGGCAACAAAGCCAGCAAGAAGAATGATCGCGATGATTACCACCACAGTGGAGTCCACGAGTTCCTTATACTTCTTTAAGCCTTTTGCTTTTGGATCAGAATCCCACGGCCATGTAGCCTTGCGTAATTCTGCTTTTACCTCTTCGAGGAAATTTCTGCTCTTGTTAAACATATTGTCTTTTTTCTTTTAAAGAAAAATCGAAGATGGCAGGGGCGCAGAGACTCGAACTCTGAACCCTCGGTTTTGGAAACCGATACTCTAACCAATTGAGCTACGCCCCTACAAACCTTCGATATGATACTTTTGATTCAATAGAGGCGCCTCCAAGCCTCCTTGGAAGCGCCTCTTAAAATCATGGCTTCGAAAATAAACCCGAAACCAAGTGAGTCAAACTAGTCGTGGATTTCAGCCACGCGACCAGCGCCAACTGTACGTCCACCTTCACGGATAGCGAAGCGCATGCGCAACTCCATCGCAATTTTTGTGATAAGTTCAACTTTGATCTGAACGTTATCACCAGGCATTACCATCTCAACACCTTCAGGAAGGGTCATAGCACCGGTAACATCTGTGGTACGGAAGTAAAACTGTGGGCGGTAGTTAGAGAAGAATGGTGTGTGACGACCGCCTTCTTCCTTGGAGAGAACATAGATCTCACCAGTGAATTTAGCGTGTGGAGTTACTGAACCAGGCTTAACAACTACTTGACCGCGCTGTACATCTTCTTTCTTGAGACCACGAACGAGGAGACCAACGTTCTCACCTGCACGACCTTCGTCGAGAAGTTTACGGAACATCTCGATGTCTGTGATTGTTGTTTCGATAGTGTCACCGAGACCAACGATCTCAACTGCTTCCATCTTCTTAACGATACCACGCTCAATACGTCCTGTGATCACTGTGCCACGACCAGAGATCGAGAACACGTCTTCAACAGGCATGAGGAATGGCTGATCAACTGGGCGCTCAGGCTCAGGGATGTATGTATCAACAGCTTCCATAAGCTTGAAGATATTAGCCATCTGTGTCTCGTCACCTTGAAGCGCGAGGAGAGCAGAACCCATAATTACAGGGATGTCATCACCAGGGAATTCGTATGCGCTAAGAAGCTCACGAATTTCCATTTCAACGAGCTCGAGGAGTTCCTCGTCGTCTACTTGGTCAACCTTGTTGAGGAATACTACGATTGCTGGAACACCAACCTGACGAGCAAGAAGGATGTGCTCACGTGTTTGTGGCATTGGACCATCAGCAGCAGAACAAACGAGGATTGCTCCGTCCATTTGTGCTGCACCAGTGATCATGTTCTTAACGTAGTCAGCGTGACCTGGGCAGTCAACGTGCGCATAGTGACGAGTCTCAGTCTCATACTCAACGTGTGCAGTAGAGATTGTGATACCGCGCTCGCGCTCTTCAGGAGCACCGTCGATTTCGTCATAAGCTTTTGCTTGTGCACCACCCACTGTTGCAAGTGTGTTAGTGATTGCCGCTGTGAGAGTAGTTTTGCCGTGGTCAACGTGGCCGATTGTGCCGACGTTCACGTGCGGCTTATTTCTTTCGAATGCTTCTTTAGCCATAATATTAGATGTTTTTTGCGCTTTAGATTTGGACTTGCCGGATGCAAGAAATGATAATCAGCAATGGAGCTCTTGAGCAGATTTGAACTGCCGGCCTCGTCCTTACCAAGGACGCGCTCTACCGCTGAGCTACAAGAGCAAGATTACCGATGTATTTCCCCTCCGCAGTCAGTTGACCTAGGAAGGCGGGCGCAAACTAGCAATTTTCAGCCAACTGTCAAAAATTAATTAGCATTCTTTTCACTTTTTTTCTTACCCCCTCCAGACACTCAATAAGCGGCCGCCACATAACTCACTGGAGGACCCCCTAGTTACTCTAAAACAATCACAACCATCAATGACCTAACAAATTCAAATTAATATAAAAAATAAAGCAGCGATCCTCACGAACCACTGCTCTTCAACAAGAATAGCAAACACTCTTTAAGTCAAAAGCTTAACTCAAACTGACCATTTTGCTCTACATCGTATTACTATTCGATTTTCACTCCAGAAGCAGCCCAAACCCACTTTACCACACCACCATTACGGCAAAGCGCCTTCACCTTACGCTCACTAACTCCCAAAATCGTCGTCACCTTCACCGTGCACTCACCTGCAATATAACTAGACCCATCAAAATCCTCTTCACCAAGGAACTCCCAAGCCTGCACATCATCGTAAGCAAACTCAGTCACATCTCCCGCTTTGACACTCTTCTGCATCACAGCAGCAATATCAGCTTTGCCCGTCTGCTTACTGGTCTCTAACTCAGAGACTACTTCTTCCTCACCCACCACCGGTTCGGGTTCGGCAGTATCTTCAACGACAACGGGAGTTGCTTGCTCCACAGACTCCACAGACTCCACAGACTCCACAGACTCCACAGACTCCACAGACTCCACAGACTCCACAATGGCTGTAGGCGTGGCTAGCTCAACTGATTCAACCGGAGCCTCATCCACTTCAGGAACCTCATCGACAGCAACCTCTTGCGGAGCTTCAGCCTTCGGTAAATCATTCTCCACGAAAGGCAATACAATCGGATGGACCACATAGCCGATTGCCACAAAAATCAAAATCATGAGGAAGGATGAAAAGTTCATTACCGTACTCATTATCATTTCCAGTGCCATTTTCCAGCTCATTTTTTGAGAAAATCTACCCTAAAATACCCTTCCCAGCTTCTATAAATATTGACCTCCCCCGCTCGCTGCCCATGCTGCGCCCATGGCTTCACCTGAAAAGCGTCTCTTTCTTCTAGACGGCATGGCACTCGTCTACCGTGCCCACTTCGCACTGATTCGTAACCCTATCTATAATAGTAAGGGTATGAACACCTCTGCGGTGTTTGGCTTTATGAATACCTTGCTCGATATTCTAGACAAGCAACAGCCCACCCACCTAGGTGTGGCCTTCGACACAAAAGAACCCACCCCGCGCCACAAGATTTTCCCCGAGTACAAGGCCCAGCGCGATGCCATGCCTGAGGACCTCGCTAGAGCTATCCCAGAAGTGAAGCGCCTACTCCACGCCTTCAACATCCCAGTGATAGAACTACCAGGTTTCGAGGCCGACGACATCATTGGCACGCTCGCTCACAAAGCCGACCAAGACGGCTCCTACCACACCTACATGGTAACTCCGGACAAAGACTACGCTCAACTAGTCAGCCCCACCACCACTATGTGGAAACCCGGCCGAAAGGGCTCCGACACCGAACTCCTCGACGTCCCCGCAATTCTTGAACAATGGCAAATTGATGACCCAAAGCAAGTGATCGACGTGCTCGCTCTCTGGGGTGACGCCTCAGACAACATCCCCGGCGTCCCTGGCATTGGCGAAAAGACAGCCAAAAAGCTGGTCAAACAATTCGGCTCCGTCGAAAAACTCCTCGAGTCCACCGATCAGCTCAAAGGCAAGCAGAAGGAAAATGTGGAGAACAACAAGCAGCAAGCTCTGCTCTCGAAAACCCTCACAACCATCATTCTTGACGTCCCCGTCGAAACTAGCTTCGAGGAACTCGTCCTTGAAAACCGCGATGACGCCGCCGTAAAGTCACTCTTCACCGAACTCGAATTCAGCGCACTGGGAAAACGGCTCTATGGAAATGATTTCCAGTCAGGCCGCGGCCACACCTCGGCAGCAGTCGCCGAACAACCAGAGCTCCTGCAAGCCGCGCTCAAGACCTTCTCAGATTTCAAGACTCACTATACTATTATCAATACCCCTGCGACTCTCGAAAAAGTTAGCAAACTCCTCAACGGACAAGACCTGTTCTGTTTCGACTTAGAAACCACATCGCTCAACCCGCGCATCGCCAAAGTCCTCGGTGTCGCCCTCAGCTGGAAAGCACGCGAAGCCTACTTCGTCGCTCCATCTACTGACCTCAGCATTGCCCAGATCTTCGACGCCCTGCGCCCAGCGCTAACATCAAAGGCAACCAAGATCGGCCACAACCTCAAGTACGACCTCTCCGTCCTACTCGCCCAAGGCCTAGATACTGCGCCACCCTATTTCGACACCATGCTAGCCCACGCGCTAGTCGAACCAGATCAACGCCACAACATGGACTACCTAGCTGAGTCCATGCTCGGTTACACTCCCATCAAGCTCAGCGAAATTGCAGATAAAGTAGAACAGCAAGTCGTAGCGGAAAGTGCCGATGACGACCTCTTTAGCTTCGCCGAAAAGAAGGATAAACCGAAAAAGAAAAAGAAGAACCACATCGACATGTCGATCATTCCCTCCGAAGCACTCACCGACTACGCCTGTGAAGATGCCGACGTCACTTTCCAACTCGCAGAACTCCTTGCCAACCAACTCGAAGAATCCGGCCAGTCCGAGATCTTTTACGACATCGAGTCCCCTCTCCTTCCCGTCCTCGTACGTATCGAGCATGAAGGTATCTCAGTCAACCTCAAGAGCCTCAAAGTGATCGGTGAAACCCTCGGCAAAAAGCTCGAGACACTCACAGTTGATATCTACAAACAAGCGGGCAAAGAATTTAACCTCAATTCACCAAAGCAACTCGGCGAAATTCTCTTCGGTGAAATGCAGCTCGTCGAAAAGCCTAAAAAGACCAAGACTGGACAATTCAAAACCGACGAGTCAACCCTCTCATCGCTCGCTCCAAAACACCCTATCGTCGCCAACATCCTCGAATACCGTGAAGCTGCAAAACTCAAGTCCACCTATGTCGATGCCCTGCCCGAGCACATCTGCCCCAGCGACGGCCGCATCCACACGCACCTGCATCAGTTGATGACAGCAACTGGCCGCCTCGCCTCCTCAGACCCTAACCTGCAAAACATCCCAGTACGAAGCGAAGCCGGCCGCGAAATCCGTAAAGCCTTCATCCCACGCAGCGCCGACTTCACTCTTCTCGCTTGTGACTACTCACAGGTGGAACTCCGAGTCATGGCCGCCATCGCTGGCGACGACGCAATGATCGAAGCCTTCCAGCAAGACCTCGACATCCACACTGCCACCGCGGCCCGCGTCTACGGAGTCGGGCTCGAGGATGTCACCCGCGACATGCGCTCAGCTGCCAAGATGGTCAACTTCGGCATCATCTACGGCATCTCCGCCTTCGGACTCTCCCAGCGACTCGGCATCCCGCGCGCGGAAGCAGCCAGCATCATCGATTCCTACTTCGAACAATATCCCGCCATCAAGACCTTCATGGACAACACCATGGAACAAGCTGAGAAAGATGGCTTCGTCGAGACCCTCGGGGGCCGGCGCCGTATCCTCCGCGACATCAGCTCACGCAATGGCATGATCCGTAAAAATGCCGAGCGCGCCGCCATCAATACTCCAATCCAAGGCACCGGCGCCGACATGATCAAGCTTGCCATGGTTAAAGTCGACCAAATCCTACGCGACGGTGGCTACCGCAGCAAAATGATCCTCCAAGTACACGACGAACTCATCTTTGACCTCGCCCTCGACGAAAAAGACGCACTCATCCCACTAATCACCGAAGCCATGGAAACCGCTCTCGCTCTCCCCCACGGCGTCCCCACCAAAGCGGACTCCGGCACCGGCGACAACTGGCTCGAAGCGCATTAGCTTGGAAGCACAACCAATTCCAACAAAGTATTTACTTCATCAAGCTGATGGGTGAACTCAATTATTTTCAACAACAAAAACCCACCTCTGTGGCTCCCTCCTCAAGGGGGCGTTGGAGGATATCCCGAAGAAAAGTGAACGAAATTCAAGCCCTAAATAGAGGGCGGCGGACACCCAAAAGAGTCTTTTGATAAAATTCCTCTCGCTAAAGGCTAAAATACAGTTAACTATAACGCCGACGCACAATCTATGGATTAGGTAATTCAAGACTAGCGACACCCACTTTCCAAGCGGTGAATTGGAATAGTGGTTTTTATAACATCTCACCGAATTAATTAAGAAGACAATATGAGTAAAGGTACAGTTAAGTGGTTCAACGCAGAAAAAGGTTTCGGTTTCATTTCACCTGAAGACGGAAGCAGCGATTTGTTCGTTCACCATTCAGAAATTCAATCCGGTGACGGATACGCAACATTGAATGACGGTCAAGCCGTTGAGTTCGAAGTTGGACAAGGCCAAAAAGGCCCTTGCGCGAACAAAGTAACTCCAGTTTAGTCCGCAGCACATAACAAATTTGGTAATGGGCCAGTCACAAGCGTGGCTATGCCACAAGCTGTCCCATTCCAAAGGCGTTATTTTCTAAATAATTCATTCATTTGAATAACTTGCCAGCGATCGAGTCCGGGTTTCATTTACCTGATATCGCTAGATACAGCGCATTTATGCGCTGTTCTTATGTCTAGTCAAATCCTGATCAGCCCCATTAAATCAGGTATGTCGAGCCGGAACACATGCGTTCCCCGCATTTCTCGGACAGTGAAAGCCTGACAAAACCTGAGGACTACTACTTTTAGAGGACCGACTATGAAAAATTTCCTAAGCCATACTCTCCTCATTCTTTGCTCCCTACTTCTGAGCTCAAATTTAAAAGCCGACGATTCTAAAGAGAAAATCCTCATGGTGGTTACCAACCACGCGAAAATGCCGAACGGAGATGCCACAGGATTCTGGCTTTCTGAGGTGTCACACCCATGGGCCAGCTTCACCAAGGCCGGATTCTCCGTCGACTTCGCTAGTCCAGCTGGAGGCAATGCTCCTATCGACCCTCGCAGCAAGGACCTAAGCGACCCCGACAACAAACGGTTTCTAGAAAATAAAGGCTCGCTCGAAGCTTTAGCAAACACCCCAGCCATCAAGAACCTTAAAGCCTCCGACTACTGCGCAATCTTTTTTGCTGGTGGGCACGGCACCATGTGGGACTTCCCAGAGGCCCCTGGACTCTCGTCGCTAGCTGGGAAAATCTACAGCAATAAGGGTGTGGTTGCAGCAGTCTGTCACGGCCCGGCAGCCTTGATCAACATCAAACTCCCCGATGGCTCCCTCCTCATCAACGGGAAAAAACTCACCGCCTTCACAAACTCCGAGGAAGAAGCAGTAGGACTCACTAAGTCCGTCCCCTTCCTACTAGAAAGTAAGCTCAAAACACAAGGAGCCATCTATCAATCTGGCCCCGATTTCAAGCCCTTCACAGTCACCTCCGGACGACTCATCACCGGTCAAAACCCTGCCTCAGCAGCCGCCTCAGCTGAAGCTGTCATCAAGCTCCTAAAAAAGTAGCATTCGCTCAAACAGCTCCCTCGTGGTCAGTAAACTCCTTCTTGATAGACGCCTTTGCCTAGCCCTCACGCTTGGCAGTGCTTTTTATCTGCTTGCTCACCTCTTTGGCTTTAGCCTCTTAGAATGCCCGATACAGAAACTATTCGGTAAACCCTGCCCGGGCTGCGGAATGACTCGAGCAGTCAGCGCCCTCACTCATGGTGAATGGCAACTCTCCCTCCAACGACACCTCCTTGCCATCCCCTATCTCATTCTCTTTTGCCTCATTGGACTTGCCGCAATCCTGCCCGATAAACACCGCGACTCGTTCGCACAAATTGTCCAGTTCACGGAAAAGCGCACTTATTGGCCACACCTCCTCGCTGCCTCCACTGTCGTATACTTCTTGACGCGATTAGTTATTTATTATTAATCGTTAACGAACCTAAACTAATAACACATTATTATGCAAATTATAGCTACCCTAGCCTATGTCGGATCCTTAGTATGCTGGATCATGACACTCATCAAAATGTTCCAAAATGATAAAATACTCTTGGGTATTTTAGGCATCATCTGTCCTCTCTGGTCTTTCATTTGGGGATGGATGAATAAAGACAAGGCAGCACACCCGAAGCTCATGCTAATCTGGACTATATGCGCTATTATTGGTGCCGTTACAGCTAATAGCTTTCAATAGCAGTCAAGTAGCAACTCCTTTATGACCTCATTCGCATCTGCGAATGGGGTTCTTTTTTAGCCATGCCAGACCAACTCCAGCAACGCATCGACTTCATCAAAGCGATTGACGCCCTCAAAGACGTCCAACGCAAGACCTACTTACTCTCGGAGTCACGCTTTGAGAATTCAGCCGAACATTCATGGGCGGTTGCGACCTTTGCTCTGACATTGACGGATTACGCGAAACCTGGAGTGGATATCAATCGGGTGATTCACATGCTTCTGCTCCACGACATTGTGGAAGTCGATGCCGGCGACACCTTTTGCTACGATGACAAGGGACATGAGGACAAAGCCGAGCGCGAGCAAGCGGCGGCGGATAGAATATTCGGACTTCTTCCCGAGCCTCAAGCTAAAGGATTTCGCGCCATCTGGGATGAATTTGAAGAGGCAGTGAGTGACGCCGCACAGTTCGCCGCTGCGCTAGATCGTATGATCCCGCTGATTCACAACCTCAATACCAGTGGTCGAGCCTGGAGAGAAAACTCAGTGAGCTACGCACAAATTTTCTCCAAAAACAAAAAGATCGAACGCGCCTCCCCCGCCCTTTGGGATTACGTTCACAGCCGAATCCAACAAGCCGTCACCGACGGTTGGATTAAAGAGGCGTGAAAAACCATAGGCTATAGGCTGACCTCTAATGATGCACGCAACTACTCTCGACGCCATTGTCATCGGCTCTGGGCCTGGCGGAGCAACTGCCGCTAAAAAACTCAGTGAGGGTGGGCTCTCGGTTACAATATTAGAATGGGGATCAGCCGCCCCCCTGCGTGGCACATTGAGTCAAATGGCCGGCATTGCCGCGATCCCAGGCAAAGGCGCTCTAGCGCACCCGGATCTGTCATTACTTTTGCGCGGCATCACCACGGGAGGCACATCTACAATCAACTTTGCCAGTGTAAAAATTCCCCCTTTCAAGCTCTTTAAGAAATACGGTGTCGATCTCATCGACGACGAGAAAGCTCTGCGATCAATCCTACCAATCCACACCCTCTCCGACCGACTCACTGGACCACTTGCGACCCAAATCAGTCTTGCAGCCAAGCAGATTGGCCTGAATTGGCAGAAGCTCGAGAAGTTCATCCATCTCGACAATTGCCGCCCAGCATGCCCCCGCTGTACCTACGGTTGCCCCTATGATGCTAAGTGGTCGGCGCGCAACTTTGTCGATGACGCTCAGCGTGCTGGAGCGACACTTCTGACCAATGCTAAAGTCACCCAGGTACTCCACCGAGAAGGTCGTGCCTACGGGGTAAAATACACCACGGGTAAAACTGAACACACCCTCTTCGCCCCTCGGATAGTTCTAGCTGCTGGTGGTATCGGCTCCCCACGCATCTTACAAAACTCAGGGTTTCCAACGGCTGGGCGCGACTACTTCGTCGATCCCGTAATCGCCGTAATGGGAACCACCCCAGCACCACCCACTCAGCATGCTGGCAAAGAAATCCCCATGACCGCAGGCATGTACCTCGCCGACAAAGGCATCACCCTCGCAGACCTCACTCTCCCCCGCCCGCTGTACCAAGCCTTCGTCGCACAAGTCGGCCGCTTTGACCGATTGCTAGCACACGGAAGGACCTTAAGCATCATGGTCAAAATTAAAGATGACCTAGGCGGATCTATTGGACCTAAGTGGCTCAACAAGTCCCTCACTTCCGATGATCGCCAACGTTTTAGCGAAGGCACAGCACTGGCACGTGATATCCTCCAACAGGCTGGAGCGCGTCAGCTTTTCCAGAGCCATCACTTTGCCGCCCACCCTGGTGGCGGCGCAAAAATTGGAGATATCGTCGACGCAAACCTAGAGACCAACATCAAGGGGCTATTTGTCTGCGACGCCTCCGTCATCCCAGAAGCTTGGGGCCTGCCCCCCAGCTATACCATCATGTGTCTAGCCCACCGACTCGGGCGTCAGCTCGCGGGGCAACTAGATGCGTCCCCCCACCCCTTGGAACTCCGAGAGTTATTAGACACCGTCTAATAACTGGCGCATCTCGCTAGCATTTTTAGCTATGAGATCCTCGATTTTATAGCCATTGAGATGATTATAGAACGCCATGGTCCCGCCGGCAAAAATCGAGCGGATATAGCACACTGGTGCTATTCTGCACGGCTCCACCTTGGAGTTTCCTGAGCATTGCGCTATTTCACCACTGGGTTCTAACTGCCGCACCAAGTCTCCAAGACGCCATTCACGCGCCACCTCAGAAAGTTTCACCCCTCCGCCACGTCCACGTGTGGCATTGAGCAATCCCAGCTTCACTAGATGCTGGCTCACCTTGTTCATATGGTTCAGCGATACGCCGTACACCTCAGCCACAGTCCGCGTACTCACAACATCGTCTGGATGCGTGAGCAAATAAATCAACAGCCTGAGAGCATAGTCAGTATGGTATGTCACCTTCACACTTCATGATATAACATATAATACGCATTTTGAAAGTCCATTTAACCATTGACTAAATACGATTATTACATACTCATTTAAACCAGATGAATACGGCACTATCCACAACAACGATCGAGACGGTCAAAGCGACCATTCCCTTCCTCCAACAAAACGGCCAAGCACTGACCGAACACTTCTACAAGCGCATGTTTGCTGGCAACCCAGAAGTAAAGGAATTCTTC
>Ga0233410_10000126_pt1 | contig 26152 bp, 38 predicted proteins | sample Na_anoxic_1_MG_FD_179869 | JGI IMG/M metagenome (GOLD analysis project Ga0233410, IMG submission 179869) | Seawater microbial communities from Saanich Inlet, British Columbia, Canada - Na_anoxic_1_MG | ecosystem: Environmental > Aquatic > Marine > Inlet | place: Canada: British Columbia...
ATCTTGTCTTTGGCAATGCATGGGCTCAAAAGCTATGACTTGTCTAGTTATTTTAATTTCCATCTTCTCTTTCCTCTTCCAACCTGTAAGGGGTGAACGGGTTCTCATTTACCATTTAATTTCTCCTGTTTCATATTATGTTTAAGTCTTGCTCTTGCAATGTTTACATATTCCTCATTACTTTCAATACCAATAAACGACCTTCCAACATTATATGCAGCAATTCCAGTTGTTCCACTACCACAGAAAGGGTCAAGCACAATTCCGCCAGTTGGAGTTTTGGTAAGTTTGCATAAGTATTCCATCAGTTTCAAAGGTTTAACAGTTGGGTGATTGTTTTTACTCGTCATTAAATATCTTTCTTTTAAATTTTTAGAATTGTGTGGTTGTTGAATTTCTATTTTTTTTTCATTTAATTCTTCGCACCCTGCATTCCTTTCAGACTTACTTGCCTTAGCACAATAAAAGAAACGACTTGCACCACCTTTGTCTTTGAAACCATTACTATCTATTGGTTTATATTTTCCAAAAGTTTTATCATCGAATTTACCATTATTTTTTCTTATGTTATTTGTAGATTTACTCACTCCACTTTGTTCGTCCAACATTCTTCCGGCTTCTTCGTCAAGTATTATGTTTGCAGGGAAACGCCCAACAGCAACATTTTTAACATCTTTAGGAATCCAATTATCATCTCTAAAAGTTCCTGCACATTCAGGTTTATTTTTACTCATTCCTTTGTTAATCCTTTCTTCTGTGCCTATCCTTCCCCCATCTATCCATAAACCACTAACCCCCCACTTCAAAGCATTATTTGCATAAGTGCCTTCGTTTGGTTTCTGTGCAACAAGTATAGGTTCGTAAGCAGGTTTAAGCCCGTGAGATTTCCAACCATTCCAAAGTTTAGCTTCGGGAGTTGTTGGAATTGTATATTCATAAGTCATTGTTCCTTTACCTTTGCCTTGACTAGCTTCCATCAAATTATTATTTCTTATATCATGTGTTTTTCTACTACCAATAACTTCTCTTTTATGCTTTTTATCCAACTGTTTACTAATGTCAGTCGCTTTGGGAAACCCACTACCATACAACCACATTATGCAGTCTTTCAATATAAAACCAGAATCTTCAACATTTACAGCCATTCTGTGTTGAGTTCTGCTACCTGCAAAGCATAACAGAGTGCCACCAGGTTTCAAAACTCTTAAACATTCTTGCCAAGTTTCAATACTTGGAACTTCATAGTCCCATTTTTTACCCATGAAACTTAACCCATATGGAGGATCAGTAATTATTGTGTCAACACTGTTTTCTTCCATATTTTGCATTTCCAAGAGGCATTCACCCCATATTATTTTGTTCACCATTTTTTCGTTATTAGTATTGCAGCCACACATAATCCAATAGCAACTGCTATTGAATAAAAGGGAGGAATTTTACTTCCCCCCCAGTTTTGGCTTTTCCTGTTTAGGCTCTTCCACTTCGTCTCCTGACGCCAAAGCGTCCAAAGCTTCCGTGAAATTATTATTTAGGGTCACTATGTTGTCGTTCATTAAGTTTAGCAACTCCAACAGTTCGTCCCATTTTTTACCTGTTTCGTATTCCATTATGTGTACCTCCTATCTGAAACCTAAATATTTGCTTATTACTACCATAGCTTTGTCCTTAAACTTTTCATAGCCCGGTTTACATTCTTCGCAAGGTTCGTAAGCGTCGAATATTTCACCTCGCATTCTGTCCAAGAACATTTTAAGGTGTTTCTTTACATGTAACGGGTTTACCATTTTCTCCTCCTTTCTGGAAATGTTTCCAAATATGTCTATTTATTTCTTGGTCAATTATATGTTTAAAATAAAACATTGAACCGAAAAAGGCTATACATAAAAATATAAAAATTATACCAGCCCCCATTATGTCTTGTTTTCCCTTGAAGTATCCGCTAAAGAACGCTAGGAATACTGTAAAAGCGTTCATTAATATATACATTAGTCTGTCTTTATTCATTGTCCAAATGTTAACCCCTCAAATATTCTCATACAAGTTGCGCCTGTCTGGTTCATGCAAACGTCGCATGGGTCAGTTACTAAGTGTTCAATATTTATTACTGAATATATAGACAAGCCAATTATGAATAACCATAATACTATAACCATTATTCGTACCCACATTATAGGTATGCCAAACATTTCATTCTTCTTCTCTTCCGTCATCTTCTTCTTCCTCCAAATCCATCTTTTCACTACGTGCCACGACTTTGTCAACGAACCAATATATTGGTAAACCGACAGTGTTACGAATTATTTTAGCGATCCAAGTGTCTTTCTTTACATCATCACCTTTAACTTCTGCCAAAGTCATCATTGACATTATAGGCATTGGGTTAATATACGCGTAAGCCAAAGACTTAAACATGTAGTAGCCGAACAGTATGCCCATCATTAAATAGAAAGAAACATAATAGAAACCAAACACTATAAGACCTATTTCAAAATATATATATTTAGTGCCTAACCAAGCTTGCAAAAACTTTTCTTTCCAGGTGTCTTTAACCTTTCCTCTCCTGGATATACTAAGGGCATCTTTACTTATATACTTTTCGTTTTCACAAAGTTTATAAGTCGTTTCGTCATTACTAATATTAATTGGTTTCGCCATTTTTATCATAAGCCTATTGCCCCTTGGGTGGTTAACTCCGCCCTCCCTTTCTTCTATTTAAATTTTGAATTCTAATTTGATTTCCCCCAGCCCTGTGGTGAAGCCTACAGATTATAAAACTGTAAGTCTCTTTTCTAGGAAACCACCACAAGTTTTACTGATAATACTAGCCATTAATCCATGGATATATTGTAAGATAACTTACAAACTCTTACCAGTGCTGTCTAGGGTTCTATATATATATAGAGTGCCTGCAAGAGAAAAGAGGAAAGTAAGATACCGTTTATGAAAAGAGGTGGTGTACCAAACTTAAAAACTCCTGCAAACATTTCTCTTAGGTATTAATTCTATTCTTTTTGCTGATTTGACCCAACTTCTTCTGGATTCTCAGCATTTCCCTCCTTATTACTTACATGTTTTGCAGTTTTTCCCACTTCCAAGCTGGTAAGGTAGTCAACGCCGACTGGAGTAGCTCGATTATCGGCTTTTTCCCAGTATACTTCACTAATTCTATTCGTTGATAGCTTTAAACCATGAAAGTCCCTTAAGTAATTGGAAATTTGTGTGTTTCCTTGACCAAAATTGTCTCTAAGGTAAAAAAGCAAAGCGTCACGTTGTTTCCGAACCTTAACCAAAGTCCTTGATTCTTTCTTGTCTTCACCACGCTTCATCTTCTCCAACATCTCTCTTTTATTAATTAAATACTTATCTTGGTCATCAATTGGAAAGTAACCGTTGAAAGTGCCAGGTGGAAACAAAGGACGAGTGCTGTGGTAGTCAAATGTTTTCAAACCAAATATATATAGTCGCTTCTTTTTGTTGTCATCAAAGTACATAAAGTTTCCACGCCTTCCATCAGGTCTAGTGTAAACATGTATGAAAGTGTCAACTCTTCCAAGAGCTATTGTTTTGTTTAAATTAAAGAAAAAAGGCAAAATAATAATGAACACTAAGTTCTTTTGCCTAATCTCCATCATCATACTGTTCAAACGGAAAGTTAAGTCAGTTAAAGATTTGGTACTTGCCCAAGACCTATAAGCCTCATCAAGCAAAACAACTTGGTACTTCTTTGCACCAATAGCTTTCTCCATAAATTCATCTGGCTCAAAACAAATACGCTCAGAACAGAAAGTTGGGTCAATGATCTTTGCAATTTGGACACCTAGTGTAGTTTTACCAGCACCAGGTTTACCATCTATACAAATAACGTGGTCATTGTCTTTCTTAATCTTTTTAACTATATGTTGTAACTTATTGTGTAGCAACTTGTCAAAGTTCCAAGTGTGTTTGTCAACTGTTATTTCCATTTGTTTAGAACCTCTCGCTTGTGTCCTCAGGTTTTCTCATAAGTAAGTCGTTGTCATACATTACTTTACGTAAAAAACGTTCCAGCAACTGTCCGTTCTCATAAGTCCGTGAGTCTGAATAAATTAAACCGCCTCTTACTTTCTTTTTGTATATGTTTGAAAAACTCTTAACACTAAGCTTCATTTCGCTTAATAATTCTTCAGCTTTCTTTACATCGTCTTTTTTTGTGATGAATGTTTCAACTTCGTTGTACAATATCTCTAAACGTTTGCATATTTCAACAGCGTCTCCATTTGTACGCCTTAACATATTAATTTCTTGCAAAACTTCGTTCATTCTCACTAGGGTGAATATACCCATGTTAAAGTGACCACCAGGGTCGTAGTAATTACTATTTCTTGTCATAACCTTTCAACTCCTTGAATAGAATGTAACGCTCAACATATTCTTTAACTTTATCTTCCTTAATTTTGCCTGCCTTGTCAGCAAAGCCCCAAATGTGTAAAGACCTTCGCAATATACTATAATTTCCACTAGCATATTTCATAACTATATGTCCGTAAGGGTAATTCTTGTAAAATTTTAACAGAATTTCATCTTTCAAAGCAGCGTTAACGTTACGACTTCGCAAATAGTCTTTATTCTCAATTTGCTTAGTCATACGGAAACCATACCCGTTATTATATAAACTTTTTACCATCTCATCACCTCTCCTCTTTTGAAACTTTACGGTCAAAGACCATGTCGCAAACATCACAATAAAATAAATCACGTGAGTCACAATACTTTAATGGCGCTTCAATACCATTTCTTAAACATCTTTTGCATAACATATTTATCACCTCAGTTATACTTTACAATAGGTCGCGATTGTTTAAATAGTTACTTATTGCAAAATACCAGGAACACGGTCTGTACCAGACCACGTGTATTCCTTTAAACTTAACTTGCATTAGTCTTCCTCCACAACAGAGTAACGAGTTTCAGCTTGCGAACCAGTAGTAGAAATTTTGAAAACTACTTGACCAGCAAGGCCTCTCTTACACAACTCTGAGTATAAAGGGTTCTTTACATTAAGCCATAATAACTTATTCTCACCTTTATGTATAACAGGGATCATCTTTTTAATTACTCCATTTGAAGAGTCAACCCATTCACGGAACGGTTCCCCAAAGCCAATAGTAATTGTAGTTATTTTACCAGTCTCAAATTTCATAGGCGGTACTTTCTCGCCATCAAAACCTGAAGGTAATTTGTCAACTTCGTCTTTTAGCCAGTTAGTAGACTTCTGTTCTTTGGTTTGTGTTTGTTCTTCTGTATGTTCTTGTTCTGTTATTTCCATTTTGTTTTTTCTCCTGTTTGTTTTTTTCCATATGGTCATCAGCGCAATCTCTGCACCGCTTTCCATCTATGAACTCGTGGTCATTAATAATAAAAGATAAAAAAGAAGATAGACATATACCACAGTCAACACAATATTCTTTCTTTCTAGGTTTCATTTTTCACCCTGGTCATCACGGTTAACTATGTCTTTTAATTTTGTACTTACCTCATTTTGTTCTTGCCTTTCTAATGCAGCATTAAACAATTCCATATATTCTTTCCTCATTTTTTCCTCCAAAAAGTATTAGGCAGGACTTATGTTAATTGTAAGTTCATCGCCAACTTTTAAACCATTTTTCACTACGTAACGTTTTGGAACTGTAATTACAAAACTATTACCTACTTTACGCAAACGCGCATAATTCACTGTTATTTCTTGTCCTGCCATAGATATACTTAGTATGCTTTTATTTATATACTTTTCGGTGTTTTAGTATATACTAAGTATACCTTTAGTATAGAGGTAAGTATATCTGTCCAGGGTGTCCAGGGTGTCCACCCAAATTGAACTTATACCCTACACGGAAACTGAGTAATATTTGCCTGGACAAGCTGGACAGGCTGGACACCAGTTATAAGCCTTTCGGTTTTAAGCCCATTTTACACTATTCCATGCCATGTACCTTGGCCTGTCACCATCACGAGTTACCCAATCCGCAGTAACTTTTCCATCAAAAATGCCCTTTTCCTTCATAAAATTAGAGATTGTTCTTTCACTCATGTTTCTGAACCCTTTTTCTTTGCACCAATCATCTAATTTCCGCTTAAAATCTTTCTTGGAAATATGGCCATCATAATCTTCAATTATGTTTTCATTCCAAAATTTATCAAAAGGGTTAGACTTATCTTCATACATTTTTTTACGCTCTTCAATTGTACCTTCATTTGTAAAAGTTCTTCTTTTTAGTAGGTCTCTTAAAATTCTAATACATTTCAAAGCAAGGTTATTATATTCTGCATTAGGTATATCGCCAAGTATATCTTTCTTTTCACTAAACCTGTTTGGAAAATCTATTATTAACCAACGCCTATAAAATCCATCTGTCTTATCACCTGTTGCAGGTAAGTTGTTTGTAGCAATAAATATTTTAGCATAATTATAATCTTCAAACAAATCTTTATTTTTATATTCATAACCGATCATGTCTTGACCTGTTAACTTTTTCAGCATAGAAGTTTTGTTTAATTGGTTAAAATTAGTTTCTCCCATCATACAAACTAACTTCTTGTGCAGTCTTGTAGTTTCAAATTTAGACTTTAACAATACGTCAAGTTCAGTTGTAGTAATATTTTTATGTCCAATAAACCTACTTACTAATTCTAAATATTTTGACTTCCCATTCATTCCAGAGCCTATAAAACAAAACAATCTATGTATTGGGTAATCTGTTAACATTGAGAAAGCCAGAATTTCATATAGTGTTTCTTTGAAATCAGCACCAACCCATTCAGTAAATATCTTATCCATGTTAGGTGTATCTTCATTCTCTCCAATATTCCAAGGGATAGGGTTTGTAAAAAAGAAGTCAGGGCTAGCTTCAAATTCTTCTGAGCTAGTAATATTAATAATCTTATCTTTAAACTGCACCCAATCTGTGGGAGGTGTTTCTGGAATCTTCCTACGTCCAACCCTTTTGAAAGCTTCAAGGTAGCTACTTTTATTTTGAGAAGAAACAGTTTGCCCTTTGAAACCTAAGCATTCGTCTATTGCAACCATTATATCAGTTTCGTCAACAATCTTATACATCTTTTTATTATTGTCCCAGAACCAAAACATTTTGCTTCTATCATAAAAAAATTGCTGTGCCTTATAGAATTGTTCAACATTGTGTTGGTAATCATTAATCATTAACCCATCAATGTGAAATTTAGTTTCTTCAATATCTTTTTTTAGTTCTTCTAATGTAAGTGAAGTAGCATTTGAAAGTTTCTTCAATGCTATAAATTTTTGTCCTTTGTCTAAAGTTTTTATGTGATCAAGTAGAAACCCAATCATTTCATTTTTCTTTTCAATATCATTTGTACCATTTATTTCATTTATTTTAACATCAACCAACACCATCTTTCTTCCCCTTTTCTTTTACTATCCTTTCAAATTCTGCCTTAAACTTTTGGAAACTAGAACTTCCACATTTCTTAATCCTATACAGTTTTGCTAATCTTGTATTTTCTTTTGTGAGCATTCTTTTAACCACAGTTCCCTATTTCTTCCCATTACTTTTCTGTTTGGACTTACATCTAGTATAGTTGTCCAGCTCATTTTTTCTTCTCTATTGTTACATAGTAGTATTCACCTACTTCTAGTTCGTATGCGGCCACAAGTTCAGCAGGGATAATGAATACATTACTGTTTCCCCACTCTTTCATTTTTAGTTTAATTTGTTTCATGGTTGTCTTACATTGTTTAAACCTTTATAAACATAATTAAACTAGAGAATATACTTTCGTCCTTACCTCTAAGTTAATTCTCCATACGAAATAAAACTTGTAACCTTCATTTCCTGTGGAACTTTAGAAAACTATTTAAACTTCTTTCACCCTATGTAAGTAATGGTTACAACTGAAAGGGAGGTGAAATAATATGCGAAAAGTTTTTAATAAAAGTTCACAATTCAATAAGAAGTCCATTGAGAAAAGGTTTGGCAAAGGTGCAAAGCTTGTTGACATGCGAGTAATTTCTAAGAATAGGTTTAGTGCAAGAGTAATTAAAAAGTAATTATTTTTTTTCTTTATTTTTAGAAAACTATTTAAACTTCTTTCACCCTATGTAAGTAATGGTTACAACTGAAAGGGGGGTGAAATAAATGGTAAAAAAAAGAAAAAAGGAAGGTTGGATTGTACACCCTAATTGGACTTATGGTGGTTATGGTGCAAGTTTTTCTCCTGATTTTAATAAGTCAAGAAAAAAGTTTAAAACTTTAAAAGCTGCAAAAGATTATTTAAGAAAAAACAATGTTACTTTTGGTATGTATAAAAGTTCAACAGGTCATGCAAGAACATTTAGTTTGGTATAAATGTTTAAAACAAAGTAATTCTTTTTTTTCTTTATTTTTGTAACCAAAATAGAAAACTATATAAACTTCTGTAACCATATACAGAGACATGGGGATTAGGGTTGATGAATGTAGTAGCGAATTTTTTGACACGTTTTATTTGACAGAGGTTTACCTTAAATCTTTGGAGGGTAAGCATGGCACAAGCGCAGCGTGTTGAATTACCGACAAGTTCTGTACAGATTGAAGGTGCAAAAGTATTAAACGTATATCGTCCTTCTGGTAGTAGCCAAGAGATCAAAGCAAGAATTCTTCGTAAAGGTCGTAGTATTGGCCAAGAGGAAACTATTATTGTTTCAAGTCCTGTGCCTGAAGAAGTTGGTCAAAAGACTGGCGGTTTCGTTGGTAAGCGTGAGACTACTGGCAAATTACTTTCTGTTCAAGGTCGTTCTGCTGTTCGTAAAGGTAAAAGCAGAGTAGGTTTAACCTTGGGCGGTGTTTCTAGGGAAAAGCCCGAAGTTTTGGCTGCTCGTAAAGGTAAAGGAAAGAAAAAAGGAATAAAAGGTTTAACCGTTGTAAGACAACCTCGTAAAGAACCTGAACCATTTAACACTTCTTCTCTTCTAAGAACAGACCGAGAACTAATGCCTGGCAAAGAACCAAGGACAACAAGACCATTAAGAGTTAGTAAAATCAGAACTCAACCATTTTCTAATGTTCCAGACAGTGTAAAGAAGTTAGGCAAACAAAAAGAAATGCAAGAGAGACAAGCTTTAAAGTTTGGTACAAGTTCGCAACGTCCATTTAAAACTACACCAAGAAAAACAGTTCAAGGGAAAATAATTGACACTCCTGTTAGAACAGTCTCTAAGAAGCCAGAAGGTTTAAGTTTTAAGGCTTCAACAGTTTCAGCAGTAGAGAGACCTAAATTTAAAGAAGACCCTTTAGGTTCAATTTCTACGCGTCTCAGCGAAGAGTCACAAAAAGCTACAACTCAAAGGCTTCGTGGTAAGCCTACAACAGTAGTACCTTTCTTAGTAGGTGCAGCGCAAGCACCAGTAGGTGCAGCTGTATTTGGTAAACAACTTGTAACAAGTCCAGTTGAAACAACTAGAAGTGCAGCAACAGGAATAAAAGAGTTCGGACTTTCACCAATTAAAAAAACAAGAGAAGCTTTCAAAAGTGGCTCGCAACAACCAGCAGTATTTGCAGGAAGAGTTGTTGGAGAAGTTTTTACAGCAAAAGGTTTAGGTCGTGTAGGAAGTTTTGCAAAAACTAAAACAACTTCATTAACTACCAGGTTTAGACCTGGTTTTAGACCTGTCCAAACAACACCAACAGGTGAACAATTTATTGGAGGTTTACCTACAAAAGTCGAAGGTCGTTCAGAATTCAGAATTAATTTAGCAGGTGGTACAGCTTCTACCGCGGAATCATTAAAACTTCAAGCAAGGTTAGCAGGTCAAGAAGTTGACGCTGTAAGTGCGCAACGTAGTTTACTTGGAACTTTTAGAAGAAGAAAAATAACAGTAGACAAACCAAAACCTTTACCAACTTCTCCTGAACTTGAAAGGGCTTTTTTTGCAGACCCTAGAGGAAGAGTAAGACAATCTAGGTTAGGTTTAGAAGCAAAGAAAGAAGCAGGAATTGTTGACATTCTTTCTGGTGATGTTACATTTAAAGCAGAGAAGCCACAAATATTATTCTTTGAAAAAACAAAAGTTCAAGCTTTCCCTAAAGGTTTAAGAGGAATTGAAACAAAATTAAAGCGTGGAAAAACTTTAACATTAGGCGAAGCAAAAGCATTAGAAGAGTTTCAATTAAAACCTTCTGGACAGTTTAAGCCAATAGGTTTTGCAACTAGAGAGTCCGAAGTATTACTTGCACCTGGCGAAGTAATTAAAAGAAGACCTGGCAGACGTTTCACAGTTTTACAAGGTAGGAAAGTGGAAATTATTCCAGCAGAAATTGGTGGTGCGCGTAGTCCAGAATTAAAACAATTAATAAAAAAGTCAACTGACACAAAACTTAGTTCTTCTGAAACAAGAAAGTTAAAAACTTTATTCAAAGGAGAAACAGGTTTTTCTTTACCTACACGTGCAAGGCCAAGACTTTCACCCGCTGCACCTTTAAGTTTAGGTGTTTCTGTTAGACCCAAAGGTAGAAGAATTACAAGAGGTCGAACAAGGCCGAGAGGTTTTTCACCTAGAACAACACCAAGAGGTTTCAGAGTTGACAGAGGTACTTCTGTTACAAGAGGCAGACCTACACCAAGAGGTTCAAGTTTAGGTAGAACTTTTAGGGTTGGTCGTACAAGTAGAGGGTTATCACCAACAAGAATTACAAGAGGATCACCTGTTCCAAGTAGAACAAAATTTCCAATATTTAGAACTTCTTTATTGAAAACTCCAACAACAGTTCCAAGAGAAGAATTTGAAAGTGACGAGTTTTTTACAAGTTCTAAAAGTTTAAAGTTTAAGTCTTCGTTTGGTTTCACTCCTTCATTTTCAGAAGTTACACAGTTCAGACAGAAGTCAGTTTTAGGCAAAGCGCCTAAGGCTAAAAAGTTTAGCGGTTTAGAAGTTAGACAAGTATTCAAATTACCTAAGAGAAAAGGTAAGTTCATATTATAGGAGAAAAAGAAATGGCATTAGTGCAAGATTTTACAGAAACAGGAAATAGTGGTAGTGTACCGCCTCAGTATGAAAATTATAACATGCAGGACGGTTCAACAGAGACATACTCAGGCGGAGTGTCTGGGGAAATAGATAGTACACAGATTAAATATTTGTTAGGTAACGACGACTTACTTGCAAACATTGAAAGTTTTTTACGTGGTGTTCGTATTGACGTGAACAACCCTGAGAAGTTTGTTAAGGTTGGTACGCCCAAAATGAACGACACTGGCATTAACGAAGTTATGCAAGACTTAACAATGTTCACTGACAAAATGTTTCAAATTGGTAAGTTTGAAAAAGAAGAAATTGAGTCACGTATTAGATCAATTGGTCGAGAGTTAATTCGTAAGCTTGTAACCAAGCGTGAGAAGTACGACCTTAGACAGGAAGACATTCCATTCATATTCATCGCAATAATTGCATGTGTTGACGCGACACTGAAAAAGTCGCAAGAAGGCAATATGCAAGAGTTCCTACGGAACAACTTTAAAACCATTGAACACTACAATACACGGAACAAGTCATTACTAGGTGGCCTCGGCGGAATGTTTAGTCGAGGACAATAAAGTAACAGGAGAAAGGAAATGGTAGTAGAAGATTTAGGAATGGAATATTTGTTGAGTTCACCGTTAGGGTTTATTAACTCTGACCTGGTTTCAACATTAATATGGGCATTAGTATTAGGCGCAGTTTTCGGTGGGGCTATATTTTGGTTCATACGAAACAAACAGTATAAGTACGGAGTGATAGTTTTCACGGAACGTACGGGTATGGTAATGCCTGGCATTACACACAGAGGAAGACTTATCCGAACCAAGGACGGTACACCGAGGTTATTCGTAAGCGGAATAAAAAAAAGCATAACAGTACCGAGTAATGATTATGTTTATCCTTCAACGGATAAACGTTACAAACAGGGTGTGTTTGGAATCTTAAAGTTAGATTCAGACACATTCACACCAGTGAAACTTAACATACATAAGTTTGACGAAGAAGGAAACGAGATTAAACTTGTACCTTTGGCAAATGACCTTATTGCTATAAGGGAACTTGACAGAGAACTTGACAGCATGGTAGGTTCGCAAGACTTTTGGTCTAAACACGGACAGCTTGTGATTGCTATGACAGGAAGTTTAATCTTGGTAGGCGCTGCAATATTTATTGTGATGATGTTGGTTGACAACTTTCACGCATTGAATGCTGCGGCTGACGCTTTGAGAGAAGCTGCTGGTTCGTTGAACAGTTGTAATGTAGCAAGTGGAAGCGTAGGATTTTAAAAAATGGCATGGGAAATAGCAGTGGTGGCAAGTGTGCTGGGGACAGCATTCTTTTTCGTTTACCTAGCGAATGGTGTAGAAGGAAAAACAATGTGGCACCAAGGTATGAGACTTTTGTTAGTTTTGTCTGCCCTTTTTGTTATTATCCTTAACGCTGGACTTGGTTTTCACTTTGTTCAGTATGCAAACGAAACAGCGCTTGCAACCAACCACACGTTTTCAGGAATGAACACAATAATGAACACAAACATTAAAGTCGCAACTGTAACCGCGACCACGTTTATGTTCTTTTTCCTAGTCTGGTTAATATGGGTTGTAATCCGTGCTTTCATGGGGGAGGGTTCGCAATGGAAAACCGACAGAAAAGAAAGGTGAAAGGCAAACGTATTCAAATGTGGGTAGCACCTAGCTTTGACGAAGCAATACGTGAGTGGCAGAAAGAAATTAAAACTTCTTTCGACAAAAAGCCTAGCACTGTTAAACTTACAAAAATAATTGGCCAAAGGTTAAAAATGAAAAAACGGGAGAACAAATTATGAAGAGAGGAAATATTGTATTAGACATAACTATCTTTACAATTATCCTATTCGTAACTGTCTTAATATTTTTCGTTATTGGAAACTTTTGGAGTACAATTAACACAGACCTTTTACAAGACTCAGAGTTTGACCCAAACGGTAGCCTAGACGACGCTTACACGAACATGGACAGTTGGATAGGTTCGCTTGGTAATATAATCATTTTCCTAATACTTGGAATGGTAGCTTTCCTACTAATATCGGCACAGTTCATAGAAACGCACCCAGGGTTTTTCATATTTGGTATATTTGCTTTAATACTGATAGTTGTACTCGGTGCAATGCTTGCGAACACGTTTATTGAGTTCGAGGAAGACTCGGCCTTTACTGAACAGGCAGAAGACTACGCTGTTGCAGGTTGGATAATAAAATATTTACCAATGTTTATTTTATTGGTGGGGGCGCTGGTATTCATAATACTATACGCGAAGTTCACATGACAAACATAAAAACAATAGGAATTGCATTATTACTTTTGCTAGTATTGGCTGTGCCACTTGTGAGCGCAGACAATGGCAATGAAAGTTTTATTGGCCAAGTTATCGACTACATAATTGACTGGTTCAGTGACGACGTTGACATGAAGAATTATAAAGACGTTAAAGACTTGTACGAAAGTTTAGAAACTCACGACGGTAATGGAAACGAAAAGCTCAACAAGAAAGAAATGTATGACTGGTTGAACCGAACCTTTAACGCTGTGGACACAGGTCTTGACCAGACTAAAGGTATGCACCTTGACTGGATTGACGAAGGCCATTGTTTAGGTATTGACGTAAACAAAGGAATTAGTTCTACTGTGAACATGACCATGGTTTTGAAAGACTCAGATTTTAGTCTTAACGAAATTAGCGGTTTCAGTTTCTATGAACAATATTATGAAGAAAGGTACAACAACGTTTACGACTACGACTGTAAAACAAAGAACACTTTGTTTGACAATGGTACAAGGGCAGACGTTGAAACTTGTACACAGACTTTAACTGACGTTGACACTTACCAAGTAGGCAAGTGGGCAGACGGAGAAATTATTGACACTTTTGTAAATGACTACGGACGTTTTGACACTGTACAAATTGACAGCGACGGTTATTACAAGTATTGTTTTGACGCTCCAATTGAAAGTGCTGGTACAGTATTTGTTGACTTGCAAGAAGAAAGTTACGTTGACTTACAACATTCTTCCTGGTGGAATAGTAGTTACGTTTCAAGAAAAGTTTTGTATGCAAATATGACTTCTGGTTCGGGAGACATTTTATTCCTTGCAAATGGGACAGGTAAAACTTTGGGTACTGAATTTTGTTTCTTAAACCAACCATTAAGTGCAACTGACCAAGACACAGCTATTTTATATTATAACGATAATACAGATTATACTTTTGCAAATAACATGGACACAGGCCCTACTCCTTTCTATTGTGAAGGTGGGGCAGAGTTTAATAAATCAGTTCAAGGTTTATTTGATTTTGATAAAACTATGCACCATTGGTTTATAGGAGAACAAGGCGGTACAACAATTAAAGATGTTGTAAACCAAACTTCTTTACTTTTCACTGGCGCACCAGCACCAACATTTGGCCCTGGAAGGTTTGGTCTTGGTTTATCTTTAGAAGGCACAGCAGCTTATGTTCAAGGTACAATTCCACAAGATACAGTGGACGCTACAAGAACAATTAGTTACTGGGTTTATTTGAATGACAAAGACAACAATGACGTTCACTTTTCTTTCAATGATGGAGGAAGTAACAGAATTTTAATTTATACCGACGGTACAAATGTTGTCGCTCTTAATGATGGTGCTTGGACTATAACAGGAAACAGGTCTATTGCTTTGAGTCAATGGCACCACATAGCTTTAACAATGGGTACTGGAACTCAACTTTATATGGACGGAGAACTTGTTGCACACACTGCTAGTAGTTCTTTAGTTTCTGACGTTGCGAACAACATTTACTTTGGTTATGCACCTGCTAATGGTTATTTGAATGGTGTAATTGACCATATTAGTTTATTGCCTGATAGCAAAGACGCGGATTGGGTTTTAAGACAATGGGAATACAACTTGTCAAGGTATGGAGACGAAGAGAGTGACCTTGTTGAGAATGTTACAATAGTTCCTGAGTCTATATTTCCGTCTACTCAAATGAACTGTTCAGCTAATTATACAGGTAATGCAGCTTGGGGCGCTAGTGGAGACATTACTTTTACTTGGTATAAGAATGATGTAAACGTTGCTACATACGACCACGTTTTATCAAGTTTAACTTATGGTACAGTTGTACAAAGTAATCCTGTTACTGAAACTTTAGTTGTTGGGGATTCATGGAAATGTAATGTGTTTGTTACAAACGGGACTATTACAAGGAATGCAACAATTAATTCATCAGTTTTAACAGTTAAAAATACACCACCTACTATTCCTACCACAGTCTCACCTTCAAGCGGTGCTTTTGGTGTTGCACCTATCACTTTAATTTGTGATGGCGGAACTGACCCAGACGGTGGAACTGTTAATTATTCAATTGAAGTTTACGACGAAAGTAAAGTGTTTGCTGTACTTTCTTTCAACGAGTCCACACGTTACGACTGGACACCTAGTTCAAACTTTACTTACAATTATAGTTGTAGAAGTTACGACGGAACAGATTATAGTTCTCGTAGTGACAACTTAACTTATGAATACAACAATGGACAAATATTCCAAGTAATTTCAACTTATGCAAACCCTATTAACGAATTACAAAGTGACACAACCAACTTTGAAGTTATATTTAATAACCTCGCAGTACCTCGTATGAATTTCAGTTTACAATATGTAAACAACAGTTACGGTTTACCTGACTATGACAATTCAAGTTACACTGGTTTTACTGATACTGGTAGTTTCAACAGGTCTATTCATATTAACACTAGCGTATTTGTAGGAGACGCGGCAGCAGGATCAAACAATATGACAATGTTTGCAGACTTCGGTCTTAACTACACATATAATTTAACAGTTAACAAAATCAGATTATACAATTGTACTTCAAGCAACTCTTCAAACATGGCAGTATTGAACGTAACTCTGTTAGACGAGAGAAACGACACATTGATCAATAGCAACCTTGACGGAACTTTCTTATTGTTTGGTTCAGACGGAAACAAGTCTAACAATATAAGTTATTCAGTTTCGTTTGAAAATATTAACAACACTTTCATTTGTATTGATGGGAACACAACTTACCAAAGTTACGCTCAACTTAGTTACGTTGCACCTGGTTACGATGTGAGAGACTATTATTTAATTAATGCAACACTTGACACAGTAACGGAAGACGTTAATTTATACTTGCTACCAATAAGTTTAGCCACAGGTATAACGTTCACGGTTCAGGACGAGTCCAAAGAAGGCATTGAAGACTTTTACATACTTGTACAAAGGTACGATGTTGGTCTTGGTGCATACAAATTAGTGGCAATGGGACAAACTGATGATGACGGAGACGACTACATATTCCTAAGACAGTATGACGCTTGGTATAGGTTCATTATACAAAATGACACAAGCGTAGCTTTCATTTCAGAGAACCGTAAAATTTCAACTGACTCTTTAATATTTACAATTTCAGACAAAACTCTTTCACAATACCTTACAAAAATAGACGGAGTTACAGCAGATTTAAGTTTTGATAACACTACAGACATGTTCACAGTAACATACACCTCTGGAAGTTTAGAAGTAACTGAAGGTTGTCTTAAGGTTTTACAAAGGTCTGGTACAACTGAACAGTTCTTGTGTGACACTTGTTTAACCGCAGCTTCAGGAACTTTAACTTGTGACGTAGGAAATAGGTCTGGGACGTTCATAGGGACGTTTTATGTTAAGGGTAGTCCACCTACCATTATTTCAACAATTGAAGTTGTGAGGGGAGTATTCAACGAAATATCGGAACTGATAGGTCTTGACGGATTAATATTTACATTCGGTGCATTAGTAGCAACAACAACAGTAGCACTTGCGACAGGTTCAGCAGTTCTTGTTGTAGCGTTAGGTATAATTGTTTTATTCTTTGCAAAGTTGTTAGGTTTCCTAAAAGTAACAACTTCAATACTTTTAGGCTTAGTAATTGTGGGAGGTTTAATAATAGCATTATTGAAAAAATAAAATGGCAAGGTTACAAGTAAGGGACGTGGCAATATTTACAATACTAGGTTTGCTAGTGTTCATTGCAATATTTGCATTCCCTATTCAAATGTTACAGTCTTATTCAATGGAAATGGACAGTAACTACACCGACGCTTTTTATTTAATAGCAAACAACACAAACGCTCTTTCAGAATATTCAGCAGATTTAACCGAAACGACAGAGGAAAGCCAAGGTGTTGAAGAAAGTTCAGACGGTAGTAACTTCTTTGCCCTCTCTATAAAATCAATAACTTCAATTTATGACATAGTACAAATAGTAGTATATGGAACAACAGACTTCATTACACAGTCCTGGGCAATACTAGGAATTGGAAGTGGCTTTGGAAACATTTACTTTATACTATTGACAGCATTACTTGCAATAATAATAATATTCGTTGTGTTAAGCGCAACGTCGGGGCATAACATATAAAATGGTAGACAAATATCCAGAAATAATAACGAACAGTAGCAGTGTGTTACGATTAATGCAAGACGTGAACACTAACTTAGTTGCAGGACAACTTGGTAATGTTATTCTAGTTGCTTTGTTTGTTGTATTGTTCACAAACTTAATGAAAAATAATAGTAATGGTGAAGCTTTCACAGTGGCAGCTTTCATATGTTCAATTTGTGCAACTTTATTCTTGCTAATGGGTATAATTACAACATATACTTTATACATTACAGCAATCTTGACTGTGTTAGGTTTCGTAGGAATGTACATAAGTAGCAGAGAGTCATAAGTACTTTTTTTCTTATTTTATCACCAAAACCCCGTATTTTGGTTACACACCTTTAAATATAAGCAAAGTTATAATATAATACAGAGTAGCCTCGGATATATTTATTAAATCCTTGGGGAAATGGAGGACAAAAAAAAATGGCATTTAGATTAAACGACTTACCAGACGTAGTATTATTAGTAGTAGTAGCAGCAGTAGTAGTAGGAATTGGTGCAACTATCACAGCAGACCTATCAACAAGTTTGAGCGGAACAGCACAGCAAGCAGTAGACAACGGAACTGAAGCAATGAGTAAGATTGGAAGTAAATTACCTTTAATAGGAACAATCGTGGCTCTAGCAATTGTATTAGGTGTTGTATTCAGTGCATTGGTATTTAGGAGATAAATACAATGACATTCACACTGAACGACCTACCAGATACTGTATTAATTGTGGTAGTAGCGGCAGTTGTTGTTGGAATTGGTGCGACCATCACCGCAGACTTGTCAACAAGTCTAGGTGGAAACGCTAACGCGACAGCAAGACAAGCTATGGACAACGGTACTGAAGCAATGAGTAAAATTGGAAGTAAACTACCTCTGATTGGAACCATTGTGGCTCTGGCAATAGTTTTAGGCGTAGTATTTAGCGCATTAGTATTTAGAAACTAAACTTAGAACTAAAAGACACAAGAAAAAAGAGAAAAGGTCTTCCCTTTTCTTTTTAACTTTTTTTTAGGGGGAAATAATAATATAAAATGGAAGAATATAATTTAAAGAACGTTTCTTTTCTAATAATCTTACTTATGGCTGTGGCTGTAATCATTGGTGTAGGTGCAACAATAACAAATGACATTGCAGTTGACTTGGCACCTGGGTTTACAACTCACACTGACAACGAAACAAAAGCAATGAGTAACACCTTTCCTGTAACTTTTGGAAACTATGACTCAGTTAATTGTGCATTAAGCAACATTTACGCTTATAATAAAAGTAGCGACACTTTTATTGATTCAGGAAATTATACTGTGACAAGGTGTTCTATGTTAGCAAATGCAGATTCGGTATTCCTTGATGTTGAATGGAAAATTACTTATGACCAAACAGGTAATAACAAAACCACACAATATTCGGCAGCAGAGAACGGCACAGCAGCAATGAGTAAATTAGGAAGCAAATTACCATTAATAGGTACAATTATCATCTTGGCAGTAATCTTGATGTTAGTATTCACCGCGTTAATGGACAGAAAATAAACTTTTTTTTTATTTTTTTAATTAAAAGAGAGTATAAGAATGGGTGATTCCTCTGGTTGTATTATGTTACGGGACACAGATAACAACGGTTGGACTAAATGTACAGCTTTAAATGGTGTATTATCATGTGCAACCGACGGTGATGGTATTTGTTAGTTCCTAGAATGTTTTGTGTGCCTAAATAGGCTACCTCTCTGAAACACTTTTTATAGGAAGAAGTGTACAATGATCCAAGTACCGCCAGAAGTTAAAATTGCAACAAACATAAGTGCAACAATCATTTCTTTTCCAACTTTGAAACGTTTTTTGTGGTTCACTGCAAAGAAACCGCTTAAAAATATTAAAACTAATAAAATTGAAGCAACAGTTGCAGCCATTGGTAAATATTTTGCCATGTTTACCATTGCGCCAAGCGAACCGTTAGTTACACCGTAATAATGTTCAGCAGAAGAGTTTGTGTACTGTAACAAAACTGTTGCATTTATTGCACCCCAACCGTTGTCAACTTTCAAAGTGTAAGTGTCAAAAGTAATATTAACAAACTCACCTGCTGTATAAGTGGCAAGACATTCACTATAACTTGCAACAGAATAACCAGGTTGTCCTTCACACTTAACAGCACCACCTTCGTTTAAATTAAAGTAAGGTGCTAAGTTAAAAGTAGTTGGAGTTCCTTTCTTTACTAAGATTGTTGGAATACTTGCTGTTTGGTTTGTAGGAATACCGTAACTTACGTCAACACTATGTAAGATAGGTGTGCTATTAGTAGTACCATATAAATATGCCTGGAACTGTAACATAGGATTATTTTGTGTAATAATAACATCATTCTCGTTTGGAACAATTGCTGTCCAACCACCGAAAGAGATTAGTTCGTCTTCTTGTAACACTCGGTCATATATTGCAACCTCGTCAATGTTTCCTACAAACTCATTATATTTAACTGAAGCATTACATAAATGACCTAAAGCACCAATACAAGGCATTATTGTTGGTTCACCAGTATGTATAATTGGAGATATTGCACCCCAATCTAATTTATTTCGGCACCTATCACCATTAATATATAAAGTCATATTTGACCGATCTGTTTCTTTTGAATATTGAAAAGTTGCTGTAACTTGAGTCCAGTCATCAGCAATTATTAATGGATTATTACAAACTGCTTGTCTTAATGAATCTAAAGTCTCATTAAAATAACCAAAATACAATTTATAATCTTCATCAACTGCCCTTTGTACCAAATATAATCTATAACCTCCTGTATTACCAAAAGAAGCATTAACATCTCTTCCATAAGAAAAAATATCCATATTTCTATTATTATAACCATTTTTAATTGGTTTAATCATAGCTGTTATTGTAAAGTTAGTGTCAGTAAAGTTAAGTTGTTCTTTGTATGTAGCGTTGTTGAAAACAATAACTTCTTGGTTGTCATTGTATGGCCCTGTCCTGTTAAAACCGAAAAATGCGCTTGTGTTTCCATAAAAATAACCAGGTGCAACATTTGACTGAGTAGGTATTCTTCCGTTAAGAACTGTCTCTTCTATACTTTGCCTACCTTGTTCAAATAATGCCAAAACTTCGGCAGCGTCAATTGTTGAATTTAAAATTGTTACTTCGTCAATTTCTCCGCCCCAGTAACGTGGTAAGCCCGAAAAGTAACCGCCAATGTTAATATCGGCATTAGTCAAATTAAAGTCTCCTGTTGTTGAAACAGTTTTAAGAGTGTTTGAAGTTAAACCCCCATCAAGGTAAGCAGACATTAAATTCGCTGTTGAATTATAACTTATAACTAAATGATACCAGTCTTGTTTTGTAACTTGTCCTGTATGGAATGTATAAAATGAAGTACCAACTGAGTTCATTAATTGAGTTTGAATATTACTTGTACTATATACAGAAGTTCTCAATAAAGATTTTCCCTCTCCACTTATGTCAATAACTCTGGCATAGTTAGGGCTAAAACCAGCTTCTTTTCTGAACCAAACAGAAATGGTAAAGTTGCTAAAATTGACTTGTGTATTATAATAATTTATACTTTCATTTATTCCATTGAAAAGGTAAGCGTTGTAACTATGTTGGGCGTCGTATATAGTGGGTGTATAGTCTCCAATTATTTCTGTCGCGTCATCAGTAAAGTGTGTTAAAAATTGTGTATCTTCTGCATTAGGCAAAATAGGATAAGTAACATTATCAAAGGAAGTATAAAATATTAAACCATCATCTGTTGCAGAAGGTTTTTGGGCGTCTCCTGACCTGAACCTTATAGAAATGTTAGTTTCGTTGTTTGAAATAACTGACATATTATAATATGTCCAGTTCACAGATTGGTTCGCCACAAGAACACTACTAATAAAATTAGCGTCATCATCTTCACCAGTGTGGAATAAACCTTCTTGGAATATTGCAACAACTTCACTATATAATAAAGAACGGTTAAAAACAATAGCTTCAAATATTGTACCATTGAAAGTATTACCACTAACACCGTCATCAATAGTACCTATGTTGAAAGGGTATTGCCTATTGTAAAGTTTTACTGTGGAGTTTTCCCTTAATGTTTTGTTGTTAATATAAACTTCAATTTGGTCATTGGACTTGTTATATGTAACTGCCACAAAGGTTGGATCATTTGTTGCAACATCAAAAGGGTACGGAGTTGTATAAGCGTGTTGTGAAACTCCATCACTAATAGCAATTGTTAATCTTCCATTATTTTGAATACTAAATTGCCAGTTTCTATTTACAGTTTGTCCGTCAAAACCGATAATTTCACCAGCAAAAGTTCCGCCAGTCCATTCTATCCAAGCCATAGCTGTAAAACTGTCATTAGTTTCTTTAACAAACCTACCATTATTTGTAGTTGTAAGTTGTAAATAGTCTCTGTCAGCGTCAAAGTCATAACCTTCGTGAGTGTGGTTTGCATTAAAAACTTCTAAGTCGTGAGTACTATTCACAGAGTCTCTCGCGTCTTCTCGAAAGTGCCAACAGGCAATAATTGTAGGATCAGAAGTACAATTATATTCAACATTAGAAAGTTCTATTGTTCTGTCAACAGAAACGTTAATAGTTGAACTGTAACTTAAATCTGTATAAAAGAAAGTATTGGTTGAATAACCTACTTGGACAAAACCATCATGTTTCATGTCCATATGTAGTGTTTGGTCAAGCTCGGTGTCCATATATGCTACTTCTGCTATACTTTGGTTGTATTCGTTTATACTTAAGTTCCGAAAGTCAACAACAGCCATTCCATAGTTGGACAACAACTGCGCGTGACCTTTAGAAATTCTGTCAGAGTAACTTTCAATACGGGAATCTGCAACTCCTTCACAAAAAATGTCTCCTTCGTCAGTTATTTCACAAGGGTAGTCTTCGTCAACTTGTGTCTGGTAAACACAGTCGTAAGAAAAGCCATTCTTTTCACAATAATAGTCTTCATAACTATTTTCTGTAAGTTCAAAATAATCAGGTGTTTCTTCAATTAAACTATCAACAAAGTAAGAGTGAGTTGCTGCAACTTCTAAACCAGGGTTGTCTTCCCAACCTTCAGGAATGAAAGGTGGGCCTGCCCATTCTGGCGGGTCAGCCTGGGCAAAAGTTATGGACAAAAAAGTTACTAACAAAATGAATATTATTAGTTTACCTTTTACTTTCACCCAAAATCACCCTTCCTTTATATATAGTTAAAGACATTTATATACTTTTACTTTTTAAGTAAACAGCACCGCCACGACTATTGTTTCAATATCTTCTTCGTAAACATATTCCCAGTCTCCATACCTGTCACTTTCAATTAAATAATAACCTGGATAAACTGCTGCTATTCTGTGTACAACATAATCTCCGTAACCGTCCAAATATGAAACTATCATTCCACTTTCAAGTTCGTGTTCGTCTGGATCGTAACCTATTTCACATATAGTATTTCCTTCAAATATAGTAGGTTGCATACTATTCCCCCAAAGTTCGTTACATTCCTGAACGTCGTAAACTTTCAAATTGCCATTACTTAAACTATATTCTACATCAGTATGACCAGCTTGTATGTTCTGGTAATTCTGTTCTTGTATGTTGTCTAACTTAGCATATATGTCCCATAACTCGTAGTCTATGTTTGTAAGTTGTAAGTAAGTGAAACCTACCAACAGAAACAAACAGACTATTACTACAATTGTTGTTATTTTTTCTTTCATTTTCCAACCGCCACTATCACCACTAATGCAACTATTATAAAAAATTGCAATATTTGTAAAATATTTATAAAATATCCAAATTCTCTTGTTTTCTTTTTCTTTTTCATTGTTCCGCCTCAAAAAACCTTGCTCTTATGTTTTTAATTAATAATTTGTTCCTTGCCCTTGTCTGGTGTATTTTTGAAAAGTCTTGAGAACTTTTGTGACTTTTACTATTATTAATACACTTTAAACAAATAACTCCATGCTTTGAATGCCTTTTAAACTTTTCACCACAACGTGAACAATATCTCCAAGTAGGCAAAAAACTTGGTCTGTCACTTTTTTCACCTTTCATTCTTCTATCCTCACATGGTACATTTCAACGTAACAAACAGGAAAAGGGTCTTGTTTCTCATATTCACCTTTGAATGGGCAATCACCCAAACTTATGGCTGTGCATAAATGTTTGCCATATAATTTATAACCATAAACAGTTCCTTCATGGTTTGTACATCTTAACATCTCAGGACTCGGAAAGTCCTCCACCTTCTTTTCTATTGTCTCTTTCATTTTTTCTTGTTTGGGGAATTTCACCTCTTCACGAGATTGTGTTACAAATTGCCCAATTTATGTATTACAATTTTCATAATTTCTTGTCTTTGAACTTCTTTAAGTCCTCGTAATCTTCAAGCCTTCCTCTATCCTTTTTAAATAAGTAAGTCAAAAGTTGCTCTCCAAACACCGTATGTAATACACGGTAGCCAACCATCGCAGCATATTTGAGTGCAGTTGCAGGACTTTTCACATTAAAGTAAGTCATAAGTTCCTTTGCCATCTCTTGTTCTTTCAAGTTTAGCCGAACTGTAAAGACTTTAGACTTGTCCTTTTCTCTGTCCTCTTCCAACCTGTATGGAACAAACGGGTTCTCATTCATTGTTCATTATACTCCTCAGTTTTCAACTTTTTTTGTACATTGTAATGTACATTCCAACAATCTACACATATTCTATAAGTTTTATTATTTTTTATTTTTACCATTTTTTCGTTATTTTATCTAAAGCCTGTCCTTTAAATCTTTGAAACTTAAACTTTTATTCTTCTCTAGTTCTTTTGAACATTTATCACATAACCATAGTTCCATTTTAAACCCTTCTTGTAGTTCAAAACTATGTCTACATAAAGCATTTAACTCTTCTTGACAATCTTGTCTTTGGCAATGCATGGGCTCAAAAGCTATGACTTGTCTAGTTATTTTAATTTCCATCTTCTCTTTCCTCTTCCAACCTGTAAGGGGTGAACGGGTTCTCATTTACCATTTTTTCGTTATTAGTATTGCAGCCACACATAATCCAATAGCAACTGCTATTGAATAAAAGGGAGGAATTTTACTTCCCCCCCAGTTTTGGCTTTTCCTGTTTAGGCTCTTCCACTTCGTCTCCTGACGCCAAAGCGTCCAAAGCTTCCGTGAAATTATTATTTAGGGTCACTATGTTGTCGTTCATTAAGTTTAGCAACTCCAACAGTTCGTCCCATTTTTTACCTGTTTCGTATTCCATTATGTGTACCTCCTATCTGAAACCTAAATATTTGCTTATTACTACCATAGCTTTGTCCTTAAACTTTTCATAGCCCGGTTTACATTCTTCGCAAGGTTCGTAAGCGTCGAATATTTCACCTCGCATTCTGTCCAAGAACATTTTAAGGTGTTTCTTTACATGTAACGGGTTTACCATTTTCTCCTCCTTTCTGGAAATGTTTCCAAATATGTCTATTTATTTCTTGGTCAATTATATGTTTAAAATAAAACATTGAACCGAAAAAGGCTATACATAAAAATATAAAAATTATACCAGCCCCCATTATGTCTTGTTTTCCCTTGAAGTATCCGCTAAAGAACGCTAGGAATACTGTAAAAGCGTTCATTAATATATACATTAGTCTGTCTTTATTCATTGTCCAAATGTTAACCCCTCAAATATTCTCATACAAGTTGCGCCTGTCTGGTTCATGCAAACGTCGCATGGGTCAGTTACTAAGTGTTCAATATTTATTACTGAATATATAGACAAGCCAATTATGAATAACCATAATACTATAACCATTATTCGTACCCACATTATAGGTATGCCAAACATTTCATTCTTCTTCTCTTCCGTCATCTTCTTCTTCCTCCAAATCCATCTTTTCACTACGTGCCACGACTTTGTCAACGAACCAATATATTGGTAAACCGACAGTGTTACGAATTATTTTAGCGATCCAAGTGTCTTTCTTTACATCATCACCTTTAACTTCTGCCAAAGTCATCATTGACATTATAGGCATTGGGTTAATATACGCGTAAGCCAAAGACTTAAACATGTAGTAGCCGAACAGTATGCCCATCATTAAATAGAAAGAAACATAATAGAAACCAAACACTATAAGACCTATTTCAAAATATATATATTTAGTGCCTAACCAAGCTTGCAAAAACTTTTCTTTCCAGGTGTCTTTAACCTTTCCTCTCCTGGATATACTAAGGGCATCTTTACTTATATACTTTTCGTTTTCACAAAGTTTATAAGTCGTTTCGTCATTACTAATATTAATTGGTTTCGCCATTTTTATCATAAGCCTATTGCCCCTTGGGTGGTTAACTCCGCCCTCCCTTTCTTCTATTTAAATTTTGAATTCTAATTTGATTTCCCCCAGCCCTGTGGTGAAGCCTACAGATTATAAAACTGTAAGTCTCTTTTCTAGGAAACCACCACAAGTTTTACTGATAATACTAGCCATTAATCCATGGATATATTGTAAGATAACTTACAAACTCTTACCAGTGCTGTCTAGGGTTCTATATATATATAGAGTGCCTGCAAGAGAAAAGAGGAAAGTAAGATACCGTTTATGAAAAGAGGTGGTGTACCAAACTTAAAAACTCCTGCAAACATTTCTCTTAGGTATTAA
>Ga0233410_10000132_pt1 | contig 25809 bp, 34 predicted proteins | sample Na_anoxic_1_MG_FD_179869 | JGI IMG/M metagenome (GOLD analysis project Ga0233410, IMG submission 179869) | Seawater microbial communities from Saanich Inlet, British Columbia, Canada - Na_anoxic_1_MG | ecosystem: Environmental > Aquatic > Marine > Inlet | place: Canada: British Columbia...
TTTCTTTTATCTGAATTAACAAGTGAGGAGAATGGAGAGAATGGATATTAAAATAGCCTTTGATATAGATGGTACTATTGGTGATTTATACACACCTCTTAAGGAATTATTAGAGGATGATTTAGGCCATCTATTACCACCAGCAGAACAATGGTCATTAGAAAATGCTTGGAATCTCGATAAAGATTACCTATGGCAATTTATTGAACATGTAATGATGAATCCACATTTAATACAACATTTTGTGGGTGTTCCTACAATAATGTCATTGTTAACATATTTTAATGATGATCCAGTACAGTTTGTAACTTACAGATCAGAAAGGTATGCTAAATATACAAAGGATTTTCTCAATGGCATATTATATGATATACCCTACAATGTGGTACATGTTTCTGATAAGTCAGATTTTCTATTGGAAAATGGGTTTACACATTATGTGGAAGATAGAAGATCAGAATGTTTAAAACTTGCTGGTAATGGTATCATAACATTCATGCCTTGTTTTTCATATAATCAGATAGATGGACATGTTGACAATCTGATACAGCTTGAGGATGGCATTATAGAGCTTTTAACATATAAAGAGTTATTTACAGGAGGATTAAATTGACAGAATTAGATGATATGATGGATTTTGTGGAAAAATATGTTCAGGAATTGGAAATTACTGATGATCCAAAGACATATATATTTAAGGTCAAGGAAGTAACACCAAAGAGAGTTGTGGATAAACTAGTTCCTGCACTTAGTGGATTTTTCAAAACTATCAATCCAAAAAACAGAGTGTTGGTACTACCACATTGTATAGATAGTCTAGAGGTCAAATCTAATGACAGATGAACCTAAAGTGATGATTGTTGATGATGTTGGTGAGGGTACAAGTTTAGCGGTACGAAAAGCCTTGATTGATAATGGATATGATGTTATAATAGCAGATACACAAAAATTAAAGGAGAATAAATTTATGGACGCAAATCCAATTGCGATTGATGAGATTACAGAAGATGAGATTGTCTCAGAAGAGGAAACTAAGACCATGATTTCCAAGGCACTTGGCACAAAAAGCCTTGGTAGAATGGAAGGTGAGAGTTTTGAAGATTATAAAGAAAGAAGAAAGATATCCAAAATAATCACAAAATTCAAACTCAGGGGTAATGTTGCATGGAATTCATATAATAAAGGCACATATAGGAAACTCAAATAATATGGATAATGAAAGTTTTGCAGTTATAGGTGATTTACATTTTGGACATAAAGAGGACCATGATACATTTGTCAAGTATCAGGTCCATTCCTATTTGAAGGTCATTGATGATATCAAGTCTAAGGGTATTAAAACAGTCATAATTTTAGGTGATTCTACCAACAATAGAAAATCCATTACATGGACAACAATGGAGTTGGTTAAAGATAATCTAATTGACCCTGATTTACACTATATAATCATTGTTGGTAATCATGATGCATATTACAAGAACACCAATAAATTGAGTTCTATTAGGCAGTTGTTTAAGGATCATGAAAATGTTGATATAATAGATACTGATGCCATAGAAATGACTGTAGATAGTAATAAATGTCTTTTTGTACCTTGGATGACAGATGATAATATAGATACATGTATGTCTAAAATAGAGGCTTCAGATGCAACATATTGCTTTGGTCACTTTCCTATAAATGGTGCTTTGATGACCAAAGGAATTGTGTGTGGGGGAACTTTAAAATCAAAGATGTTCAAGAAATTTAAAAAAGTCATCTCTGGTCATTTTCATCTCAAGCAGAAAATAGGTAGCAATATTATCTATATTGGGTCAATGTGTCAATTGGATTGGAATGATTATGGTGACTCTAAGGTATATCTGACAGTAGAAAAGAATGTCAAATCACACCAGATTGTGGATGATATTTTTGTTAAGATCAGCATTGATAAAGATTTCAAATTTGATGATCTTGCTCAATACAAAGACAAATTCCTGAAGATATATGTAAACCGGAAAATGAAAGGTGTTGAAGAATCTGCTCTTATTGAGATTATTGAAAACTGTATTAAACATGAGATTATTGATAATACCATAATTCTTGATGAGGCTCTTGTAGATGTTAAGGATCAGGATTTTGATAAGATGGTTTCAGAATATCTTGATACTGTTGATAGTCCAAAAAAGATAAAAAAGAAGTGTTATGAGATTATTATTAATGAATATGATACAATACAGGCAGGAGAATAAAATGAGATATAAAAAATTAACCTGGAAGAATATATTGTCATATGGCAACAAACTAACATCTTTAAATCTTGATTCTAACAATACGGTTGGAATCACAGGCATTAATGGGCATGGTAAGTCCACACTATTAGATATTTTCCATTTTGTACTGACAGGTAAACCATACAGAAAGGTTAATAAAAGTCAGTTAGTCAATACCACAAACAAGAAAAATTGTCTGGTTATACTAGAAATAGAGCATAAGAACAAGAAAATTGTTATTGAAAGGGGTATTAAACCTGATATTTTCAAGATAACTGTAAATGGTATTGATCTTGATCAAGATTCCAAGTCATTGGATCAGCAGAAATGGATGTCTCAATTTCTCAATATCAATCCAAAGACATTGAGAAACACACATTTCATTTCATCTACTAATTATAGTCCATTCCTTCAAATGACTGCATTGGAGAAAAGAACTTTCATTGAGGATATCCTGAATATTGAGATATTTTCAAATGTACAGAAGAATCTCAAAGCAAAACATTCTGTAATTATTGAATCTATCAGGGATTGTCAAACCAAGATTAATCAATATGAGTCAAATCTTAAACTAGTTAAAGATATGATAGAAAACCAGAATAAAGATGATTCAGAGAAAATCAAAAATATTGAGGTTGAAATCTCTACTATTAAGACTGAAATCAAAGCTCTTGAAGGTGAAGAGGTTGGTATAAATGAACAAATTCAGGAACTAACTGATATTATTAAGGATTTATCTGTTGAGAGAAATAAACTTTCAACTAAGAGAGATGCACAACAGAAAAAATATGATTCCCATATGAAAAAACTCAATGAAATAAAGAGAACTGGGTGTAATCATGTACTCCTCAATAATCAAGATATGAGTGGAAAGAAAGATTCACTAAAATTTTACAATGATAATAACACATGTCCAACATGTACACAGTTGATTGACCCTACTTTCAAAGATAATATGGTTAATAATCTTAATGAGAGTATATCAGAACTAAAAGCAAAGGATGATGAATATCAGGAGAAGCTGAAAAAGCTGGATCTTAAGATGAAAAAGTTGGATGGTGTCTTTGAGAAAATCACCATAGTATCTGATAAGATTACTAAAATGGGTAATGATATTTCCAGTAAACAGAATGAACAGTATGTTTTACAAGAGAAATTATCAGGCAGCAAGAGAATGATAAACTCAAAACTCAATACTATCACCAATAGAGAAAATGATATTACTGAGTTGAAGAAACCAAAGGAAGATGTAGTTGATAATACAGAAAAACTTACAGGTCAGTTAGATGAACAGAATAGATATCTGAATAGATATAATGACACTTCTGAGGCTTATGATTTGGCTTTTAAACTCTTATCTGATAAGGGTATCAAGCAATATATCATCAAAAACTATATCCCTCTACTGAATAGATACGTGAATCAATTCTTAGAAATATTTCAGGCTCATTATAGGATTCAGTTTGATGAGAATATGAAAGAAACCATTGCAGTTAAGGGTTATGAAAAATTATCATACAATTCATTATCTGCTGGTGAAAGGGCAAGGGTTGACCTAAGTCTTTTATTTGCATTCCTGAACGTATCTAAGAGCCGTGAGTATGTTACATCTAATATCTTGATACTTGATGAGGTAGCAGACGCAAACCTTGATTCTGATGGACTTGAGGGGTTGATAGAGATCCTTGAGAAGTTAAAACAGATGGGGTATACCACATTTACCATATCACATAGAAAAGAACTTTCTGGTAGATTTGATGAATCATATGTTGCACTCAAAAAGAAATTTTCACAACTAATATTACAATAGGTAAATTGTGCGGAGATTATTGATTTAATCTCTACATATTTTAAGGAGATAAATTTGGAACATGAATTTTTATTGTCTGTAGATCCTTCATTGAGATCTACAGGATGGTGTTTATTTAATCAAAAAACAAAAGAACTAAAGGATTTTGGTATAGTTAAAACAGATCATCTTGATACTGTATATGAAGAGGATAGACTATACCATATTGCTGATTGTATATCCTCAAAAGGAAGTCATGATACAGATCTTGTGATAGAAGGATTATCTTTTATGGCACAATCTGCTAAAAGGGATGTCATTGATGGTATGCATTGGATAATCAGAACCATATATTATGTCTGTTATCAAGAAACTTGGATAGGTGTTGTTCCCGTCACTGAATGGAGAAATTCAATCACTACAAAAGAAGATAGGGACTATGCTAAAAAGAATTATGATAAGAAAATTTATCTGAAGGAAATTGTGGTTGATATGTTGCCTAGTGATATATTGGTAAAGTTTGATACATATATAAAGGAGAATTGTTATGATTATGAAACTCTATATGATCTTACAGATGCATATTTTATTGGACAATATAGATTAACTTTATAATGTGTCTTGACTTTAAGACAGAATTGAGTTAAACTGTCTTAAAGTTAATATAAAAATTGGAGGTAGTTATATGAAATACAGGGTAACAGAAGTTAGAACAGCAATTGTAACATTAAATCCAGAAAATTATCCAGAAGGGTGGTCAGAAGAAAACATGTTGGAATATGAAAAGGATCAGGCTGTAGGTACTATTGAATATATGGATATTATAGGTGCTGATTCAAAGTTTACCTTTCAAAGGATTATCAATGAAGATTCCTGATAAATATCGTAATGTAACAGAATTTAGTATTGTTGTTGAAATTATTATTGATGAAATTGCTATTGAAACTGAACTCTCTATTGAAATGATACTCTCATTATTATCAGATTATTATGATATGTCTATTGATGAAATTGAAACTTGTCTGAGTAAGATAGGTTCAAAATATACAGAATATAATAGGGTGGTTGGGTATATTGATGGTAAACCAATGAAAAGAACAGCAGAGATAATGTCAGTAACAAAAATTATTCAAACTATAGGGAGGAAGGTAAATAGTGTAATTGAGATTGAAACAAATGATGAAATATCGGCAGTAGTAGAGGCAATTCACGAAAAATATAAACAAAGGAGTAAATAGAACAAATGAATGATAATACTTATATAGGAACACCAGTTTATTTATCAAATAATCCATTCCATCAATTTAATATGGATGTTGAACTAGTACATAATGATGCTATTATGCCTCAAAGGGCAAATAATAGTGATGCTGGTTATGATGTATTTGCATTGGAGACAGTTGATATCTATCCGAACAAGGATATTTTGATTGATCTTGGATGGAGATGTCAGTTTTCAGAAGGTTTTGCTATGATTATGAAAAATAAGTCAGGTAGAGCTGTAAAGGATAAGTTGGTTTTGGGTGCCTGTGTTATTGACTCAGGGTATAGGGGAAATATCATGTTACACCTATTTAATCATGGTAATCATGCTATAACTATCAGAAAGGGTGAGAAAATATCACAGTTTATTATAACACCAGTATGGACCGGAACAATAAATCAGGTTGAAAATATTGATATGGATTCTGATAGAGGTGAAGGTGGTTTTGGTAGTACTGGATTAATAAATGAGGAGACTGTTTAATGGCAAAAAAAGATACACTGTTTGATAAGTTGGTGAAGACTGCTAGAAAGAACAATGATTTTGCATTTAAGATGAATGAGGAAAATCCATATGAGGTCAAGGAGTGGATTGATTCAGGGTGTTATGTATTGAATGCAATGTTATCTGATGGTGATATGTTCAAGGGATTTCCTGCTGGTAAGAGAATTACCATGTCAGGTGCTGAATCCACAGGAAAATCACTATTGACAATATTGATGATCAAGATGTATTTGAAATCAAAACCAAATGCAAAGGCAATATTTTTTGAGTCTGAAGGTTCTAGTACGGTTGATATGGCTAGAAAGGCAAAGATACCAGAAGAGAGTATGATTATCTTACCTGTATCTACTGTAGAGGAAACTAGGAATCAGATGGTCCAGTTACTTGATATGATCAATGATACAAAATATGGTTATACTAGAACAAAGTCAGAGAAAACAAAAAAGATTGTAAGAACAAAGATCAAAGATTTTAAACCAGTACCAGAAGATGAGCAAGAACATTTCATTTTTGTCCTTGATTCTTTGGGTATGCTTGGTACTGAGAAAGAAACAGAGGATGCTGGCAATAGTAAAAATACAGTAGATATGACCAAGGCAAAGATGATTAAGAGTTTTGCAAGAGTGGTTTCGTTAAAATTATCCATGTCTCAATGTCCATTTGTCATTGTTAATCATATATATGCATCATTAGATCAATATAAACCACCTGTTGAAAGTGGTGGATCTGGTGTGGCATACATGAAAGATGTATCTTTATTGATTAATAAGAAGAAACAGAAAGATGGTACTGAACATATTGGTTCATTGCTCCAATTGACTGCTGGTAAGTCAAGATTTATGCAAGAGGGAAAATCTGTTGTAGTTGCACTAAATTTCAAGAAGGGTATTAACAAATATTCGTATCTATATGATCTTGCTAATGAACTTAAAGTATTTAAGAAAGATGGATATTCTTGGATTCTTGCAGATGGAACCAAGGCAACAATGAAATCTATCAGGGAAAATCAGTCAAAGTATTTTAAGAATGAACAAAATTTACAGGCTGTCAGAGATGCAGTGTATGAGAATTTTACATTTGGTGGAGATACATTCATGGATGATATAGATGATGAAATGGAGGATTCAGATGATAGTATCATTATGGAAGATGATAAAGATGAGATTATGGAATAAAAAGAAAGATCCTGAATTGACTGCTTTTCACTTGCAAAAATACGACATTATTGTTATGATAGGGGTTAAGGATAATAAGCTCATTTGTAAATTTGAAGAATCAGAGAATTATACAGATGAGGAGGTAAGGGAAGAGGTTCAAAGAAATATTAAAGAAATTTTAGAAGAGGATTAGAATGCCGATATATGAATATAAGTGTCAGAAATGCGATAATGAATTTGAGTATTTGGTTGTCAAATCAACAGATGTTGTTGTTTGTCAGAAATGTAATGACCCAAATTTAACTCAAATACCCTCATTATCAACATTTGAGCTTAAGGGCCAGTGTTGGGAAAAGGATGGTTATACTAGAGAATATAATGTTTTAACAGATGCGGTGAAATAGTGGATAATATAGTATTAAAACAACTGATTGAAAATCAAGAGTACCTTGTAAAAGTCCTTCCACATCTGAGGAAGGACTTTTTTGGGACGTATTCAGGGAAACTAATATACAAAATAATCAAAACTTTGGTTAATAAATACCATAGGAAACCAACATATACAGCAATTATGAATGCTGTTCAAAAGATTGATAATATTAACGAATCTGCTTTTAATGAAGTCAAAGAGGATCTATCGGACATTCAATCAAATTATGATGAAGAGTTAGATTTTGAATGGTTGATGGATGAAACAGAGCAATTTTGCAAAGATAAGGCAATGGAAAATGCAATTTTTAGTTCTGTTTCAATATATGAAGATAAAGAGAAACCAAATACTAAGATTGAAGAGTTGATAAGAGATGCACTTAGTATATCATTCAAAAATAATATAGGTATAAATTATTTCAAGGATGATGATATCAAAAGAAGATATGAGTCTATGACAAGTGTCAAGAAAAAGTTTAAATCTCATCTCAGTGAGTTTAATTTGGTATGTGGTGGAGGAATAGAACCAAAGGCATTATCATTGTTGGTTGGTGATACTCATAGTGGTAAAACTATGTCTATGGTGTCATTAGGTGCATCTTATGTGAGAAATGGGTATAATGTACTATATGTCACTCTTGAAATGAGTGAGGAAAAGATAAGTCAATTATTTGATGCTAATTTTATTGACATGGAAATCAATGATATTCCATCTCTAACATATGATAATTTCCATAGTAGTGTCAAATCATCTTGGCAGGATGGACATGGTGATTTATTTATTAGAGAATTTCCAACTGCCGGAGCGGGAACAAATGATATCAGGAATCTTTGTAATGAGTTAAAGATTAAGGAAGGATTTGAACCTGACATTCTTATAGTTGATTATGTTAATCTCATGAGATCAGACAGGTATTCAAATGCGGACTCATACACCATGATTAAGTCCATAGCAGAAGAGTTAAGGGGTTTGATGGTTGATATGGGTTATGCTGGTTTAACAGCCACACAGCTAAATAGAGGTGGTGCTGATAGTGCTAATCCTACCATGAGAGATACTGCTGAATCATATGGTTTACCTGCAACTGTTGATTTATTGGTTGCAATGTATACTAATGAGGATCTTCAAGCACAAAATGTTATCATATGGAAATATCTCAAAAATAGGTTTGGTGGCATTACTGGACATAAAACACCTTTTACTACACTTTTTGAAATGGCAATGTTATGTGATATAAAGAAAGAACATGATGATGTTCCATTTATTAAAAACTCAGAAAAGACTATTGCATTGATAGAAAAGATGAAAAGAAGGTCAGATGCAGGAGTTGCAGATACATGTGTATCTTCGGATATTAATGAACTTTTTGATGAGGGCTAAAATGGTTGAAAAATATGAGGTTGTCTTATTGAGAAAATGTGTTATTTATGATGATCCTTTTTTTGAAATGCTCAAAGTAGGATATATTCATGATGAAGAGGAATTATTTGTAATATTGAAAGATTCTGAAAAATTTTGGTACGCAAATGAATTTTTTGATATAACAGGAGTTAAAAATTTTTATTGTGGAGATTTAAAATGATTAAAAATGATACCAAAATAGAACATATCTGTAGAAATGGAACACATATATCATGTGATAGAGCTGATCTTAAATGTAATGTTGTGATATTATCAGATTCACTCCATCTAAAAGGTGAACTTATGGCAGACATGGCAGAATTTGGTGCATGGCATAGATCTGAGGTATGGGAACACTTATCATCATTTGCTGGTTATGATACAATTAGATATGATATAGAATATGTTTAAATAGTAAATAGTTAAAACAAAGGATATTATTATGGATTTCAATAAGATGTTTCTGGAGGCAGGTGTGAAAGATAGTGTAAAAAAAGTTGATTATGATTGTCCTATTTTTGAGGCATCAGATAGTTTAAAGGGTGAAATATCAGAATTGATTGAAGGTAATACTGTCCTATCAGAGTTAAAAACAAAGGCTATTGAAGATATGGATATGGTTAATGAATACTTAGATTATATCCATAGTGCATATCAAAAACAAATTATTGCATTGTCAGAGATATTTAATATTGGTTTTGATGATGTTGCAAATACATTTATGGAGATTTAATAATGGGTGCATTTGGTAAACTACAGGCAATTATGTTTGTTACCCTTTTATCTAAACCCTTTAAGGATTGGAAAGCCTACAAATTAGGGCTTATTGATCTAAAGGGTAAGAAGTTAAGAGAACCAAAAACAAATGAAGAGAAGAAATCATTGGGACTGTTTGAAAATTTGGTTAGGAAAATCAAGTCTATCATATTGAAATTCCTACCAAGTTCAAACTATTTACAGTTTATTCTTGCAGCATTTCTATTAAAAGAAAATGTGTCAGATGAGGAAAATGAAGCTAAAAAGGCTATTGATGAGGTATTGACAGAGGAAGAAAATGAACTTCTTATGAAAATCATCTCAAATAAAATCATTCAATAAAAAGGATATTTATGGATAAAGGCAAAATTTTAACTCAACTACAAAGGGATATTTTACAACTAAAAGAAGAAAACCCAACATATTCATCAAGAGATATTGCAGTTGTACTTTCTTGTAATGATCGGTATGTTAGGAAGGTAATATCACATTTTTATGATCCAGAACCAGAAGTGTTAAATGAAGATAATGTTGGTGAAATTTTAGTTCATTCTTTAGATCTTGAAAAGAAAAATCAGAGACTGAAAGATCAACAGAGAATTGAGAGAAAAATTAGAGAAGAATATAGGTATGATAATGCTGTAAATGTATATACTAAAGAGTTAGTTAAAATCTTTGAAAATAGACCCAAACATGATATACCAACACATCATAGTTATAACATAGATACACATGCAGGTATTTTTCATATCACAGATACACATTTCAATGAATTGATCAATATAAGAAATAATCAATATGATTTCAAAATAGCATCTAAAAGGCTTAGGAAGATGGTTGTTGAGGCCAAAAGAATATTTGATGCATATCATATAGATAAGGTTTTGATTGCATTCACAGGTGATTTAATCAATTCTGACAGGAGATTAGATGAGCTTTTGAATCAGGCTACCAACAGGGCAAAAGCATCATCTCTATCAGCTATTCTACTTGAGCAGGTTATTTTAGATCTATCCTACGAATATGATGTGTCTGTTGCATCTGTATCGGGAAATGAGGGTAGAGTTAAAGATGAATATGGTTCATCTGAGGTAATGTTGACTGATAATTATGATTATAATGTCAATGAAATGTTGAAGTTGATGTTTAGACATGATTCAGAAGTAAATTTTATTGATGGTTCTGCTGGTGAAAATGTTGTCAATCTCAATGGAAAAAACATTCTTCTATTACATGGAAACCAGATAAAAGCTAATCATATGAAATCCATGCAGAGTATTAGAGGAAAATACTCAGATATGGGTATCAAGATTGATTTTGCATTATATGGTCATTTACATGCTACTCTTATCACAGATTTCTATGCAAGATCAGCTAGTTTATGTGGTGCAAACTCATATTCTGACAATGATTTACAGTTTTCGTCAAAAGCTAGTCAAAATATACATATAATAAGTGATACAGATATTCACTCATTTAAGCTAGATTTACAAAATGTAGATGGTATTGAAGGATATAAGATTGATGAGGATCTTATAGCATATAACGCCAAATCACACGAAAAAATATCATGGATAGAGCCTAAAAAGATCTAATCTTACCAAAAAACCCCACCAAAAAATAAAAAAGGCAACATATTAATTTATGTTGCCTTTTTTCGTTCCCTTAAAAGTAAATAATTAAAAATTGTATTATTAATCAATAAATTTAGGAGATCAATAATGGATGTAAAAGAGAAAATTAATGGAATTTTCATGGATATTCTTACAGAAGATAGCACATATTACAATGTAGGAGATGGAGTTAAATTCACCCCTGAAGACGTAGCACAATATAATGTTGGTAAGGAGATTGGTTTTGATTATGGCAAGATTGTATCTCTGAAGGGTATGGATTATGTTGTAGAGCTTGATAGTGGTGTTAAAATCACTGTTAAGAATCAAAATGCATATGCATTTGGTAATGCAGATGGTGATGCTAATCCATAATAGGAGAGTCATATTATGACTATAAGCTCAGAAACAGGAACAGTAAATGGTTCTGATGTAACATATAATATCCCAGGAAGAGGATCAGCTAGAGGTGAGGGTGTAATTGCATACATTGATTATACTTTAGCTGGTTCTGATGCCCTTATCCTTACAATGTCTTTTCAAAATACTGAAATTAATAGTGATGACTATTTTAAACAGATTGTTGTGGATACAGGGATATTAGAGTTAGCATCTATTAGTGTTACGGCTACAGGTCTTTATAGATTACCTATAGCAACTGCACTAAATGAAGAATCTGTGACATTAACATTTAGTGGTTTAGATACAGGTGTGGTTAATGTTGAATTCTCTGTAGATAATGGATTCGTTTAATGACAATTAAAAATAAAAGCAGATATGATATATTTAGAGATGGATTGACTTTAGGTGAAATTAATTCGCTTAAAAATATTGCTAATGGACTTTGTGGATTAGATGAAAATGCAAAAGTACCAATAGCACAACTTCCAGATAGTATTACTGGTGCTATATATTATTTAGGCACTTGGGATTGTTCCACAGGTTCATACCCTGTTGGACCTAATCAGGGTGATTATTATATTTGTAATGTTGAAGGTACAATAGGAGCTGTTGATTATCTTGTTGCTGATTGGCTAGTCTATAATGGTTCTACATGGGATAAAATTGATAATTCATATGGACATGATCACGATTATAGATACTATACTCTAACTGAAATTGATACATTTTTGGTTCAAGATGATATGCAAGTGTTCCTTCAGGTTTTCCAAACAGAGATGATTCTGTTATTAGCTTTGATGATGGAACACTAACCTTTAGTATTACACCTTCTGGAGCTGATTTTGATGTATATAGTGATAGAATTTTATATACATTTGATGAAGCACAAACAGCAACAATAACTGACACTGAAGGAATGTGGCATTTCTATTTTGATACAGATGGTGTTTTACAATCAACACAAACACTTGCAGAATCACTAATATTAAAATATGCATATATATCTAATGGTTATTGGGATGCAGATGCTAATACTTTAATATTGGTAGCAGATGAGAGACATGGGCTAACAATGAACCCTATGACTCATCTATATCTTCATGATACTGTAGGAACAAGATTTCAAGAAGGTTTAGGTCTAGTCAGTATTGTTTCTGATGGTGATGGAAATCTTGATGCTTCTGCTCAATTTGGATATGGTACGGGTATTATATGGGATGAAGATATCAAATTTGATTTTTCTGGGGTAGCATCTCCAGCACAAATTCCAGTATTTTATAAAACTGGTACATTTGGGTATTGGAGAAAAGATACTGCAACAAATTTCCCAGTTAAAAATTTTGTTGGTGGTGATTCTAGATTAGCATACAATGAATGGACAGGGACAACTTGGCAACAAACAGAAATAACTAATAATGATTTTGGTTTATGTCATTTATTTGCAACTAATGATTCAAATCAACCAATTATATCTATTCAAGGTCAAGGTGATTTTACAAGACTAAATCAAGCTAGAGAGGCAGCAGCAACAGAAATTAATAATCTTATTACTACCGGAATGCCATTTCAAGAATTTTTAGCTATAGCATCAGTTATATACCAAACATCTAATGGATATACAAATGATGTAAAATCAAGAATTAGAACTACTGATACTGGTGATGATTATATTGATTTCAGATATTCATTTGGTGGTGGAACTGCTGGATCTGTAAATGATCATGGTTCATTATCAGGATTAGATGATGATGACCATACCCAATATATGCTAAGAACCGACCTTGCAGAAACAACTCAAGGTGATACTGCTGGTATGTATGATGTTGGCTTTCCGGTTATTAATACTCCTGTATGTGATAGTTTAGGTTGTATAATTAATAAAAGTCTTTCTGCTGGAGTATTAACAGGTGGATCAATAACAGATGCAGGATCAAATACTATTGATGTTGCTGCTGGTACAGGATTAATAAAAGCATTAGATCTTGAAGATGCTGAACTTTTAGCCTTTGAATGGCCTGAACTAACAGGATATGTAGTACCTAGTGATAGTGTTAGATATGTAGGTGTTGAATATAATGCAGGAACACCACAAATTGTAATTAAAACAACAGATACGTGGGATTTAGATACAGATTTTCCATTAGGTAAAGTAGTGAGAAATGATAATCTCCATACTCTAAATGATCCTTGGTGGGTTGGTGATATCCATACAAATATTCTAGAAAGATTTCAAGGAATAGGTAAATTCACTAGAGATGCTTTTATTGGTGGATTAATGATATCTGTACCAGGGACTAGAAATCTTGCTATAACTGCTGGTAGTGTTTGGACGCATATTAATGAGTTTGAAATATCATCATTAGATACAAGTATATCTGGAACATTTGCTATATCTTGGGTAGATACTATTGGAAATCACACAGAATCAAGTGTATCTCAATATCCAATAGGCCAGTGGAATGATCTAACCGAAGATACATTACAAACAATATCAAACAATGATTATGCAAATTGGTGGGTATATGCTGAAGTTGAGCATGATGTTTTACATTTGGTATATCCTCAAAATGTATATTCTAATTCTGCTAGTGCTGAAGTTGAAACTGCACCAGTAAATATACCATTACATGTACAAGAAACAGCTATATTGGTTGGTAGAATTCTTTTTCAGCAAGGTAATGATACTCCTATAGCTGTTCAATCTGCATTTGAAACATCATTTTCTGCCTCTTTAGTTGCAGATCATGGGAATTTAGCCGGATTATCTGGTAATGATCATCCACAATATGCTTTAGTTTCTGATAGATTTGTTTCAACTGAACAAACTGGAACTGCATCTCAACAAACAATAGCTCATGGGTTATCAGGTACACCAACAGGGGTTTTAGTATCTGTTACTGATGACAATTCTGGTGGTGGTTTTGTAATCACAGAAGGAACCCATGATAGTACAAATGTATATGTCACATGTACAACTGATGTTAAATATAAAGTTTTGGCTTTTCTATAAAGGATAATACATGTTTATTGATAAACTAACAGAACCTATAAAAAAATGGCTCACTAAAGAAGAGGAAGATATTCAAAATGATAAGAATATTGTTGAATTACCTCCTAATTCTGAAGTTGAATCTGTAGAAGTTGAAGAAAATCTTGTCTCGTGGGGATTTTCCTATGAGATGACTATAAAAAATATTAAGCAATTAGTATTACAATATAGAGATTTAGCAACTAATTTTGAAATTGATCAGGCTATTGAAGATATTGTTAACCAATCCATCATATATAATGATGATAATGTTGTCAATATAAATCTAGATAAAACAAAATTTTCTGACTCTATAAAGACTAAAATACAAGATGAATTTGCTAATATAATCCAACTTTTGGATTTTAACAATACAGCAGATGAGACATTTAAAAAATGGTATATAGATGGTAGATTATATTTACAAGATATAGTCAATGATAAAAAACCAAAAGATGGAATATTGAAGATGAATATTCTATCACCATTAGATATTAGTAGATATAAAGATCCAGAAACAAAGAAATATTATTATATCTGGAAACAAGATGAAACAGATAAAGTTAACAAAAATAATTACATGTATTCTGACCATAATAAAGAAGGTGAGAAGATATGGAAAATTCCTGAACAGCTTATAACTTTTGTTCCATCTGGTATATCAGATAAAAATGATAAATTTTATATATCACACCTACAAAAATCAGTCAAACCTTTTAATCAGTTAAAATTGATTGAAGACTCTGCTGTTATTTATAGGATAACAAGGGCACCAGAAAGAAGGGTATTTTATGTTGATGTTGGTAAATTACCTAAGAAAAAGGCAGAAGCATATTTACAGAAACTGATTAATAAGTTCAAGAATAAAATTTCTTATGATTCTAGTACAGGTAAGGTAAATCAGAATAAAAAGTCTATGACCCTTTTAGAGGATTTTTATATTCCTAGATCCTCTGATCAAAAAGGTACTCAGATTGAAACATTACAGAATGGTAATCTTATTGATAAGGTTGAGGATATCAACTATTTCAAAAAGAAGCTGAATAAATCTCTTGGTGTGCCTACATCTAGACTAGATACTGATGATAATCCTGTTGTAAATCTTGGCCAAAGTGGAGAAATTACAAGAGAGGAGCTTAAATTTAGCAGGTTTTGTAACAAATTACAGAAAAAATTCTCTGTAATTCTTCTTGATCCACTAAAGAAACAACTTTTATTGAAAAATATTATCACCATTCAGGATTGGAAAGATAACAGGCAGTTAATCAATCTATTATGGGAAAAGGATTCATATTTTGAGGAATTGAAAGATTCTGAAATTCTTACTGGTCAGGTTGAATTGGCTGATTCTATGGAACAATACATTGGTAAATATTTTTCACATGATACCATCAGGAAACAAATATTTAAACAATCTGATGAAGATATTAAAAGTGAAGATAAACAGATACTTGCAGAAAAAGACCTCTTCAAAGACGAAGAGGAAGAAGATATATAACAATTAAAATAAGGAGAATACAAATGACAGAAAGACTATTAAAACATGCAGTTGAAGGCAATGTTACAGCATTTAAGGGTGAATTAAAGGAAACTTTCAATAAAACTCTTGGGGAAAAACTCAGAAAGATTGAGTCAGAGATATATAAGACTGATTTGACAGAAGAGAAAGATGATTCTGAAGATGATAAAGAGTCTGATGATTCAGATGAGAAAGACGACAAGAAGAAAAAGAAAAAGAAAGATGATTCTGAAGATGATTCTGAAGATGATAAGGATGATGAATAGGAGAGTCAAATGAAACTATTAATTGAATCATATGATGAGTTGAATATCCTCACAGAGGGTAAAGACGAATCAAAAAATTATTTCATAGAAGGTATAACCTTACAGGGCAATATCAAAAATGGAAATAATAGGATATATCCTACAGAGATGTTATCTGAATCTGTTGGTAAACATATTTCCTCATATCTTGATAAAAATAGGGCTGTTGGTGAATTAGGTCATCCTGTCCAGACACCACAGAAGATAAATTATGATAATGTATCTCATAAGTTTGTCAAAGTTATTCAAGAGGGTGACAGTTTTAGAACAAAGGCAAAGGTTTTAGATACACCAAAAGGCCAAATCCTTAAGAATCTAATCAAAGAGGAAATTAGTTTTGGTATATCCTCAAGAGGTTTTGGTGGTACTAAAACATCAGATAATGGTGTTGCTGTAGTTCAAAATCTTCATCTTGTATCACTAGGTGATATAGAACATGAACCATCTGCACCAGATGCATTTATGACAGCTATGATGGAAAATAAGGAATGGGTTTTTGAAAATGGTGTTCTAATTGGCAAAGATTTGTCTGAAGAAATAGATAATTATCAGTCAATTATGGAAAATTGTAATAAAAAAGACATAAATAAAGCTATTTTGCATATTTTTACAGATTATTTTGAAAAATTAGGGTGTTAAATAGTAAATATTTAAAAACATAAAAACATTTTTAATATATAAGGAGAAAATAATGGATATAAAGGAAATTCTAAGCAAACACTTTAGTGATCTTTTGACTGAAGATGTAAGTACAGAAGTTGAAACAATGTTTGAAGCTCTTGTTGAGTCAAAGGTTGCTGAAAAGGTTTCAGAGCAGGTTGAGGCAAAGGAAAAGGAACTTACAGAATCTTGTTCTGCTGATCTTGCAGAGTGGAAGAGTGAGCTGGTTGAAAAGCTTAATGATTATGTCTCTTTGACAGTTGATGATTTTCTTGTTGAGAATGAAGCTGTTGTTACAGAGAATATCAAGGCACACACTGCTGATAAGATTATGTCAGGTATGATGGATCTGTTCAAAGAATGCCATATTGAGATTCCAGAAACAGAAATCAATGTTGTTGCTGATCTTAAAGAATCTGTTGATAGTCTTACATCAGAACTTAATGATGTTACTAACAGTAAGATTGAATCTGACAAGCAGATTGTTGAGTATGAAAAGGCCATTGAATTTAAGAAACTTACAGAAGGTCTTGCAGATACAGAATCTGAAAAGGTTATGTCGCTTGTTGAGAATATGACATTTGATGGTGTTGAGGATATGACAACTAAGGTTGGAATAATCATAGAGAATGTCAAAACTGATAAGTCAGATGATACAGATGATACCATACTCAATGAGTCTTTTGATGGTCAGGAAGATGAAGAGCCTGTTGTCAGTGAAATAGATAAATACATCCCACAGGGATAATAACATAAAATTTATAAACAATAAAACTTTAAATAAGGAGAAAATATACAATGTTAAAGAAAGTTGATGAAAAGATAGTTGACAAGTGGATGCCACTTATTGAGGGAAAGGGAAAGTGGAGTCAGTTTGTCTCTGCGTGTCCAAAGATTCAGGAAAAAGATTATGCATCTAATGCTGATCTGTTTGAAACCCTTGAGCAGTCTTGTAGGGGTACACTTACAGATGATAATGGTAAGCTGATAGAGTCTACACAGGCAAGTGCTATTGGTGATTATAGTCCAATTTTGATACCAATGCTTAGAAGGGTTATGCCTGCTATGATTGGACCTCAGATTTTTGGACACCAGCCTCTTAATGGACCATCTGGTCTGATTTTTGCACTTAGAGCAACATTCCAGAATGATTCCGTAAACACACTCACAAGAGCTACTTCAGTTATTCTTACTGTTGCATCTGGAACCAATTTTACAGTTGGTGGTGATATCACTGGTGATAGTGATAATGGTAATGATGGTGTTGGTGTTGTTCGTCACAAAGAAGGGAATAATCTTCTTGTAGAAGTTGTTTCTGGAACATTTGTTGTTGCAAATGGTGTTGATAATGCTAATCCTTATAGTGCAGATGATACCACAATTTCTGCTGTATATGAGAATGAAGCACTATTTAACGTGATTTTCAGTAATTATAGTGGATCTTATGCTACTGCTACTGGTGAGGCTCTTTCAACTAACATGAAGGAAGTTGGTTTTGAGATTGAGACTAGTACAGCTACTGCCAAGACTCGTAAGCTGAAAGCTAAGTGGACCAATGAGCTTGAAGAAGATCTTAGGGCAGTTCATAACATGAATGCTGAAGCTCTTCTGTCTACTATTGCATCTGATGAGATTGTAATGGAAATGAACAGAGAGTTTATTGATAAGGTAATTGCAAATGTTGGTTCTACTACTGCATATAATTATACATCTGCTGATGGTCGCTGGGAGCTTGAGAAGTATCAGAATCTTATGACCATGATTGCTAGGGTCAAGAGACAAGTTGCTGTTGCTAATAAGCGTGGACAGGCTACCTTTGCTATAGTTTCTCCTGCTGTTCTCTCAGTTCTTGAGTCATCTGGAAAGCTTGACACTAATGGTGTTGATCCTATCCAGACTGTTTATGCTGGTAAGGCTATGGGACTGTCAATATTTGTTGACCTCTATGCCGCTAGTGATTCTATCTATCTTGGATATAAGGGATCTACAGAAGTTGATGCAGGTGTTTTCTATAGTCCATATGTACCACTACAGGTAAGAAAGGGACAGGGTGAGGAAGACGCACAGCCAAGAACTTTCTTCAGTACAAGGTATGCAGTAACTGATAATCCTTATGGTGCTACTAACTACTATAAGGAAATTTCTGTTGCAAATCTACCTTCTTAAGTCTAACTTAGGAAAATAAATTTCCATTGTAACTTGTGACCCACATTGTGTGGGTTGCAATCTTTTTAAGGGGTATCTAATTTATTTTAGATGCCCCTTTTTATTTTTCCTCAAAAGTAAATAATTAAAATAATAAAAAAGAGGCATAAAAATTGACAATATATACATTTCCCAAAAAACTTGATAGTGCAATAGAACCATACATTATGTTTCAGTCGTTTGAATGGACCACCATAGGCAAAAAAACTCAAGAAGTTGAGGTTAATAGAAATCCTATTGATACTATTGCCCTTCCCATGTCTTCCAATGGCATAATATCCAGTATTAGTAATAAATGGGAAGAGTCTGATATCAAAAAAACTGAAAATTTAACAGAAAGTCTAAAGGCTTATGGTGCATCTAAGGCAAAGGATCTTGGGGGTATAGCAATTAATAGATATTTTTATGATGAAGGTATAGCTATTAATGATTTTATGGGCCTTGTATATGATGGTGTAAATTTAAGACAATTCAGTTTTACATATGAGTTAATTCCCGAATCTGCTGAAGAGTCAGAAATTATAAAAGAAATTATAAAATCATTCAAAAGAAATTCTATTGGGACATATACTAAAGAATGGCAAGTATTTTATCCAAAATTCTGGACAATAAGAGTTATTTTTCCACAAGATAAAAGTAATATACAGATTAAGGATTGTGTATGTACTTCTATAACAGATGCATATTTTACTGATTCTAAAATGCCTTTTAATGATGGTTCACCACCAAAAGTTGATTTTGATATTACTTTTAAGGAATTAGATAAATTATCTGGTGAGGATTACGAATAATGAAATATTTTACACTTTTACCCAAAATAGAATATGGAAATGATATAAAGGCTAGAAATCTAAACTGGAAATACTATTTTGAAACTGAAATAGATCCTTCATATCTGACAACATATAGAATTAGTGATGGTGAAAATTTAGAATCAATATGTAATGATCTATACAAAGATACTACATTGTGGTGGTTGATATCAATTTTAAATGATATTAGGGATGTTATATTTGATTTACCATTGACAGAAGAGGCTTTACAAAGATTTGCATCAGATCTTGCATCTGAAACTTATGATGAGGTAACAGAAGAGGAAGATTGGTTAACAGAATATACGACACAGTATGACCTCTTGGTGGTGGCTAATGATGGAAAAAGATCTATTAGGATTATAAAACCTGCATTTATTCAACCTATTTTAAGACAAATTGTAAGGCAAACATAATGCCAGTATTATCAACTCCATTATCTACAGTTGAATCATTAACAATAACGTTAATAGATAATTTTGGTAATGAAATAAATCTAACCAAAATGTTTCTAGAATTAGATATTTTTGAATCTATATTTGAACAATTTATGACAGGTAAACTTATCATATTGGATTCACTTGATATGATAGCAAATGTTCCTATAATAGGAAATGAAACATTGCAACTTGATATAGATACAAATCAATATGATGCTCCAATAAAACTAAATTTTACCATATATAAGATTGATAAAGATGTTCAGGTGCAGAAGAGAAATGTAAAAAATAAGATGTATATTGTTTATTTTTGTTCAGATGAGCTTATTAAAAACTTTTTACATCCAATTAGCAGAAAGTTTAGTGATTTTCCAGAAAATGTGTTACAATGGATATTGACCAATGCTATGGAGTCAGAAAAGACATTAACATCTACAGCAACAGCAGAATCTATAGATTTCCATAGTAATTTTTGGAAATCTTCTGATATTATAAAATATCTGTCTGTTAATTCTTCAACATCAGAATATTCAGATTATATTTTCTATGAGGATTTTAGTGGTTTTAATTTTAAACCAGTTTCAGAATTATTGTCAGAATCCTCTTTACAGACATTGACATATGAAACAACATCTGAGTCATTTATCAAACTGAACAATATAAGGTCATTTAAGTTTGAAACATATTTTGATTTATTGACACTTTTAAAGGTTGGGTTTTTTGGTTCAACATTATTCAAACATGATGTATCAAATTATGAATATACTAAAACAGAATCAGTTTTTTCTGATAGAGAGAATGATATAACATCTCTCGGTAAATATAGCTTTTTTCAATCATCTTTATCAAATGCAACAAATAAAGTTGATGTTAATTATATGGATCATGATATCATAAACATTAACTCAACACAACAAAAATTATTAAATCAATATAATATTGTTGCTAAGATGAATGGTGATTTCTCAAGAAAATGTGGAATGGTGGTTGATTTCTCCTTTCCTAATACAGACAATGAAAGTCCTACAAATGATCAGTTTGATGGAAATTGGTTAATAAATGGTATAAAGCACATATTTTTTCAAAATACATCATATGAACAGAATGTTTTATTATCAAAAAATTCTGCATTTGACAATGATAAACTTGAGTCAATAACATCTTTAAAGAATATATAACATGAAAACTTTTTATTGTATAGTAGAAAATAATGTTGATACTGAAAAATTAGGTAAAGTTCAGGTCAGAATATTTGGTGATCATCCAGAAAATAGAGATGATGATACAGCATTATCATATATTCCTACAGAAGATTTGCCTTGGGCTGAATGTTTATCTCCTACAACATCAGAAAATATATCAGGTATGGGTGAATTTAATGTTCCTGCAAATGGTTCATTATGTATAGGTACATATTTAGACAAAGAAGAGCAAAGACCATTAATTTTAGGAACATTGCCAAAAATTGTTGAGGCTCTTCCAGATTTCACCAAAGGTTTCTCAGATCCAAATGAAATTAATCCACCTGCTGATATGGTTGGTGAATCTCAGATATCCAGACTTGCAAGGAATGAAAATATTGATCAAACCATAATCCAGACCAAAACAGATAATGTTGAAACATCTGTTGATTGTAATGGTACATCATGGAGTGAACCTGTAACACAATATGCAACAGTATATCCAAAAAATAGGGTAATAGAGACTGAAGCAGGGCATGTCATAGAGATTGATAATACCACTGGTGCGGAGAGAATTCATATTTATCATATGTCAGGTACATCTGATGAAATGCATCCTAATGGTGATAAGGTAGAGCTGGTTAAAAATGATAGTTATAAGGTGGTTGTATCTGATGAAAATGTTCTGGTTCAGGGGAACAAGAATGTTCGTGTTGAGGGTAGTGAGAATGTTGAAATAGTGGTTGACCAAAAAACTAGGGTTGAGGGTGCAAGAACAACAGATGTTGTTGGGGTTTCTACTGAAAATGTTGGTGGAAATATAATCATAAACTCTACAGGTGGAAAACTAAACATTAAAAATGGATCATATAGCCTATATACCCTTTTAACAGAACTAATTACCAAAACAAAGGCAATAACAACTTTTGGAGGACCAACAAATCAGGCCGTTGATGGTGCAAGCCAAACAGCTTTGGCAGGTGTTCAAACAAAAGTGGATGCAACATTATATTAAAAGGAGAAATTTATGACAGTTGTACAGGCAGACATAAAAAGTGATTTAGAGGATATGATTGATACCATGAATGCAACAGCAGAAGGGAGTGTAAAGAGTGTATATGCTGATACATTAGCAACAATAATTTATGATGCAATACTATCCCAGACAGTAACACTCACAACATTGACAGCAACTGGTTATGCTAGTACACCAATATCATTAACAACTGGTGATAGTACAGTATCATAGGATAGGAAATTATGGCAACAGCATATACATATAAAGATTTTGATTTGAATTTCACCACAGATGAATTTGGTGATATTGATACACTAGAAGATGAGGCGGCAATAAAACAATCTATAAGAACCATTGTTTTTACAATCATTGGTGAAGATGCAAGATTTCAAAACCCAAAATTTGGAAGTAAGGTTTTTAATTCATTAGGTGAAAAAATAAATAGTATAACAGCAATTGATTTAAGTAGCAAGATTGAATCTAGCCTTTTGAACTGGGAAACAAGAATATCAATTATTGATATAGTTGCAGAACCAGATTATATAAAAAATTCTTATGTAGTTACTATAAAATATAAGATTAAGAACTTGAATATCAATGATGTAATAACAATTGATTTAGGAATAATAAAATAAGGATATAACCAATGGCATTAACAGAATACTATAATTTAGATTTTGATGATATAAAGGCAGAATTGAAAACATTTTTTGAATCTCAGGATGAGTTTACAGATTATAATTTTTCTGGTTCTGGTCTTTCATCCCTCCTTGATGTTTTAGCATATGCGACACAATACCAAGCTTTTGTTGTTAATCAGTCAGTAAATGATTTGACTTTAGCAAATGCTGAACTAGATTTACAGATTAAAAAGTTGTCTAATATGTTGAATTATCTACCAAATAGGAAATCGGCACCATTTATAAGTGTTGATTTACAGACAGATACATTTCCAATTGTAATACCAGCATTTTCAACATGGTCATTAGGATCATTGGTATTGTCAAATGTTGAGGCAATAACTCTATCAGATGCAAATACACAAACAGTCAATTTATATGAGGGTGTCCCAACAACAGAATATTTTGTATCAGATGGAACTGATTTTCAAGAATATGAGTTAGATTATGATTCAAATATAGATAATACATATTTTGAAGTGTATGTTGATACTCCTGATGGTAGTGGAGGATATACAGAAGATACCACACCTTGGATAAATGTTAATACAGGTCAATTTGAACTACAGGAAAATAGTTACTATCTGAAATATTTTGAAAAGTTAATTGTCAAATTTGATAATGGAAACCTTTTCAGTATACCTACATTAGATCAGAGGGTGAGGGTAGAATATTTATATACTAATGGTACAACATATAATAATTCCTCTGGAACTGTTCTATTGACAGAAACAGGAATAACAAATTCTGAACATCTGAACATTGAAAGAACATTAAACACAGTATCTTTGACACTTGCCTCTAGTACAGGGTTTACAGTTGGTGGTGATATCACTGGTGATAGTGATAATGGTAATGATGGTGTTGGTATAATCACAGCAATCTCAGGTAATATTGTAACAACATCAATAACAACTGGTGATTTTGTTGTTGATAATGGGGTTGATAATGTAAATCCATATGTTTCAGATGAAACAACCATAACAACCATTGTTGAAAATAGAGATCTACTTTCAAGTGGAACTGATGAAGAGACTAATGAAGAGATAAAAGCAAGGGCACCACTATTCTATACAACTCAAAATAGAGGTGTAACAGAGGATGATTACAATATAATTGTTCAAAAATGGTCACAATATGCGACTTTAGATTCTGCTGTTGTGTGGGGAGGAGAAAAAGAATTTATTGATGGTTCAAACCAAATAATAGAATCACCAGAAACAACAAGAGATTTAGGATATATTTATGTGACTGCTTTAGGATCAGATCTTGATTATATTGATACTATTGGAACCACAACAAATTGGGAATTATTAGAGGCCCATTTAGAAAAATATAAATTCTTGGCAATATTCTTCAAATTTTTAGATCCTACATTTATTACTGTGAAACCTACTGTCAATGTTGAGTATCAAGCTTTGGTTGGTGTTAGTGTGGATATTGAAACAACAATAAATACATATTTGAACACTCTTCAGGGATTTAATAACACATTTTATTTACAGGAACTGAATGCATATATACAAGAGCTTGCAAATGTTGAATATCACACAACAACATATACCACTTCCTACACCGCAAGACATGAAGATTATAAAGTGGTCAGGTTAAATGGTGCAATAGATGCAAATAGTATTGCATCACCTGCAACTATTAATGGGTTTACCCTTGCAGATGATGGTGCAGGTAATATGACATGGAACTCAGGAACAGTTGGAAGTGTTAACTATACCACAGGATTTATCATTATTGATAGTTCTCTAGGTGGGTTGGCAGAAGGTACAGCTTATGAGGTAGATTTTGATTATGCCGATCAAAACACATTCTCATTAGAAAAGGAATCATATTTAATGTTTGAAGATATCATTTATAATCTTTTATAGGAATTGAAAATTGACTGATTTATTCACAAAAAAATTAGAATATATTGCAGAGAATTTGATACCTGATCATATTACTGACAAATATCCAAAATATCTTGATTTTATTAAGGTATATTTAAGATATTTAGACCAAAATCAGCTCAATAAATCTTTATATATCACAGATAACAATGATACAGATACTGTATTTACAGAGCTTTTAGATGACTATCTAAATAACTATTTCAAGGATGTTGTCAATCTAGATAAATATGGCCTTACAGATGATAATAAAAGAATATATCTGGCACTACATAAATTAATAACAAACCTTAAGGGAAATAAGCAGGTTTTTGATTTCTTGTTTAAATCCCTTACAGATTTTGAAATTGTTGATGATGGATCTGAAATTGGATCATTAGACATTGCATATAGTGAAACTGAGGGTGTTGATTATACATACACATTTCAAGCAGATGTTGAATATGAGTTAATTAGGGATCTTGTTGAAAGGGTTCATCCAGCAGGATT
>Ga0233410_10000133_pt1 | contig 25727 bp, 36 predicted proteins | sample Na_anoxic_1_MG_FD_179869 | JGI IMG/M metagenome (GOLD analysis project Ga0233410, IMG submission 179869) | Seawater microbial communities from Saanich Inlet, British Columbia, Canada - Na_anoxic_1_MG | ecosystem: Environmental > Aquatic > Marine > Inlet | place: Canada: British Columbia...
ATTTGGAGATTAGAGCTAATGAGACGAAAAGTTGTATTTAAGAGATTCTTAAAAGATGTTGAGGGATTTTATTCTGAATCGATTATTCAGATTCCGCCTCCGCCTTTATAACTATCGGAGATACTGTTAGTATAGTAATTCTTTTAAAGTGGGGGGTTGTTGTTTTTTTATGGGTTTGGAAAAATTTGTTCCTGTTAGTGGATTGAGGAAGAGTATTAGGGAATTTAGGGATATTGACAATAAAAATATTTCTGATGGGATTAGATATGGTGTGAAGACTTTGGAAGTTGCTGCTGTGGGTGCTTTGAATCTTGGTTATGTTGCTTGTGCTGTAGCTGCTGTGTATTCTTTGATGAATTAATTTAAGAAGTTAGTAGCAAAATGTTGATGCTTTTCTTTGGATTCTTCTTTGTTCTGCTTGTTGTTCTGATATGATTAGTGAGGGGTCGACTGGACCGAATGTTTCTTGGTATGCTCCTAGAAGTTTTCCTGTATGTTTTGATTCGCCATATTCGAAATAGAAGTCGAATTTGTCTCTTTCTGTTTATTCGCATATTATTAAGGTGCTTGCTTCATGAAATGGATATTCTATTATTTGTCTTAGTTTGCCTTCTTGGTCTATATGTTTTTTACTTGTTCCAAATAATCCGAATCTGTATGAATATTTTTTTGCTATTCTTTCTAGCTGAACATAATCTTTTCCTGAGGCTGTTCCTTTTATCCAGATGTCTCCTGTTTCTTCGCTGTAAATTATTTCTCTTGTTTCCATTGAGTTTTGGGTTGATGGAGGTATTTAATTATTCCTCTTTTTTTCGTCTAAAGAAAAAGCCTTGTTTTTTTTCGAAGACTTTGCCTGATTCTAAATGAGAAATTCTTTTTTCGGCTTCTTTGAGATATAGTCTTAGTTTTTTTACTTGTTCCTTGTATGAGTCGATGTCTCGTTTGAATGATGTTCTGATTCGGTCTTCGATTCTTGCGAGATCTTTTCTTATTACGACTTCTCGTCTAATTGCGTGGACTTCTGATATTGCGATTTTTAGTTGGCTGATTTTTTGTGTGAATTCGTCTACGTCTTTTCTGAATTCTTCTTGGATCTCTTTATCTTCTTCTTTTTGGTCGTTGTAATCTAAGTCTTTCTTTTGTAGGTATTTTGTCATTGCTTTGACTGTTTTTTGCATTTCGTCTACGTCTTGTCTGATTAATACGAAAGAAGTCTTTAGTCTTGCGTCTACGGTTTTTAGTTTCTTGTCTACGGTTTTCTCTAGAGGGAGTTTTTGCATGAATATTATTGTGGGGTTTTGGATTTAAAGATTGTTGTGATTGAGTCTTTATTAGAACGCTGCGCTGTGGGTTGTTGAGTTTGAGGTTTTTTGTGGTGGAGTTTTGGAGTTACTGGGTTTGTTCGTAAAATGTCCTATTAAGTAATTTTTTATCCTAAATGTTAAATAAGCCTTTAATAGAAATTGCTGTTGGAAATTATATGATAAGTAGTTTTATACTTAATGGGGGAAAGTTCAAAGAATTATCCGTCAAGAATTTTTATACTGAAAATTCTGAAAGGGGGTTTTTATAATGAAAAAATTAATGAAGAAAAAAGTTAGTCTTTTAGGTAAGGAGTTTTCTGTTTTCGCTATTGTTATGGTCGCTATGATCGGACTTGCGAGTGCGGCTTTGGTTCCTTATTTATCTAATGCTTTAACTACTACTATTGGTGTAGATAGTCCTATTGCTATTGATGGTTTTGAAGCAACTATGTCAGCATATGGTGGAGAGACAGAAATACTTTCAGCTACTTTGGTAAATCAAGCTGATGCACAAATCAAAGGTAAAATTCAAATTGTTATTACAAATACTGGAATGACTCTTGACGATTTCACTTCTTTGACTGCTAGTATTAAAGAATATATTGGTACTGATCCTACTCCTGTTTTCTCTGCTGACGATGTTGATTTAACAACTACAGGAGCATTTGTTGGAAGTGTTGATGCTGATACAAACACAATTACAATAACAACTCTAGAGAGAACTTTCGAGATTGATGAAACATGGGATGCAGAAATTGCAGTAGGTTTCAAGGCTAACGCTTTAGGAGATTATACTGTTAACGTAACAGTTATTCCTACTGTAATGCCATAGATATAGAGTTTAGATTAAAATTTTAAATTTCCGCCCCGTTATTTTTTTGGGGTCGGGCTAACGCCCATTATATTCACGCCCAGGCTGGGCAAGAAACAAGATGAAGAAGGTAATCATGGGAATGCTAGTGATGGGGGTTTTGTTAGTTAGCTTGGCTAGTGCTGGATTGGTTGATTTTTTGAGTAATGAGGTTAGTGGGAGTGTTGAGGTGAGTGGACCTGTGTTTTATTTGGATATGAAAGATTCTGGTGAGACTAATAGTTTTAGTCTTAGCATGAATGATAATGATGTTGATGAAAGTGGTGTTGATTTAGTTGGTGGTAATGGTGCGGTTTTTCTTTCTGATGAATTGGGAATTGATGATTTTTATAAACATAATTTTAGTGTGAATCTGGATTTAGAAGTTTTTGCTGAAGAAAACAAAACAAATTCTATAAAAATAATAATTTCTAGAGCAAATAGTAATGGGAACGAACAAGAAGAAATTTGCAATATTATCAAGTTGAATGGATTTGATGAAGAGTTTATTTGTAATGTAAAAAATGGCGGGCTTTCTAGTTTTGATTTAGATAGTCGGTTGAGACTTAAAGTGTCTGACAATAGTGGTCCTGGGGCGAACGAAACACTTAATATAAATGGGGATTCTTATATTCAGGTGGTTGTAGAATGAATAAATTAATAATTGGGTTTGTTGGAGTTTTGATGATGGGGTTGGTTTTGGCTGCGCCCAATAATGTGACGGATTTAATATTAGAAGATTTTGTTGCTGGTGGGACTAGTATTGCTACTTTTAGTTTTGATTATTTGGAGAGTGAGGAGAATTTGCCTGAGGGGTCTTTGGTGTTGAGAGTTAATATGAGTTCTATAGATTCTGATTATCCGGTTTGGAAAGGGGATTTTTCTATGGGTGGTATTGTTGAGCAGTTCGCTTCATGGAATAATTGGGGTAGGGATAAGGTGACGCCGTTGCAGTGTTTGGAGGAGGAGGAGATTGAATTTTTGAACGGGAATGGTCCCATTTATACTCATAAAGATGGGGCTGCCGGAATTTTTTATTGTTATGACCCTAGTAATTATTTGGATGTTTTGGATTTGAATCGGAGGGATGATGTTACTTTGGAGATTAGTTCGCATCAGGCGCTTTATCCAGGGGGGTATAGAATGAGTGTTGAGTTGATGGAGCTTGAAAGGGATGCTAGTCCGCCTGTTATGGATTTGGTTTTGGATGGTTTTATATTTGGTGAAAATGATACGATTCCGATTAGGTTGAATGTTAGTGATATGTATAATGTTATGAGTGTTGAGTATGAGATCATGAATCCTGAGCTGGAGAATTTTTATGCTAGTGGATGGATTGGTTTGGAGATTGATGAGGTAAGTGGGCTTTATGAGGACGATTTTAATATGACCCAGTACGGATTAAATGAGAGCGGGAGTTATTGGATTAAGGCGCGGGCTTGTGATGTCTTGGGCAATTGTGGCGAGTTATGAGATTTGAATTTTTGATGATTATTTTGATGATTGGGTTTGTTAGTGCTGGGACTCAGATATGTATTGATTTTGATGACCCATCAGCTCCGTTGGATTTAGGTATTTCTGGGAATGTTGGTTCTATTTTGCTGGAATGGGGAGCGGCTGTTGATGAGCCTGATTGTAGTGGAATTGCAGAGTATGTGATTTCTAGAGAAGGTTTAGAAATTGGTAAGGTTAATGGTGATGTTTTGAGTTTTGTTGATAATGAAAATTTGAGCGAGGGAGAATATGTTTATACTGTTTATGCTGTGGATTTAATTGGGCATAATACTGGTGTTGCGATAAAGAATGTCGTGAAGGTTGGTGGGAATAATAATGATGGGGGAACTAGTGGAGGTAATTCAGGTGGTAGTTATGTTTGTGTTGAGGATTGGGGATGTGATGCTTGGAGTGAATGTATTGGAAATGAGCAAAGGCGTCTATGTAGTGATTTGAATAAATGTGGGACAAATAATAGTAAGCCTGAAACTTATCAGGAATGTGGGTTGATGTCTGAAGCAAATATAACTCTTGAAGATAACGAGCCCGAAGACAATGGAGCTTCCATTATCGTTAAAGCATTTTCTGCAATAACTGGTGCAGTTGTTGGGGCAGCTGGAACTCCTGAGGGTGTTGCGGTTAGCACATTTATCCTTTTGTCTCTTCTAGGATTTACTGCTGTTAGAATTAGAAGAAAAAGATATCTCAATAATTGATAAAAATGTCCTGATTCTTGAATTAATGTCCTATTATTGTAATAAGGCTTTAATATAATTTGTGATTAGTTATTTTATCATACTCTCTTTCCTGTGGTTTGACCTCCCGTGATTCAGATCACATGAGTAAGCTGACGCTTCGCTCGGGAGAGAACTTTTCCTGGAGCTTCGGCTCCAGGGAAAAGTTATCAACATTTTTTCTGGTGAAAAAATCGTTGGGGAAATTTCTGCAGAAATTTAGATTCCTTTTTTCGGCGAAACATGGTTCCCTTACTAAAGATTTATGAGGCGAAACATTTGTTTCGCCGATTTGAGGGTGGTTGTTATAGAACTTTTTAGATGTATTTTTCCATGTAGATTTTTTCTTTACCTAAGGGCTCTTTTTAGAAAAAAGACACCTGGGAGAAAAACTTAGTTAGCGATTCTTCCAAATTACATTTTCTAATAAAAAATGTAATTTGGAATATCGTATTTAATGCAAATTGAAATTTCTTTACGCTTCCGTCCAAAGGACACCTAAAGCTAAAATTTTAATTTGCGGGCTTGGCGGCTAGAGATATTTTTCCATGTAGATTTTTTCTTTGTCTAAAACATATCCTAACTTTTTGTAGTATTCTCTTACACCTACTCCTGATATTACTTGGATTTTTTTTAATCCTTTTTTCTTTGCGAGTAGTTAACATTTTTGTTGGTACAAAAATCGTTAGTGCGGTTCTGCAGGAACCTTTATTTCCAAATCCCTTACCGACGGGGTCGCAGATGATTTGATTTTGTGAGTGAATCGGAGATTCACGACTTGGGGAGTGTTTGTTATTTTGCTCTATAGAAATTTTTCCATGTAGATTTTTTCTTTGTCTAAAACATATCCTAACTTTTTGTAGTATTCTCTTACACCTACTCCTGATATTACTTGGATTTTTTTTAATCCTTTTTTCTTTGCGATTTTTTCGGCTTGTGCCATTAGTTGTTTTCCTAGGCCTTTGTGTTGCCATTCGTTAGCTGCTTTTTCGCTCAGCTTTAGTGTTGGGCCATAGACGTGGAGCTCTCTTACGGTCGCGGTTCTTGGGATTTGGTTTTTGGTTTTTGGTAGACGTAGACGAAGTAATCCGAAGAGGATGTTGTCTTTGTTTGTGGCTTCGATGAAGTATTCTGTTGCGCCGGAGGCTTTGTATTTTATTGTTTTGATTTTTGTTTTAGGGTCTACTCTTCTTTTGTCTCGAAGGGCGAAGCCTATTTCTCTGAATCTGATTTCTTTGATCTTTAAACCTTTTTTACGGATTACTTCTTCGATGTCTTTTCTTAGATCAATATTTCTGATTCCGCAGACTAGGTATTGTGGGGGGATTTCTCGCATGATTCGCATGATTCGGCAGTATCTTGGGGTTAGGCTTAGCATTTGGATTATGATGTCTGCTGCTTGGTTTTTTGTATAAGGGACGTATTCGCCGCCGTAATATAGGCTTTCAATTCCGGCTCCTTTGAGGACTTGGCAAGGGTAGATTTTGATTTGGTCTGGCTTGAAGTCTTTTGAGGAGAATATTTTTTTGAACATTTGGATGTCTTTTTTTGGGTTTGAGCCTGGTATACCTGGCATTAAATGGTAGCCGACTTTGAAGCCTGCTTCTTTTAATCTTCTGGTTGCGTCGATTACGTCTTTGACTTTGTGTCCTCGGTTTACTTTTTTGTAGATTTCGTCATCGATTGCTTGGACTCCGAGTTCGACTCTTGTTGCTCCGAATGTTAACATGTCTTTGATGTGTTTTTCTGTGCAATAGTCTGGACGTGTTTCTATGCAGATTGCTACTGCTCTGTGGCGGGCAGTCTCATTTTCTTTTTTTAGTTTTTCTAATGAGACGTCTTTGGTTTTTGGTTTTTGGTTTTTGGTAGACGTACCTTCGTTTAAGGCTTGGTAGCATTTTTTTACGAAGTCGAATTGGAATTCTTCTGGGTAGGACAGGAATGTGCCGCCCATGATTATTAGTTCGATTTTGTCTGTTGGGTGGTTCATTGATTGGAGTTGTTTTAATCTTGTTTTGACTTGTTTAATTGGGTTGTAGTTGCATGATTTTGCTCGAAGGACTGCGGGACTCTCAGGAGTGTAGCTTTGGGGGGCGCCCGTAAAGCTGCTGGTGGCAGGTTGCTGGTTGCTGGTAGCAGAGGGAACGTCAAAGGAGGGGCAGTAGAGGCAGGCGCCGTGGGGGCAGGCTCTTGGAGGTAGCATTACGGCGAGCGGAGCTACGCCTGAAAGCGTTCTTGTTGGTTTACGCCGAATAGACCGCTTCGCTGTCAGATTGGAATTTTGTTCCTGCCAGACCGCTTCGCTGTCAGACTGACTGGGGGTGCTTGATTTTGATTTCATATGATGGGAAGTGTTTTAAGGTTTAAATGTGTGAGGGTAGGATGAAACAAGAGAAAGTTTGGGATGCTGTGGCTGGGAATTGGGCTGAGTTTCGGACGTGGCCTGTGAATGAAGTTGTTGAATTTTTGAAAAACAAATGTGGTAGTGTTTTGGATTTGGGATGTGGTTCGGGTCGTAATATGATTGACGGGGAGTTGGAATGGCATGGGGTTGATTTTTCTTCTAAGTTGTTGGATATTGCTGGAGGTCGTGGTTATGTTGAGTTGAAGAAAGGGACGACTGATGAGATTCCTTATGGGGATGAGTTTTTTGATTATGTGATTTTTGTTCGGGTTTTGCATTGTGTCGAGGGTGAGGAGAAGAGGAAAGAAACATTAAGAGAAATTTATAGGGTTTTGAAGAAGGGTGGTGAGGCTGTGATTTCGACGATTGGGCCAAGAAACCAGAGGGTGAAGAATAAGCCGAAGGAGGGGATGATGCCTTGGACTGTTGATGGGGTTAAATATGAGAGGTATAATTATACTTATGACATGATCGAGCTTGAGGAGCAGTTAAGGGATGCTGGGTTTGAGGTTTTGAAGATTTGGGAAGATTGGAATATTAATGCTGTTGTTAGGAAGAAGTAGAAAGGTTTAAGTAGTATATTTTAGTTATTTTAATATTAAAAGATTTAAAATGGATTTAGCTATTACGAAAATGTCGCCGAATGGGCAAGTTGTTATTCCGTCTAATATTAGAGAGAGTTCTGGAATTTCTCCAGCTACGAAATTTCTCGTCTTCAGTAAAGGAATGGATATTTTATTGAAGAGGGTTGATGAGAAAAGTCTAGAGGGGGATATTGATTTTGTTCGTGACATTGAGAAAAGCGAGGATGAAATAAAACAAGGAAAGGTTGTTTCTGTTAATAGTGAAATGAGTGTTGAGGATATTGATTCTCTTTTAATGGAATGAAGATTATTTTTTCTGAGAGTTTTAAGAAGGATTATCAAAAGATTAAGGATAAAAAAGTTAGGATAAAAATTTTGAAGCAAATTAAGAAAATTGGTGATAGGTCTGATGTTGGAAAACCTTTAGGCGGAAATTTGAAGGGGCATAGGAGTTTGAGGATAAAGCCATTTAGAATTATTTATAGAATTGAGGAAAATGATATTGTGATTAATTGTTTTGATCATAGAAAAAGGGTTTATGATTGATTAGATATATTCCCTTTCTTAAACCTCACCATATCCATTAGGCTTCCTTCTTCTTTCGTCTTGAGCTCCCCAGTGTAGGCGTTGAGGTTTGCTCGAAACATGTCTAGTCCGTTTAGGCAGGTTAGGTTCCAATTTCCGTCGTGGAGGACCGCAATTATTTTTGTGAACTTTTTATTTGTCTTATCTTCTATTTCTTGTTTAAGGTTGTCTATGTCTATTTTTAAGTCGAGGTCTTTGATTTCTTCTTGGTCTTTGATTTCTTCTTGGTGGTTTGTTAGGGACGCGAATGGCATTGCGAATGTTGAAATTTTATTTTGTGAAGGTAAGAAGAAGTTTAGATCAATTTTGTCGGCATCACCTAGTACGAACATTGCTGAACAAAAGAAGCTTTCTGGGTTTTCTTTTATGAAATCTTTATATGATTCTTTTTCTTTTAATTCTGTTAATAGTTCTTTTACTTTCATATGAATGTTAGAAAATTTGCGTTTAAAGGTTTAACGACTAGAGGAAGCAATCAGCATTTTTCTAATAAAAAATCGTTGACCTCAAATGGCATGACCCTGCTGGGCCTCAAATTTCTTTCAGAAATTTAGATACGAAAAGCCTCGGCAAATAAATTGGCACGTTTTCATCTATAAGGTGAAACATTATTTCTCCGACTTGGGAAGCTTCGCTATTTTACTTTATGTTAGAGGAATATTTTGAATAGGATGATTAGTTCTGAGATTGAGATTAAGAGAAGGAGATATGATGCGGAGGTGTATCGTTTTTTGATGTCGACTTGTTCTGGGATTTCGCCTGTTGGTGTGTCTGTTGTTCCGACTTGGACGTTTAGTTCGGAGACTTGTGCCATATTCATGACCATGACTTGTGAAAAGAATACTACTCCTAGTATAAATGTTATGAATGCTTGAAAAAATAATACCAACACACTCCATTTCATGATTAGCTTAGGGTAATTTTATTTATAATTGTTTTGTTATATTTGTATTTGGCTGATGTCGAGAAATAATAGTTTTTTAAAGGCTCTTTTGTGTGGATTAAAATGTTAGAAATTAAACCTAGGGGACCTGGGAATTCCTTATTGGGATGTTATAACCATCTGAAATTTACTCCTTATGGGGCTAAACGTCCTTTAGAGGCTTACCTTGATGTTAAGTGTAGCCAAGAGGCAAAAATGTCGGCAAGTAGCGGAAAGGATGTTCATGGAAGATACTATATTGAATCTCATATGTTTACTCCTACAGACGGAAAGAGTAGTGACATAGGTCATAGAATTGAGCTTCCTACTGGTGTAAGTTTGCGGGCCTGTCTTGACGGCACATTGATAAATCAAGCAGAAACACCTGTTGCATTAATTGATTCTATAGGAATACTAAAGCTTTCTTTTGATAGAAAAATAATTGAGTATAAGGTAGTTTCTAAGTTGCCTGAAAAAAACTCTAGAAAATTTTGTTAAATGAGTGTTTTATTTTCTTTGAGAGATTTCTTCTTTGGTTTTGGCGATGAATTCGTCTAGGTCCATTGTGATGATTTCTTTTGAGTCTCTAGCTTTTACTGCAATCTTTCCATCGGCTTGCTCTTTCTCTCCAACTGTTACTAAGTAATTGAATCTTTGGATTTGCGCTTCCCTTGCTTTCTTTCCCATTGATTCAGACTTGTCATTTACCTCAACCTGGAATCCTTCTTGAAATAATTTTTTATAGACTTCGTTTGCGTATTTTTTTACTTCGTCGTTTAATGTCATTATTTTGATTTGGTTTGGGGAAAGCCATAGTGGGAATTTTCCGTCAACGTGTTCTGTGTATACTCCTAGGAATCTTTCGATGGATCCGTAGATTGTTCGGTGTAGCATGATTGGTTGTTTTGCTGAACCGTCTTCTGTGTTGTATTCAAGTTCGAATCTTTCGGGGAGTGCCATATCTAGTTGGATTGTTGATGTTTGCCATGTTCTGCCAAGAGAGTCTTTGATATGGAAGTCTATCTTTGGTCCGTAGAAAGCTCCGTCTCCTTTGTTGATTTTATGTTTCATTTTCTTTTCTTTAAGGACTTCTTCTAGAGCTTTTTCTGCCATGTCCCAAATTTTTTCTGAACCAATTCTTTTCTTTGGTCTTGTTGATAATTCTACGTGGTCGATTTTTATGTCGAATGTTGAATACATTTCGTTTGTTAGATCTATGATCTTTGCTACTTCGTCTTTCATTTGTGCTTCTGTGCAGAAAATATGTGCGTCGTCTTGGACGAATTGGATTACTCTCATTAGTCCGCCTAGGACGCCTGATAGTTCTATTCTATGAACTATACCTAGTTCGCCGACTCTTAGAGGAAGGTCTCTGTATGACTTTGGAGAGGTCTTGTAGACCATCATTCCGCCAGGGCAATTCATTGGCTTGATTGCCAGATCTCTTTTTTCGTAATCTGTTATAAACATATTCTCTTTGAATTTTTCCCAGTGTCCTGATACTTCCCATAGTTTCTTATCTAGGATTTGTGGTGTTGAAATTTCTGAGTATTGTTTTTGTCTGTGTATTTCTCTCCAGTATTCGATTAGTTTATTTTTGATATGGAGTCCTTTCGCATGCCAGAATACCATGCCGGGTGCTGAGCTATTGAAGCTCCATAGGTCCATTTTGTTTCCGAGAATTCTGTGATCGTTTTCTTTTATTTTAGAAGTGTCTAGTTTTGCTTTAGATATTTGTCTTAGTAATTTTGATCTTTGACTGTCTGTTAATTCTTCTTCTTCAACTTCGTTGCCTTCGATTTTGAATTCACGGGAAAGTTCTGATAATGGGTGGCCTTTTACTTTTAGTTCGAATGATTTGTAGTAGCCGAATGGGGCCATGACGACTTCGTAGCTTTTGGCTTGTAGCTTTTGGCTTGTAGCTTGTAAAATTTCTACTGCTGTTGCTGGACTTCCTAGGTTGGATGATAGGTGTGCGTATGGGTATAGGACTATGTTTTGTGTCTTGACGTCTTTGGCGATTTTTTTTATTGATGCTACTAGTTGTGGGATTGTTTCTTTTGAGTCGCCTTTTTCTATTGCTGTTAGGACTACTAGGCAGTCTTTTGATTCGCCTTCTAGTGTTTGGTTTGGGGCTATTTCGTCTACTGACTTTAGTGCTTTTTTTAGTGCATTGAATTTTACATAATCGCAGTGTAGGTTTAATGTTTTCATGATTGGGGTAATCAGCTTTGCTAATGTTTTTGGTTTTTGGTTTTTAGTTGTTGGTTCTTAGGTCCTCTTCGGACATGACTCTGGTGAGCCCGGCTTCGCCCGAGTTGATGAGATGTTTTCATGTAATTGATTGGGTAGGGTTATTTTTAAATTGTTTGATTATTTGGGAATAATATATTATAGTTTAATGGAATGGAAATTTATTTTGGGAACGCATTAGGGGGAGGGTGGGGAAGATTTCGCGGATTGGGCGGATTTAATGCAGGGGAATTTTAACCACGGATTACGCGGACTTGCACAGACACGACCGTTTTTTTGGTACGGATTGCGCGGATTCTGTTTAATATAGATATGAAGACTAGTGAAGGGTATTCGATGAGTTAAGGAAAAGGTTTCTAATAAGTTTAGTAATTTGATTGCTGATGAGAAAACTGTGCAGTTGATTGAGGAGCATAAATGTACTTATTTTCCTGGAAGTTTGGGGAAATAAATAAGTTGTGCGATGGTTTTATAAATAATGTTATGCTGGATTAGGCATGGCAAAAAAAAGGATGTCTTCTGAGGGGAAAAAGTTCCTGAATGATTTAAAATCTCATACTGGAAAAGGGGGAACCCGTCCCGCAAGTATGTACGAATTTAATTCTAGAAAGTACGATATGGAGGGTCCTGTGATGGATTATTCTAGGGCACACAATATGGTTTCTAAAGGGAAAAAAGCTCATTTTACAGAGGTAGATAAATCTAATCTTACAGGTTATGATTTAGCAAAAATAAACTCTTATATCTCTATGCAGGCAGAGAAGGATCTGGAATGGAATGGAAGAATAATGGAATACTTTGTTGATTCAGCATCAGCAAAGGGGAAAAATCCAGAAAAGGTTGAAAAAGCGAAAGGATTATCTAAAGGACAAAAAACTTTTTTAGATCGCAGAATTAAAAATGCAGCAAATGGGATAAGTTACCTTAATGAACATGGAGATAAACTCAAGGCTAAAGATTTTGCAAAAAAACTTGGAAAGACTCTCCATCCCCTTGATGCACATGGAGAAAACGAATTATATAAAGCAGCAAAAATAGATAAAGAATTTAGCAAGAATAAAATTGGTAGGATAAAATCTGATCTTGAAGATTCCGTGAATCCCTGGTTTTCTATTTTAACTATTGTAGGAATTGGTGCAGCAATTTTCTTTCTCTCTCCAACTTTAACTGGCAACGCAATTGCAAACTTAACGACTAAAACCTCAAGCTTAATTGGAGTAGGGTTATTTGTCGCAGGTATGACTGGTTTATATTTTTGGTTTAAGAGAAAATAATTAATGCCTTTTTCCTGCATTGAACTCTTTTTTGTATTTTGTCTTATGTTTTCCTAAATATTTGGCGGATTTTTTCCACCACCGAACCCAAGCATCATCCAAAGATATACTCTTTCTCCTAGAAATCTGCATAACTAAAACAACCATATCCATCAATTTATTCTGCTTCTTGACCTTGCTTCCCGCTACCTCATATTCTTTTATTTCTTTTTTCAAAGCCAAGATAAGCCTTTTCTCAGAAGTCTCATCAAACCCAGCAGCTTTCTCAAACTCATGAACATCCTTAGACATCTTATCAAGATTAGTTTTCAACCCCAACAAATTCTTAATTGTTTTATCCATCATCTTTAGACTTTCAAGTAAAAACACTTATTTAAATCCCCCCCCTTTTTTTTAATTTGTAAAATACTAAGAGATATGGGGAATTATACTTGATCAATCTAGGGTTATCGGTTAGCAATATTTATATATATAATTACATGCTATAATATAATGGGATTGATTAGTGTAGAAAACAACCCAAAAATTTATTTTTGGGCTAAGTTCTTTGGGAGTTTTAATTTTATAGCCCCAGTTTTAATTTTATTTATGCTTCATCGTGGACTAGAGTTTTCTAATTTACTTACAAGGATAATATTCGTTGTCATCTCAATGTCTATATTCGAAGTCCCTACTGGAATGTTTGCAGATAAGTATGGACCAAAAGCATCTTTTATTGTGGGACAATTAATATTCGCGACATCTATGGTTACATGGATTCTTGCTCACGATCCTTGGATGTTTTATTTGGCTGCAGTATTAACAGGTCTTGGGATAACTTTTTTTTCAGGTTCAGACGAATCATTCATTTACGAATCATTAAAAGAAGTTAAGAAAAAGAAGCAAATGAGTAAGACTTGGGCGAAGATTACTTCTGCAACTTTTATACCAGCTATCATAGGGATAATCATTGGAGCAATGCTCGGAAAGGATTTAATCGAGTCTCAATTTATGACTCTTTTGCTATTGACACTCGGATCAAGCGTAATAAATCTCACCTTGCTATTTTTCCTAAAGAATCCAAAAGCAAATATTGAATCTAAAGATGTCCATATGTTCGAGCATTTAGGCAGGGGCTTCAAAACAATAAAATCGACCCCATCCTTATTAGCTGTCTTTTTTCATGAGATACTAATTTTTATTCCAACGTACATATTTATGGAATATAGTCAACCTCTGTTTGTAGATGCAGGAATACCAGTCCCGATGATTGGGTTTATTATTGCAATCTCAATGTTAATATCATTCTTCTTGATGAGAAATTTAACTGCAATTACCAGTAGGTTAGGAAATCTAAAAACAATATACTTATCGGACTTATTTATCTTAATCGGATTTGTCGGGGCAATGCTATGGACTAATAATATCTTCGTAGTTCTATTCGCATTTTATACCATAAAATTATTTGGACTATTAAGATCACCAGTATTTTCACAAGTAAAAAATGATTATATCCCCTCAGGAAGCAGGGCAACAACACTATCTTTGCTATCGATGATTGATTCGGCATTTGATATTATAATTCTATTATCACTGGGATTAATCGCAAATACTGGACTCCCAACAATCTTTTTAGGTTGCATAGTTATAGTAATATTAGGATTAATATTTCCTGTAAAGTTACTTAAGAAATAAACCCTGATTACAACATTTCCTAACTATTCGAAAATGTGACATTCTCGGTTGAGATGATTTAATCAACAATTTTATGTTGATCCAACTTCCATTTTGGAGCGTTAATTAAAACTAAGTATAATTTATCGCCTTCAATGGCGTATTTCTCTCCGATTTCGAAGTGGTATGAGTCGCCTTCCGCAATTTCAAAAGTTCCTTTGTCGGAGTGGATGGTTCCTGTGCCAGATATTACGTAGCAGATTTCTTCGCATTCTAGGTTTGTTACTCGTTTTTGTTCGGGGTAGCGTCCGTCGATTAGGGAGGTTGCTAGGCTTAGGTTGTTGGTTGGGTGGTCGTGTTCCCATACTGTGCAACCTTTGCAGTTTTCTTTTTTTCTTGTGTCGGATGATTTGATTAGCATGGTAGTTTGAGGGGTGTGGAGTATTTATACAATCTTAAAAAATCTTTAATTTCATTAATTACTTTTTGTTGATTTTTTTTATTAGACATTCTTACAAATTTAATAAGCAATTCTTCTAACTCTCCTTTGTCAAAAAGTCTTAACCTATAATTATCAACAATATAATAAAATCTAAAACAGTTTTTGTACTTAATTTCTTTGATAATAACTCCGCCTACCTGTGCTAATAGTTTTCCTTTATGGTGGTTATCTTCTAGAGTCATTAGAAATTTAGCGACATTAATAGATTCTTTTTTAAACTTCTTTTTAATTTCCGTTCTTAATACTGGGGAAATAATTATTTTAACTCCCATATTCATCTTCACATTCTTTCAGAAATTCTTCGATTGGCATTCCATCCTGACTCATTATAAAATCGTGGAATAATCTTTCATTGGCACTTTTCACTAGCTTTTCCAAAACTTGTTGCATGGTTTCTCCCGCGTTTCCAAATTCTGCAATTTCCCTCTTTAATTCTTGGTTAACGCTTATTGTTGTTATTCCCATAAGTTTAATTAATTTAATTAAACTTATAAATGTTTCTACTTCATTGGCCTTTCTATATTACTCGAAAGTTCATTTTGGGGCGTTTGTGATTCCTAATAATAAGTTGTCTCCTTTAATGAAATACTTTTCTTTGATCTCGAAGTGGTGTAAAATTTTCTAAAGAAAATTAACAAGATGGAATCTTATTGGTTGGTTTGAAAGTCTCCTTTTTCGGGAGGAAAAGTGCCTGAGCCTGATATGACTAATATTATTTCAATAATTCTAGGCATGCGTTTCGCGAGGTGTTGGGCGGTAGGTGTTAGGTAGTGGGTGATAATTGCGGAGCTTCGGGAGCTTCGGTTTTTTAGATTGGATTGATTTTTAGATTGATAAGAGAATTTATAAAGATTTATGCTGTGTTTTTGTTATGGTAGGTGATGTTATAGAGAGGTGTCCGACGGGGATTGTTGGGTTTGATAAGATGTGCTTTGGGGGCTTTGTGCGGAATTCTGATAATTTAATTGTTGGTGGTCCGGGTTCTGGGAAGAGTACTTTTTTGTTGCAATTTCTTTGGAATGGAGCTTCGCAGTTTAATGAGAATGGATTGTATTGTAGTTTTGAGCCGGATATTGTTGATACGTTGAATGACGCGATGTCTCATGGTTGGGATTTTTCGAAGTTGAGTGCGGAGGGTAAGATTAAGTTTATGAGGTTTGCGCCGCAGACTTCTATTGAGGAATTGAAAATTGAGTTGACGAAAATGATTTCGCAGAATAATATTAAGAGGATTTGTTTTGATCCGATTTCGGTTTTGGCTTTGTCTTTGAGTGATAAGGGGAAGATTCGGCAGACGATTTTTGATTTGTCGGCTTTGATGAAGAGGTTGAAGGTTACGACTGTTTTTGTTGATGAGAGTTTGGAGGGCGAGGGTTTTCAGGGGCAGGCTAGTGGTGAGTGGACGAAGACTGATATCCTTAGGTTCTTGTCTGATTCGGTTACGGTTTTTTATGAGAATGGGATTGCTGGTGTAGGGGACCGGGCTATACGGATTGCTAAGATGAGGCGGACAGCGCACAACAGGAAGGCTGTTGGGATGAAGATTGTGGACACTGGTGTTGAGGTTATTGAAGGAAGTGCTGCGGAGAGTATGCCTGAAATACAACCAGCTGCACCACAACAATAGTTTTAAAGGGATTTTGATTTGATGGGTTATTGAAGGAACTGAATTGTGTAAATATTCTGATAGGTATTAGGTGTATCAAGATGCACGTGCTACTACTGGTTCTGGTATAGAGGATGCCACTATTCAGATTGATGATATATGTAAGGTTGCTGGAGTTAGAGAGTGTCAGAGTTGTTATGAATCTTTTGAGAATTGAATGTAAGAATTAGTTTCTTAGAATAAATTTGTCTAGATTCTTGATTGCTTGCTCTTTTTTCTCTTGATGATCTTTTAGAAATGCATTGATTTTTTCGATTAAGATTTTCTTTAATTCGCCGCTCAACATTTCGCCTGATTCGTATTTTTGTTTTATGTCTTCGAGTTTATTGTCGTCTTCTTCAAAGAATGTTTTTAGATATTGGAATGGGACGTCGACTTCGGTGTTGCCGCCTTTTTTTCGGTGTTCTTCAACTGTTTCTTGTCCTCCTGAAAATGCTTTGCCTATTTTTTTCTTTACTTGTTTTGGTGTATCTGATAGGAAGATTACACCTTCGCCTGATGATGACATTTTTGAGCCGCCGTGTAATGATGGAACGAATCTTGCGTGCAATGCTGCTGGCTTAATTAGGTTAATGTCTTTTTGTGTGGCTACGTCCCTGGTTAATCTAATAAAAGGGTCTTGGTCGATTCCGACTGGGACGACGGTGATGTGTTTTTCTGTGTGGAACTGTGGGAAGAGGATGTGTGCGGCTTGCATTGCTGGGAAAAAGGACCATCCGATATTTTGGTCGGGTTTTAGTCCGAATGCTGCTTTTGCTGTTGAGTATGTTATTCTTTTTGCGATTTGGGCGGCGTACTTGTAGATGTCTGTATAGACGAAGTCTTGGAAGATGAAAGTTTTCTTTGGATCGAAGCCTAGTGCTATTATTTCTAGAATGTTGTCTGTTGCATATTCTAGTGCTTGTTTGTAGGATAGGTCTTTTTTTACGAAGAATTTTTCGTCGTCTGATATTGGAATGTAGACTTCGCAGCCGAATTTATCTTGTAGGGATTTTGCTACGAGAAATGGGACTAAGTGTCCAATGTGCATTTTTTCACTTGGGCCTCTGCCCGTAATTACTGAAACTTTTTTACCTTCTTCGTTAGCTTTCAGCCACTTGTCGAAGTCTCGGTGAGAGAAGTAGATTCCTCTTTTTAGTAAAGGGTGGCAATCTTTTAATTTTTCATGGATTGCTGTGGAAATTTTTGATGTTCCGAACTGCTTGGTTAACTTTTCGTAGTCAATGTTATCTTCAACTTCCCATGGATTCACCTGTGCTTTTGTCATGATATAATATTTGTAAAGTTCTTTTTATATTTATTGATGGTTTATTTGCGGGTAATGTTTATATAGTAAAAATACTTGAAGAGTTTATGAAAAAGCTTGGTTGTATATTTGCGATAATGTTTGTTTTAATGAGTTCATTTGTGTTGGCTGAGATTTCGATTTCGGAACCGAAGGATGTTTATAATTTGGGGGATCGGTTGTATATTGATGCTGACGGTCTTGTTGGATCTGAGAGTGGTAATTTGAATATTAATTTAATTTGTGGGAATAATAGTAATGTGCTGGTGAAGATTCCGGCTAGGGCGTTTTCTGGTGAGGATACTCAGATTTATTCTGTTCCTTATAAGATATTGAGTGTTGATGATTTGGAGATTGGGGACTTAAGTCAGATTCTCGGTGAGTGTCAGGTGATTGCTTCGCTTGGTTCGGGTGTTGCTTCGACGAAGACTTTTACAATTAGTAATGATATTTCTGTGGTTGCGAATTTGGATAAATCTTCTTATGATCCCGGTGAAGCTGTGACTGTTGAGATTGAAGCCACTAAGGCTAATGGAGATTTGTTGAATGGATTTGTCGAGGGTTCTAATGCTAGTAGTTTCAGTAAAATTATTGAAGAAGGATTTGTTATTGAGGTTTTTTCGGTGCCTGAGACTATTGAGGCTGGGACTTATGCTTTGAGTATTCGTGCTTATGATACTGGAAATAGCGGGACTCTTAACCAGGGGTCGACTGTTGTTTTTCTTGACGTTAATCAGATTGCTACTTCTATTGTTGTGAGTTTGTCTGATGCTGAAGTTACTCCTGGTGGAAATTTTACGATTGGAACAGAGGTCTTTGATCAGTCTGGTAGGAAAATGGATGGTACTGTTTCGGTGCGAATTGTTTCGCCGACAGGAGATATAATTGAGACTAGTGTTCCGAATAATGAGTTTGCTTCTATCGATTTTGCAACTAACTCTACTGCTGGTATTTGGACTATTAAGGCTTCGTTTAATGAGTTATCTGAGGTTAGGGAATTTGAGGTTAAGGAGTTTCAGAAGGTTGATTTTGATTTTGAGGATTCGGTTTTGAGTGTGGCGAATGTTGGGAATACTATATATAATAAGTCTATTAGTGTTCAGGTTGGGAATGAGGCTATGGACCTTGAGTTGAAGATTGAAACTGGCGAGGTTCGGAAGTTTAATGTTGATGCGCCCGATGGAGAATATGAGCTTATTATTGATGATGGGGATAATTCTATTAGTCGGCAGGTTTTGTTGACTGGGAACGCTGTTAAGATTAGTGATTTGAAAGAGGTTGGTATACTTAAGGGATATTCTGTTGTTTGGATTTTCTTGATTGTTGTTCTTGGTGGTGTGGGGACAGTTTTATTTATGAAATATAGGAAGACGAAGACTGTTGATCCAAATAAGCCGCAGGTGGCGGGTGGCAAGTCGCATTTAGGGAAGGTTATGAAGGGAGTTTCTAAAATAAAGACTAGGGTTTCTGGAAAGGTTCCTGGGAAGATTAAGTCGCATGTTAATGATAGTATGAATTTCACGAATAAATCGCCGAGTGTTCAGGGGCTTGATCATGCTAATTATAGCCATGAAGATAAGACAATGGTTGACTTGACTAAGAAGCATTCTATGAGTGCGGAGTCGACGCTTGTGTTGAAGGGTGATAAGCATATGTCTGCTGTTGTTGCTTTGAGTATTAAGAATTATGATGAGTTGAATGATGTTACTAAGGGTTCTTTGAATAATGCTATTGCTGGGGCTCAGAAAAATAAGGGGCTTATTGATTGGAGAGGGGATTACGTTTTTGTTGTATTTTCACCTATTGTGACTAAGACTTATAGGAATGAGATTTTGGCTACTAAAGAGGGAATGGAAATTTTGAATGCTTTGAATGCGCACAATAAGAAGTTTAAGGATAAGATTGATTTTAACCTTGGTGTTCATGTTGGTGAGTTGATTGCTTCGAAGGCTGGTGGGAAATTGAAGTATACTAGTATTGGGAACACGATTTCTTTGGCGAAGAGAATTTCTGATTCTGATAATGGGAAGTTGCTTGTTAGTGAGGCGATTCGGAAGAAGTTGCTTAGAGATTTGAAGGTTATTAAGGCTAAAGACATTGGGGAGAATCAGACATATGAGGTTCAGGAAATTAAGGATAGGGCTGCAGATAATGCTAAGCTTAAAGATTTATTGAAGAGACAGGGTTAGATAATTTTGTTTGTTATTTGTTTTGGGAATGGTTGTTGAAAATATAACACACAGATGAACACGGATACAGACGACGATTGGTAAATAATTGTTGGGTTTCTGTTTTGTGGTTGAACAAGATATGGAGGCGGGGAGGGAGCTTTAGTGAGTGAGGGGTTGGGGGTGGGATTGATATACAAACTCGGAATGAGTTTGACTAAACGCCGATTAGATATTTATTTTACTAATGCTTGGTGGAGTGCATGTTCTATTACGTGGCTTCGGTTTCGGAATTGTGGGGTTTTTAGGACATCTTCGATTAGGGTTATCATTTCTTCATCTATTGTTATTGATATTTTTTGTTTCATTTACCTTCATATTCCTTGAAATTTACATCTTGATATTTACCTGATGTTTCCCTTAGGTTTTCGCCATGTGCGGCTCCCATTATTAATAGGTAGTTTCCAGATGGTAAATTTGATATGTTTTGCATTGCTGCCTTTTCCCTTGTTGCGTTTTTTATTCCATCTAGGAATTCTGGTTCAAAGTCTATTCCTGATTTTAGATTGTTATCTTTTACTGTCTGATTTATATTTTGCATTATTTCATTTAACTTTGTGTATTTTTTTAGTGGTTCGTATGTTAAGAATTCTGCGAAGTCTGCCATGTTTATTGATTTTAGGACTTCGTCGTAATAAGTTTGGAAGTCTTCAATTCCTCTTGTTGGTAAGCCTGTGTCTAGGTATAGTGCCCCTGGAGATATTGCCAAGCCTACGTCTTTTGAATCTAGTGTGAGTTTGTTTGTTAGTGCATTTGCTTCGTTGTGTCCGCCTAGTAATTTTTCAATAAAGTTTCTTGCGTATGAGTTTCTGTTCCTGTAGGTGATTGAGTCCTTGTCTTCGAAGTATTTTATTTCTTGTTCGATTGTATCTGTACATACTGCCTTTGGCAGGTTTTGTCTCATATTTAGGGCCGCGATTGCATTTAACATGTTTTGACTTTTGCTTATGTCTTTTAATTCTTCGTTTAATTGGACAACGTCATTTACGAAATTCTGTTTGTATGCTTCAATTTGATTTGCTAGATTTTCTATATCATCCTTACTATAGTTTCTGTTTTCTAGACCTTCAAGTAAGACTCCGTTTGTTTGTAATAGACTTGTGTTTCTAGAGATCATTTGTTTGATATTTTGTGTGTATTCTTCGGTATGCATATCTGGAATGTATTGTATGTTCTTGATTTCCAGTTGGGTTATTTTTTTTTCTAGTCCTGAGTTGCATCCGTTTAGAAAACTTGGTAGAGTCAAAGCTAGTGCTGCTTTCCCTGTGTTCTTTAAAAAATTCCTTCTGTTCATATATATCTTACTTTATCCTACCTTTTAAAGTTTGCTATTTGGTGTAATTTTAAAGTAGTTACATTTATAGAGATTAGGTTTAAATATTGGGATTGGGTTGTTGTGGGATAGTGAAATTTTCTACTAAGGTAAAGGCGATTCGTAATGGGATGGATTTTTCTCATGGGTTGAGGCGGGCTTTGGTTGCTGCGCTTGCTTTGGTTTATTTTATTTCGCTAGGGTTTGATGTTATTGCAGTTACTAGCTTGTTTGCAGTTGGAACGATTGCCATGATGATATTTGAGTTTCCAACTGGGGCGATTGCTGATTATGACTCTAGAAAGAAGTCTTTGATGATTTAGTTCTTTTTGATTTTCGTGAGCTTTCTAGGGATATTCCTTTTTACAAATTTTTGGATAATTGCTGGATTTTGGATGTTAAATGAAATTGCTTGGGCATTTTGCTCTGGGGCTGGTTCTGCTTGGGCGATTGATGCTTTGGGGATTGCAAAGAAAAAATCTAAGTTAGTATCATTAATTTCCCAAGGATGGATGTTTGAAAAGGCTGGGCATATTATTGGGGGTTTGATTGGAATGGTTGTTGTCTTGATAAACTTTAGATTTATTTGGCTGACTATTTCATTGCTTTATTTGGTGATGTTTTTTATTTTGTGGAAATATATGGAAGAGAGGAATTTTAAGCCGGAGAAGGTTCCGCATGGTTATTTGAAGAAGTCTTTGATTAAGGCAAAGGAATCTATTTCTTATTTGATTCACAAGAAGAATAGGGATCTTAGGATTTTGATGTTGGGTGAGTTTATTATATCGACTGCGTATGCGGGTTTCTTTATTGGGACACCCTTGTTGTTTACGCAGACTCTTGGGTTGGGACCTGAATATCTTGGGGGAATTTATGCTGCGGCTGCGGCTTTGGCTATTGCTGGTCCATTGATTGCCAATAAAATATCCAAGAAGGATAATTTTGGTAAGTCTATGTTTGGGATTGTGTTTGTTGTGGGGACTGCTTTAATGGCACTTGCTCTTTCCAAGTCTCTTGTTTTTGCCATCTTAACCTTTGCAATATATCAAGTGATTATGGTTACATATGATGTTATTCGTGAGTCTGCTTGTCATCATGAATTTGATTCTAAAATTAGGGCTTCACTTGGTTCGTTAGGTAGCATTATTTGGGGAATTGCGAATTCGATTGGTTTGGTTTTTGCTGGTATTGGTATAAAATTCTTAGGAGTGGTAAATACTATATTGATAAGTGGAGCGATAATGTTTTTAACTGCGTTTGTTTACTTATGGATGAAGGAGTGATGAAATGATTAAAGCGATATTTTTTGATTTTGATGGGACGGTTAGTGATGCTAAGAAGATAGCTTATGATTCGATGGTTGTGACGATGGATGAGTTTGGTTATGAGTTTGACCGGAAGAAATTGTTGAAGTTGATGGGGATTAAGATGAGGTTGATATTAAAGGAGCTTGGGGTTAAGGTTGATAGTGTTGAGAAGGTTCGGACTCGATTCTACAAGCATTTTACCAAGGCTGCGATTAATGGTGGGATTCGGCCTTGTGTTTCGTTGAAGCCGCTTTGGGAACTGAAGAAGGATTATCCTTTGGTTGTTGTTTCGAATTCGGAGCTTGGTTTTTTGAAGGCGTCGATTAGGGTTTTGAAATTGAGGGGTTTGTTTAGGCGGGTTTATGGGGTTCATAAGAAGTATAGTAAAGATGAGCTTTTGGTGAGGATTTTTAAGAAAATGAAGATTCGGCCGGAGGAGGCGATGTATGTTGGGGATAGGTTTTCCGACATTGAGTTTGCGAGGGCGGCTGGTTGTGTGAGTGTTGCGATTAATAATAAATGTTCGTGGTCTAGTTTGGCTCAGATGAAGAAGGAGAAGCCTGATTATATTGTTAAGAATTTTTATGAGTTGAGGAAAGTTGTTAGGAGATTGAGATGAGGAAGGAAAAATTGTTTTTTATTACAGGTGCGGAAGGTGTTGGTAAGAGTAGTATTATTGAGATATTGAAAGATAAATTTGGCGATATGGATGTTCATGATTTTGATGATGTTGGGGTTCCTGATAATCCTGATTTGCAGTGGAGGCATGATACGACGCTTCATTGGATAAAGGTTGCGATTGAAAATCAGAAGAAAGGTGTTTCGACAATTGTTGCTGGGCTTAGTTTCCCCAATGAAGTTTTAATGTTTGAAGAATACAAGGAGATGGATGAAATATTATTTTGTTTGTTGAATGTTCATGAGAGTGAGAGGGAGAAGAGGCTTTGTGCGAGGGGTTCTGCTAAGGATGTTATTGATGACTTGTGTCAGTTGCATGATTTGCGGGAGAAGTTTAAGGATGTTAAATTTGAGAATGTGGTTATTGATACTAGTAAACTTTCGATAGAGGAAGTTGGTGAGGAAGTTGTTGAGTGGGTTGGGGGACTTTGAAATGAAGAAGCCAAAGTATCTTTATCATGGGAGTGGGAAGAAACTGAAGACGCTTAGCCCACTGAAGCCTGATGATACTGATCCAGTGCATAATAAGAAGGGGGTTTATACGACGAGTAGCAAGAAGGATGCATTGGGGTTTTGTGCAATTCGTTCGGCTAAGACTAATTGTTTTAGGTGTAGAAATACTGGGATGATGAATGTTGTTGAGGGGTGGCCTGATTTGACGAAGACAGTTTATTTGCATATTTTGGATTCTAAAGATTTTGAGCATAATAAGGGGACTGAATGGATTTGTCCGCATAAGGTTAAGCCTATTAAAATTGTGGAGTATAAGGTTAGTGATTTGCAGCATCTTTGGAGGAAGTCGAGTAAGAGAGAGATGAAGGAATATTTGAAGGATAGGGATGCTTGGAGGGCGCCTGAGGATTAGAAGAGGGCGAATATTAATCCGTAACCTGCGATGGCTATTGCTCTTGGGAGTAAGCCGAAGTATATGAAGTTTCTTTTTGAGAAATTTATTGCGCCGAGGGCGACTGGGAGGTACGCTGAACTTTGCTCAGAGGTAGTAGGTGGTAGGTCGCTTCGCTTGTAGGTGGTAGGTACGATGATTTTGTTGCGCTCTGTGGAGCGCGACTTGTTTAACTTTAAAAAATACTAAATAGAATTCCGTAGCCTGCAATAGCTATTGCTCTTGGGATTAATCCGAAGTATATGAAGTTTCTTTTTGAGAAATTTATTGCGCCGAGGGCGACTGGGAGGTACGGGAGTGGGGATATGGCTGCTATTGGGACGATGATTTTTCCGTATTTGTTTGTTAGGTTTGTTAGTGTGTCTGTTGCTTTCTTTGATGTTAGGATATCTACTGCGTCGTACATGTATTTTTTTCCGATTATGAATCCTAGATATGAACCTATAAGTGAACCGAGTATTGTGGATATGATTGCGAGATAGAGGTTTATTCCTGCAAGGAGGCCGACGCCGAGGGCTACGATTGGTGAGATTACTTGTGGGATTAGGTCGAGGAAGATTGATATTGCGAAGAGTGCGGGGGCGCCATAGCCTTGGATTAGAGATGTGGCCTCTTCGTTTATTGAGCCTAAGTTAACTAGTCCGTAAAACATTAGTGCTAGTATTATTAGTATAACTAGTGCGCTTGCGAACTTTACCGTTCTTTTCAGGTGTGTTCTTCCTCTTGAAGATTTTATTTTTTTCATTTTATTTTTCCTTTACGAAGCCGAGTAGTATGATTGCTGTGATTGCTGTGATTGATGTGTATGTAAACATTGTTGTTGGGGATACATCCCAGAGCAGTCCTGCGATTAGTCCGGCTACGATGTTTACGAGGCCGATTACGAAGTAGTAGAATCCAATTGCTGTGCCTTTGCATCCTTCGGCGAAGTCTATGATGAATGCTTTTTGGTTTGATAGTGTGATTGCGTAAACGAGGCCATAGAATGCAAAGATTACTGCTAGTGACTTTAGGTTGTCTCCGTTAAACATTAGGGCTACACTTATGATTAGAAATAAGACGAAACCTGTCATTAGGACTTTTTTTCTTCCTACTTTGTCTGAGAGTTTTCCGAAGAATACTGTGAATCCTGCCGAGATTATGTTGAAGCCGAGGAAGAACAGTAGTGGGATTACAAAGCTATTTGTTATGTTTTTTACTATTAGTAATATGAAGAGGTATAGGCCGAAGTTACCGAGGGTGAAAACTGACAGGACGAATATTAGGTATTTTAGGCTTGGGTCTAGGCATCTTATTCCTCTGAATAGCTTGATGTTTTTTGGTTTTACTCTTGTCTTTTTTAGGAAAAGTAATGGGATTATTGAGAGTGCGGATATTATTGCGGCGGTTATGATTATTGCTTTAAATGACCAACCTAGTTTCCAGAAAAGAAGGAGGACGAGTAGTGCGCCTATAATTCCGCCTGATGTGTCCATCATCTGATGAATGCCGAATGCTCTGCCTCGTAGTTTTGCTGAATCTGCTATGATTGCGTCTCTTGGGGGGTCTCTTATTTTTCCGAATCTTTCTAGTGAGACTAATGCGATGATGTAATACCATGAGGTTGCGAGGGCTAGAAGTGATCTGGATATTACTGAGAATATGTAACCGCCAACCACGAAACCTTTACGTTTCCCTGTTTTGTCTGAGAACCAGCCGCCGAATAATTTTATTAAACTTGATAGACCTTCTCTGAGTCCGCTGATTAGCCCGACTGCTAGGCCGGCTCCGCCGAAAGACGGGATTAGG
>Ga0233410_10000134_pt1 | contig 25595 bp, 39 predicted proteins | sample Na_anoxic_1_MG_FD_179869 | JGI IMG/M metagenome (GOLD analysis project Ga0233410, IMG submission 179869) | Seawater microbial communities from Saanich Inlet, British Columbia, Canada - Na_anoxic_1_MG | ecosystem: Environmental > Aquatic > Marine > Inlet | place: Canada: British Columbia...
TGAGATATGGAAATGGGAGAAAGTAAGGAGATCAAATAAAAATGTTAAAACTACAGAAGGACTATAATTTTATGGAGAAAATAGAAGAATTGGAAAACCATTCAAAAGAAATTCTTGATCACACAAAGGAACGATTAAAAACTGAAATGGAGATTCTTTGGGCAATAGACCATGAACATTTAAAATGGGTTACATCAAGAAGTTATGATGAGCTGAAGTTGTTAAAAGAAACAGTTGATAGATGTTTGAAAGAAAAAAATGATCCTAACTGTTGAATTTTTGAAAGGTTTGGGATCAAACAAAGAAAGGGAAGAATATATTGAACGTGTGAAATTTCTTTTAACACCTGATGAACCTGATCAACTATTTCCAAGACTAACAGATCAACAAAGAAGAATGTATAACAGGGTTTTAAAGAAATGGAATAAGGAGAAACATAAACATGACACCATTAGTTGATAATTTAATTAGTATAGGGATAGTTAGTTTGATATTAGGGTTCATTATATGGAAAACTTTTAAGTGGTGGAGTAAATTCTATTAAGTATGAAAACTGTTGTTGCATTCTCAGGTGGGAAAGATTCAACTGCAATGTTGATCAGATTGTTGGAACTTGGAGAGCAAGTTGATGAGATAATTTTTGCTGATACTGGATTTGAATTTCCTGAATTATATGAGTATATTAAGAAAGTTGAAAAGTATATTGGCAGAAAAATAACAATCCTAAAACCTGAGAAAGGTTTGTTTGAGAGATGGATGAATGGAATTGTAACAAGGGGAAAAAGCAAGGGAAAGGTTAGGGGATTTCCTTTAGTTGCATTTCCATGTTGGTGGACACGTGAATCAAAAGTTCTTCCATTACAAAAAGCTCAGGAAGATTCAGATATAATTTATGTGGGTATTGCTTATGATGAGCAAGAAAGAATATCTAAAGTTGATGGAAATATAAAATATCCATTGGTGGATTGGAAGTGGAATGAGGCAGATTGTATTGACTACTTGAACAAGAAAGACTTATTCAATCCATTGTATGTGAATTTTGACAGATTAGGATGTTGGTTTTGTCCTAAACAAAGTGAAAAATCAATGTATGTTTTATGGAAATTATATCCTGAATTATGGATAAAATTCAAGGAATGGGAATCAAAGAATCTTAAATTAGGGAAAGGATTAATAAAATTAATTCCATTGACAGAATGGGAAAAAAGATTTGAAAAGGGAATATTGCCAAAAAGGATTCCAAGATATGAATGTTGGAATGGATGTGAAGGAGTGAAAAAAGCATTCAAGGAAAAACAAAAAGGATTGACAAACTTTAAATGAAATATGACGTACCAACAAAAAGAAGTTTGAAAACAATTGATTCTAATACAGCTTTGTTGGATCGTGAGGCATTATTAAATATCATCAACAATATATCTGATGCAAGAGATAAGGCTCTTTTATGTGTCTTATTTCTATCAGGATCAAGAATTTCTGAGATAGTTAATCACAGAAAGAATTACATTGACAAGGATGGTCATAAAACATTCTTTAAAGTTAAGGGGATCAGGAAATATAATATTAAGTTTGAAACTAATGTTAGACCTGATGGATCAAAGGTCAATGTGATGTGGTTCAAGAACCTAAGACTTCTAAAAAAGAGAACTGATAAAATAGAAACAAGAAGTGTACCAATCAATATGAGCAAGGATGCTGATTTCGTTTATCCTATATATCATTATATCAAGGATATGCAACCTGAAACACCTTTGTTTAATTATTCAAGAGGGTACGCATATAAAGTTGTGAGGGCATACACAGGAGCATGGCCTCATTATCTAAGGGATCTAAGAGTGTTTGATCTCATGGAAACGTATGGGTGGAGTGAAACAGAAGTGGTTACAGCCATGAGATGGGAGAGTTATGACGAGCTTAAATCCTATCTGAAGATTAAACCTGCTCATCTAACCAAAGATTTCTAATGAACCATAGCAAAAAAGATGTATCGGTGGGAAATATTGGTGGACATAATACCTATTATGTTTCCTTTGTATCTTCCAAAAAAAATTGTGAGTAGTTAAATAATAGAAACAATCACGGAAAGTTTCAAAACTCCTGTTATTATATTCCAAAAAACTCTTATTAGTTTATTACACAACAAATCAACAAATAGATAATTATTTATAGTTTAGTTGTTGTATTTATTGGTATGTCATACACCTCTGCATCAAAAACCCAAGACAATGAGAGAGGGGTTCACACACAAGTTGCATTTTCTTGGCACGTAACAAACATAATGTCGGACATTCAAAAGTCATCTTTGAATAAACACATTTATCCACAGCATTATATTAATTCAGTTGAGAACTTATATGATGTATGTTACGTGTACTTGGTTAATGACATGGAGTTTTACAAAGACATAAATAACTTCAATCAAGTATTGCAACACAAGTTGGATTCATTAGTCTATAATCAAAAGTCATCTTATATGAAAGATGTTTATCCTGTTCAACAAGCAGGGTTTCTATACAAAGCTATTTTGTGTTCATTAAAGAGAATGAGTATGTTGCCACAAAGAAGGGAGAGAATGACAATATGATCTCCAACAATGTATCTAATCAAATGATTGCACAAACAATCAAGATCTCAAATCCATTGATAGAACAAGAGGCAATGACTAAAGGAGAGATTTGGATCAAGGCCTGTCAAGATCGGATTGACAAGGGAATGAGTTTGAATTGTTTACTCTTGGGAGAGCCTGGCTCAGGAAAATCTTGGGCTAGTTTAAAATTAGCAGAATTGATGGATATGTCGGAAGATGGTTTTTCTCATGAAAGAATTGTTTTTGGAACGAAAGATTTTATGATGGCTATTAAGAAAGCAAAAAAAGGTCAAGCAATTATTTATGAAGAAGTCGGAGTAAATTGGAGTTCAAGGCAATGGTATAAACAGTTTGGGCAAAATGCATTACTTCAAACAATTCGTTATAAAAATTTATTTTTTATCATGAATTGTCCTAACATTAAATTTTTAGATAAACAGGCATCTTCTTTAGTGCATTATACATTTCAAATGAAATCAATTAATCAATCAGAAAAGTTTTCTGTCATGCGACCAATCCGTTTAGAAACTGATGGGCAGATGGGAATTACAAAACAACAATATCCCTTAATTGATGGAGTTTTAATTCCTGAAATAAAAGTTACTGCTCCTTCTGTTAAGTTAAGAAACAAATATGAGAAATTGGCAAAGGCATACAAAGATGGATTGAATGCTGATTTATTGGCTCAAGAATTAGCAAATGAAAAAGCTGAAATGATTTCAAGGGGAATTGCAAAGAATGCCTAGAGTTCAACCACGTGGAAGGAGAACTGAAACAACTATTGTTAATAATCGTGAAGAAGGATTCCAAGCTAGAAGAAGGAGAGAACAAGCTGAAAAAAGAAAAGCTGAAAAACAAATTTCACAATTAAGTTCTGTTGCTCAACCAAGAGTTTTTAGAGGAAATTTCCATTATACTGGAACAAGTCCGCCACATAAATATAAGTCAGGAGTGCCTGGAAGTATTTCATGGGGTCAAGCAGTTTTAAATTGGCAAGAATCTGAAAAGATTGCAAAAGCTAAATATGAGAAAGTTGAGAAGTTTGCAAAAGATGTTGTAGATAATCAAGAAAAATATGATTCTTCTGTAGTTAGGAAAGCAGTTGAATTTGTAAATGCCAAAGCAAAAGCAGATAATTCAAGAGCAATAAGTGCATCTAAACAAGATGGGAGCAGAAAAAGATCATCATCTCCAAAAAGATTATTATCAAGAGGCCAAGCAGGATTTTCCACCCAACAAAGATTATTAAGAGATCCTAGATCTACAGCAGAAACAGTATTTTCTGCAACTGGAATTGCAATGGTTGAATCTGCAAGACAAAGAGAATTAGAACATGGAAGATTAAAGATTGAAGAAAAAATAAAAGGATCTCAAGGAGTATCAAGAGAAGAAATATATATCCGAGAATCAGTACAATCCGGAAAAACTAGAGAACAAGCATTAAACGAATTATCTGATAAACAAGGCAGAAGGGATGCAATGGGAGAGATCCAAAAAACTGGTTTGAAAGTTAAACGTGGAGAAATATCGAGAGAACAGGCTTATGGTTCTGAACCGTTCAAAGCTATCACAGAAAAAGATACAGTTAAAGCATTTACTGAATTTAAAACAAGAGATCAAAGAAGAACTGAATTAGAATATTTTAGAACTACAGGAAGATCTTATGATGATCCAAGTAGAATATTAAATCAAGAAAGAGCAGATGCGTTTGATGATAAATTATCAAAGATATATGATACTACATCAATTGAAAAACCAACTCCAATTTTATATACTCCTATTGGACAACCACCAAAGAAAGGTCAATATTCTCCTATTGGTTCAACAAGTAAATTTTTAGTTCCTTTTGAAAATGTTTTGCACAAATATTTAGATCCTGTTGTTGAAATCCAAGAGGCAAGAGAAAAGCAAGGTCTTGGGGAATTTACACCTCAAGATGCAATCTCCACAGTAGATAAAAAATATTTAGATTATTTAGAAAGTAAGGATCAAAAACCATTGAGAGATCTTCCAAGTGATACTTCAATTGGGATTCAAAAAGGATTTGATAAAACAATTGGATCTTGGAAACCTATTGAAGAAAGAAGAAAACCATTTCTATACCAACAAGCTGAAGAAGAATATGAAACAAAAAAAGGATTTGATCCTTTTGCAGAAGAAATCAGTTTGAGATACCAATCAGGATTAATATCTTCTGAACAGGCAGATCAAATGTTTATGGAAGAATCATTGAGGGCAAGAGGAGAATATTCTCAATCACTTTCTAAAGATGAAAAAAAGATTAGAAATATAAGAATCGGATCTGTTGCTGCAGCAAAATTGGCATTGATCGTTGCATCATACAGATTGGCAGTACCTGCAATTGAAGGTATATCGATGGGATCAAGCACAGTTGAATTAACTGGTGCTGCAAAAGTTCTCCAAAAGGCAAAACAAGTTAGATTGGCAAAAAACATTAAAACTGTTGAAGGTCTTAGTGGTGGAGCAATCGGTGCTGAATTTATTGCGAAAGCCTCAAATCCAATATCTCCATTTAGAGTGGGTTTAGCTATAGATCCATTTAAGACAGGAGCAGAACAGATACTTCCTTATGGTGCATTTTTCTATTCTCCTGTTCAAAGAGTTGTTGGAAGAACACTAACAAGAATATCTCCAACTGCTCCTAAACAACGATTTCAACTATCAAGAGATTTTGAAAGAGAAAAATTCATTAGAAAAAGAGCAACTGTTGTTATTAGAGATAAAAAAGGAAGAATCCTTTATGAAATAGATAAAAGATCCAAAATGCAGATCCTGCCGGGTGGAGATGTAAAATCAAAAGAAACTGTAAGGGATGCAGCATATAGAGAACTATTGGAAGAAACAGGATTGAAGGGAACTGGAAAGGATGGGATCAAATTAAAACCTTTAGATATTATATCTACTGAGGCAGAAATGAATGTGATATTTTTTGCTGAAGTTGATGATCTTGCAAAATTAAAATTAAAACCACAGAAAGGGGAAGTTGCAAAGTTTGAATTTACAAAACCAACAAAATACAAGGGCAAAACTGCAGTTGATCCTTTTGGAAGATCCAATAGACCATTTAGAGATTCAATAAGTGGAACTGCAGCAGTTAGGGCAGAAGATTTGGCAATTGGTTCAAGAGTTAATACATTATTGAAAGTAGGAAAGCTATCCACAGCAGAAAAAACTTTATTGGTAAAACAGCAAAAACCTAAATTGGAAAAGCTATTTGGAAAACAAAGAGTTGAATCCCTAGAACAATCAGAATTAGTGAAAGAATCTTTATTGATGAGTGAAGGATTAACATTAAAGGATTTGGCATTTAAGGGATCTAAATCAATCGGAACTTCAATTTCAGCTTATGACGCAAAGTACACAGAAAATTTCCTAAGAAATCAAGCTCCAATGTTTACTAAGAGGGCTAAGAAGTTTAATATCAAAGATCCTTCAACATATATTGACAAACTACAAGGGAGAAAAGCAGGACAGTTCAAAAGGGTTTTCTTTAAACCTGTATCTGAGAGATCAACTGTTGTAGGTTATGGATCAAGATATGACATCCCATTTAGTATAGCTAAGAATTATCCCAAACCAAGTGCTGATGATGTTGGAGAGTATGCTTTGTTATATCAATCAGGTACACCACAAAGATTTACATTAACAAAAGGAAAATTAAAAGTCATTGGAGATAAAACAAAAAGGGGAACTGATCAAGGTTTATATTTTCAGCCACCAACTGAAGTAAACCCTTTTGTATCTGAAGGATATTTGGGAATATCTTATTTGGGTTTGGCAAGGAGAAAAGGATATTCAGGAATTACATTTAGACGTACAAGACCAACCGTATTAAAATATAAGGGTGGAGAGGGTTTAGTTCCAACCAAAAAAGCAATTAGGGGAAAAGAATCAGAAGTTATTGCACCACCCGGCATGGAATTTGATATTGCTGCATCTGAATATTCAAGATTGAGTTCCAATCAAATTAAAATCTTTCAAGCAACTAAATCAGATCCATTAATCAAATCTTCTTTAACACCTAAACAAAGGATCAAAAATATTAAAGCACGTTCTCAACTAGAGAAATCTTATGAGAATGTTGATAAGTATTATGTTTCTCCAACTCAAACAACTTTGAAACTATCAGCACCAAGAAGTTCTGAAACATATTCTTCAGAAACATCAACATCATTATCTAGTGGTTACACACCACGACCACTAAATGAAAGTTATTCAATAAGTACATCGAAAGAGCCAAGCAGTATTGGAAAATCAGGTGGAAAATCTCCAAGTAGTCAAGGAACATCAAAAGGATATTCTGATGGTTATGGTGGAAGTTATGGTGGAAGTTATGGTGGTGAGTATAGTGGGGGTTATGGTTATACTGATCCACCTTCAACAGGTTATGGTGGTGGATATGGAAATGATGGGTATTATACAGGAACACCACCACCCACAAGAACACCACCACCTGTAACAATCCCAATTCCATTAATGGTAAAAAAGGATTCAAAGGGGGATGGATATAATGTAGAAGTACGTGAGATCAAAAGAAGGAATGGAAAGGTTATTGAAAAAGGATTCATTAAAGTTAATACTAAAACCCTAACTAAATCAGATGCTTTAGCATTGGGTGCAAGAGCCGTTGATAATTCTGCAGCAAGAACATTCAAGATAGTTAAAACAAATAAAACTCCTAAACAAGGATCTTCAGATTCATATTTCAATTTTAATAGAGGGAAGTTTAGAGGGAAGATCCGAAAAGGAAGGCAAGTTCAAGGAAAAGGAGAACCAACATATATAGAAAAATCAAAGTTTGCAATAGATACTCAAGGAGAAATAAAACAAATAACTGTCAAGGGGTGGAAAGCTCAAAGAAAAAAGAATATACAGAAAAATAATATGTTCTTATAAATGATTAAATATTATACTATTAACACAGAAAAACACACCATATTTAGCATTAAAAGGTGGGTTTTTTTGCATAATATACTAAGAAAAGGGCTGATAAAATATGAATAATTTACAAATACCTGAAGGAATAGAAATACCTGATAATTCAAATGAATTGCAGATTCCTGATATTAAAAAGAATTTAGCGTATGATCCAACACTTCCTTTGGATTCAAATCAACAAGGTGGAGATATCAATGTTTCAATGTATGAGTTGGAACAATTAAATCTAAAGGAATCTATAAGGCATTCTCTTGCAGGAGAAATATATGATCCTAAACATGGAGTTTGGGTACATGACAAGGAACTTGGAAGGCCAATGAATCTAAGGGGAGTTCATTTCTTTATGACTAAATTATCTGGACACTTGGATAAAAATGTTACACTATCAGATTTTACTGTAGATCAGATAAATGAAATGCTCACAGAAGTTTGTAATGATATATTAGAGATCTTTTGGAAAAGAAATAAAGAGTTTCTCATCAAACAAGCAAACATGAATTACATATTACATATAATAGAACATCAAATATTTGCAAACTATAGGAGAGCAAAAGAGGGTGGAGAAAGAAGGCATAGAGAAACAATGGTTAGGTATGTTGAGAATGTAAGAGATTCACAGCAAACATCATTCAATCAACCTAAAGGTGGAATCTTTGGTGGACTATTGAAAAAGAAACAAGATGGGGGTGCATTTTAAATGGCAATAGACATTGGATCAATAACTGGTGGAATTTCAACAGCAGGAACTGCATCATTGGTTTCATCTATATTCACTATCATGATGATAGGTGGATTCTTTTTTGCTTTGTATCTAATAATTAAGAGAATGTTTTATTGGGCTGAGGCTCATATTTATGAAACTGGTGCAAGTGGATCTATTGAATTTAAGAAAGATTTGATCTATAAAAAGAAAGATAAGAAATCAGGAGAGATTATCTACTGGTTGAAAAAAGGGAAGGAAGGAATCCCTGAACCATATACTTCTTCAAGATACAGGATGAATAAGAAATATGTTTGTCCTTTGATGAGAGGGTTTGATGGAAACCTAAGACCATTGGAATTAGTAACCGATTATATTGATGATGATGGAAATAAAGTTCCATACATGAAACCGATTGATACAGGTTTGAAAGATTATATATTTCAAACGATGCTCAGTAAGACAGCCAAATATAAAGTACAATCTGCTTTAGAAAAATTAGCACCTTATGGAGTGATGGCATTAACAGTTGTGGTTGTGATTATATCATTACATCTACATAACAAAGGATTGGGGGCTTAATTAAAACAAAATGGCAGGATGGGAAACAGCAGTTGTGGGGGGATTAGTAGGAGTTCTCTTTTTATGGGCATACCTATCCTTTAACATTGGGAAGAAAACTGGGTTAGGATCAGATGGATTGAATCAAGATAATGATCAACAACATATTGCATTAAGATTGTTATTGATCCTAATGACATTCACAGGAATGTATGCCACGTTATGGATCATGAAATTGATTGCAGATCCAAACTCAGCTCCAATTGCTGCAATCTTAGAGAAAGTCTTTATAGGTTATGCAGCTGTTTTCATGTTTGTTTCTTTCTATTATGTTGTAATGTTTATAATATGGACAGTTAATTTATTGAGAGTAAAGAAATAAGGAGTGAGATAAATATATCATGGCAGCACCAAAAGGAAAATTAGACCGACCTGTACGGATTCAAGCACATCCTGATTTCCAAAAGTTCCTAAAGAGTAATAACATGGGTGGAGATCTAATTGATACTTCAAAGAAAACAAAATTAATAGTAGACCAATTAATCAAAATGGGATTTAGAATAAACATAAACATAACAGATATTAAAAAGAATAAGGAGAGGATCTTATAATGAAATTAAGTTTGGTTCTGTTAATAGTTATTGCCTTTTCTAGTCTAGTTATTGCAACAGAAATAACTGATGAGTTTATCACTATTGATGGAGAAATTAATTCTACTGAGTTTTATGAAAGTGGAGTGAGAGTTTGTTTGGCTAATGGAACAAATTGCATATCATCTTATGGAAATCCTTTTGATCAAGTTCTTAACACAACATCAGATGTTCAATTTAATAAAATAGCAATTGGAACTGCATTAGATCCTGCATACTCAATAAAATCTAATAGCAGTATCCGTTCAGGTGGTTCTGTTTGGTCAGATCAAACACTAAGAACTAATGCAATTCAAACTCAATCAAGTGGGACAGACTTAAAATTTTACACAATAACTACTGGAATAATAAAATTTATGTTAAGTGGAATTGAACAAGTAACAATAGACACCAATGGAAATATAACTTCCAATGGAAATGTATCATCTAATTATTTTATTGGAGATGGAAGTTATTTAACTGGTATATTGCATAGCATACCAAAGACTACTTCAGGAAATAATCTATACAACGATTCAACAACAATATATTTCAATGAAACTTTTAATAATAATACAATTCAAATTCAAATAAACAATTCAGATTTAAACATCTCACATTTAACACCAACAGGAACTAAAGGAGATATTATTTATGGTACAACTACTGGATGGAGTGTATTGGCACCTGCAGGATTAGGAAATTTCATTTTACAAAGCGTTAATGATGTTTTAAGTTGGAAATCAGACATCGTAACTCCAATCTTAACATTTTCAGATTGGACACCTGATAATGGAGACACCTTAAATGCAGATGGTGAAGGAGATACAATGTATGCAACATCTCCTGATGGAAGCATTAATCTAACAGGAGTTAAATCAGGTGCAACAGACACACTAGAATTTCAATTAAATGAAACAATAGATGGAATACATTTCTTTGAAACTAATCTAACTGCAAGTAGATTATATGGACAAGAAATAACACCTTTGGCGGCGGGGGGAGTAAGCTGTACAACAGTTTGCGACTCAGTAGACGGAGCATTATATGGAAATGAAGACTGGACCTGTCAAGGAGCTTTAACAGTTTCAGGAACCCCAACACTAACTAACTGTGCAAGTTGGTCACAAAACAGAAATTGTTTCTGTACTAACTCATAATAAAATGGAAACTAAAACCACTAAAATAATGTATTGGATTTTGATAGTAATAACTATCTCAGTTATAGCGTCTGCACAAGGTACTGACTGGAATGTAAGCGACAATATGAGTTATGATGATTATGTATTGTTTTGTGATTCACAAGGAATGGAATATTCAGATTTAAAAATGTACAATTATACTTATTATATAATGTGTGACACTTATAACAATCAGTATAAGCTACAAGCAACAGAGAGATTCATTCAATCAGACGCAAATTTAAATAATAAGTTCCAATGTAATCTAACATTAGAAGAAAAATACTGCACGGGAGGAGTATCTTTTGATGAGTTTAAATGCTATTTAGAAAATAATGACAGAGAAAATTTCGTCAAATGTAATGAAGGAGAAATGGAAGGAGAATGGGAAGGAGTAAGAGTATAAAAATAAACTCTGCATTAGATGAAACAAATATTAAAGATAGGATTGCTAACATTAATAATGTTAGTTCTATTTGTTTCTTTAGTTAGTGCTGTTTCAATCTCAGGAGATGTGATCATCAATACATCTTCAACAGATTCAGGATATCAAAACGATCTAAACTTAACCACAACTAATCTATCAATAACATCTACAGGAATTAATTTCCAAGATATGAATTATACTAATGGGGAAATGAATGTTTCTATTAATGATTCTGTTTTAATAGATCAAATCAATTCAACATTCAACACCACTGATTTTCCTTTCCTTTCCTATTCAACTAACTTAATAAAAAATATATCTAATAACTTTCTAAAAACATTGAATGCAACATTAACATTTGATGTAAATAATTGTACTAACTTCACAGAAGGAACATACCTTTCAAACTCAACAGCAGTAACATACACCTTGAATAATACTGAAGTATCATGTACAGGTACAAGATTAACAGGTTTTTTTACATCTATTGAATCAGCATTTCAACCATTTGCAAATATATTTACAATTGTTTATGGGTTGATCCAAGATGATTCATGGCAGATATCAATTATAGGGGGGTTAATTGGAGTGAGTTTATTGTTTATCTACATGGGAACAAAATTAGAAGATGAGAACAACACAGTTAGAGTTTTATTATATCTCATGAGTACAATATTTGCAGTTGCAGTTGCAGCAGTTATAACCCATGTATCAAGTGCAGGGGCTGTTTCAGATACAACCATTGCATTTTATACTGGAACAATATATGTATTTTTAACGATCTCATCATTCTTTGTGATAAATTTATTAATAGATACATTTAAATTATTGCACTACTCTAAGAAATAACAAGTTGATTTTTATGAAAAATAAGAAAGGAGCATTAACTCAACTAATTATTTTTATTGCTGTACTGTTTGCAATTGTAATAACTATCATGTTAGCTAAGGTTATATTCACAGGAATTGCAACAGCAAGTGGTGGGATGTTTGATGATGGAGTTGCACCTGAGATCATTGATGGATTCCAAGATAATGTTTATCCTGCTTTTAATAATATGTATCTTATTATTTTTATTGGAGTTTTGATTGTTTTATCTGTAACAGCATTTGCTGCAAGAACACATCCTGCATTCTTCCCTGTATCTGCATTTGTAGTGATGCCAATCCTGATCCTAATAGCTGCAGTATTTTCAAATATATATGAGGCATTTGTGAACGCAAACACATTAGTTGGGGCTGCAAATGATAGTATTATAATAAGTAATTTAATGACAAACTTCCCATTGTATATGTTTGGTTATGGAGTATTGATATTAATATTAACATTCGGAGTGAATAAATCGGAAGGATTATGATGGATGAGGAAGGAGTTGAGTGTTTTGGAGCAAAGGAGAGAATGAAAGGTGCAGAAGGAATTGTCAATTGGATCAAGAAAATATTAACCAAAAGGAGAACCCATGAATAAAAATATTTATCTGATGTTGATGTTAATAGTTCTATCTCCAATGTTAGTAAGTGCTTTTGAATTTGATAATGTTAAGGATAATTATAATGAGGCTGAGAGAAGTATTGATATAGTAAATTCTTATGGGGCAGGATCTACAATTGCACACATCAAATTAATTAAAAATACAGATCAAGCTTTAATCAATGGAGAGGCAATCTTTGAAGTAGAACTCTTAGAAGATTATACTGAAGGAGTTGTTGATGGAACTGATTTTATTAATGAAAATAATGAGGCCAAGAATTTTAATGGGGAATGGAGTTATCAGTTGGAAGAAATATATACTGTTGATATTCCAACTCATTCTGAAATTTGTGAAGATGTTTTCCAAAATACAACTTTAATTTGTAGTAATGAACAAACAGGATATACATCTGAAAACAGAAGTAGATTGATTTGGAAACAATATAATGGAGAAGATATGGATAAGGGAATATACTTATTCAGATTAACAGCAAAAAAACAAGCACATGAGGCTGTTGATTTTATTCCATTCTTATTTGGAGTTGAAATTGAAGAATTTGCATGGTGGAATGTAGCATGGCAGCTTAAAAGACAAATTAATATCACTGATACATATGTTGATTCTAACTTAATTAATTTTACACATTTAATAAAATTAAATACCTCTAATTTTGATTTTGGATCAGCACAAGCAAACGGAGAAGATATAAGATTTTTGAACTCAACTGAAACAGGAGAACTTTCTTATGAAATTGAATTTTGGAATAGTACAAATGCAATTATATGGGTTAGGATTCCTGAATTAGAAAGTGCAGAAGATACCGTTATATTTATGTATTATGATAATTCATTAGCTTCGGATGGACAAGATGTAGTTGATGCATGGGGAACAAATTATTTAGCAGTTTATCACATGGCAGAAGATTCAACTGGTACACCACCACCAATTTTAGCATCTGCAACTGCAAGTTCTGCAGCAAACTTAAATACATATAGTGATACTAATTCAAGTGATATTAGAACATATGGAATGTTGGGATATTCTGCCGATTTTGATGGAAATACTGGAAATAGATATATGAGAGAATCATATTTTGTAGATCCTGACAGTTATAATGCAGGACTTAGTTTATCAATTTGGTTTAATAAAAATGAATCTAATTCAGATGAAAGCATCATGGCTTTTAGAGATGCAGGAATTTGGGGAAAAATTAGAATTAATTTAAGAAGTTCTAATGGAATGGGTTATACATTTGGTTGTGGAGATTCTGCTTGTGCTTATGAACCTATTGCAGGATTAACATATAATTTAAACACATGGAATCATGTAGCAATTTCTCATTCTGCAGCAAATAATACAATGTATGTCAATGGAACTTTAGTTCATAATATTGCACCATTCGCAGGTTTGACTAATAATGCGAATGTACTTGGAATAGCTGGTTATGGCGCTACTGATGCTAATGCTGTTTCAGAAGGTATGTTAGATGAAGCAAGGATCATGACAATTGAAATGACGCCTGCTTGGGCTAAGGCAGATTATTATTCCATGGCTGATGAAATGAATATAATTGGAATAGCTGATGGTGGACAACAAGGTGGAGCCGCAATTCAATCAGTACCGACAAATGGATCATTAAATAATTATTTAAATCTTAACTTCACAGCATACATTCAATCAACAAATCCTAGTAATATTACTAATGGAACAATTAGAATTTGGAAACAAGATGGCACAATTGAAAATGAAACATTTTTTGATTTTCCTTCTGAAGATAGTTCTTCTGAAACATTAACAAATATATATAATTTTTCAGGAGATTATTTTGGAAATGAAACTTTGAAATGGGATGTTAATTTTTGTATTACAATTGGGCTTTGTAGTAATGGTGGGAATATTAATTTTACTGGAACGGACACAAATATAAGTTTTTTCATTGATACTGTTAATCCTGTTTTAAATTTGAGTAGACCTGTTGTGTATAATCATTTATCAGGAATTCCATTAACTTATACATATATTGAAAATCATCCTTCTATATGTAAATATAATATTGATGGTGGAAGTAACACCACAAATACCTGTACAAGTAATGATACAACTTTCACAACTACTGGATTTGGATCTCACACATTGAATTTGTTTATGAATGATACTGTTGGAAATGATGGAGATGATTCAATTGGATTTATATTATTAGAAAATATATCTCAAACTTATGAATCATCAACCATTGAATTGAATGAAGAAACCTATTCAATAGTTTTGAATGACACAACATCAAGTATAACATCAGTTGAATTTATTTATGAGAATGTAAATTATGTTGCAACACTATCAGATGAAACTGGAACTGAAAAAACATATACTTCTACTTTAAATGTTCCTGAAGTAACAGTTGGGGATGCCGATACTTATAACTTTGGTTGGAATGTAACTGTTAATTATCTTTCAAATGTAGGAAGTGTTTATTATGGGAATTTTACTCAAACAGTAAACAATATTATAATTGTACCCACTACTGATGGATCTACTTGCGATTCTGTAACTGCAACAGAATATGCTTTAAATTTCACATTCATCAATGAAAGTAGTGGTGCTGTTGTAACAGGAGTTGAATCAACAACATACTTAGAGGTATGGACACAAGAAGAATCAGATTCAATTCAGTTCAGTTGGATTGAAGATCATGTTGGAGTTTCTAAATATCCTGTTTGTTTATTTCCAAATGATGTAGATATTCTTTCAAATTTTAAGATGTCTTATGGTGGTGAAGATACTGATTTTGGTTATAGGGAATTTAATGTTCAAACATTTTTATTCAATGATACAGTTACACAATTATTTGATTTGTACATAGTTGAAAGTACAGAAACAACAACAATAACAACTACAGTAATTGATTCAACTGGATTGGCATTACAAGATTATTTGATTAAAGCGATCAAATTAAATTATGGTAATGTTTCTAATCTAGAAATTTTGATTGATAGTCAAGTTACTGATAATGATGGGATCGTTTTGTTTGAGTTAGATCCTGATAATTATTATAAATTTGAAGTATGGAAAGATGGAGTGTTGATCCAATCAGAAGAACCTGCATTTATATTAAAAGATACAACATTGACAATAATTGTAGATCTAGAAAATATATTAAATCCTGGCCTTCAAACATCAATTGTGGAAGGAATAACATTCACAGATATTGTTTATACAGAATCAACTGGACTTCTAACAACAACATATATTGATTCAGATGATTTATCTGATGAAGTTTGTTTTAGAACTATTAACTTAACTGCAAAGACAGGAGCAACATCATCTGTTTGCTCAACAAATACAACAGGATCATTTTCAGTTTCCGTTGGGAATTATACTGGTTTGAGATATGCAGCTCATCTAATTGCTGAAGTTGATGGGTATTTTTACACATTAGATAGTTTTGATGTGGATCTTAGAGATGGTGGAAATTCAACATTTGGATCTGAAGGATTATTATGGGGTGGAGTTATTGCAGTTAGTACAATTGCATTATTAGCTGTACCTTCAAACGCAGGAGTGATCATCTTAGGGATATTAACTTTAGGAGTTATGACAGTTATGTTAAACATTGTTTCATTAGGAGTTGGATCAATTGCATTCCTGTTATTGATAGCAGGAGCATTTATATTTTATATGAGAACATGACTAAATTAAATAAAACTGGAGCAGTAACAATCAGCCAAGTGTTGATTGGAGTGATGTTATTAGTTGCAGTTGTAATTGGGTTTGCAACAATCATGTTGGATGTTACAGATCAATATGGAGTTTCATTAGAAAATGATACATGGGATGATTCTTATGACTTTGTTAATAGTTTGAATGAGATCTCAGGAGAACAGGCATCAGTTGCAACTGAGGCAGATCCTGATACAAGTTCCTTTGAACCTTTCTCAAAAGTAGTATCAGCATTTAGGAAAGTTGGACAGGCATTTGGTATGTTCCATATAATGATTTCAACATTCTTTAATTCATTTGCAGGTGGGGCAGCAACATCTTTAATTGCAATCACTTATTCATTAATTGCATTCGTAATAATATTTGCGATATTATCAGCTATATGGAAGTACCAATTATGACTTATACAATGCCACAGAACATCACAGGAACTGTACCATTTATCCAATGGGCAGATACAACAGTTGGTGGATGGTTTGGATCAGGGATATTGGTTGCATTGTGGGCAATCGTTTTCTTTTCAACTAAAGAGGCAGATGTTAAAAGAGCTTTTGCAACTGCATCATTCCTAACAGCTTTAGTTGCAGTTATGTTGAGAGCATTGGAATTTATATCGGATCAAACTGTTATATTCACAATTATTTTTGCAGCAATTGCAATGTTGTGGCTAGTTTGGGATAAGGACTAAGTAATGGCTAAGCAATACCATGAGATGGTTAAGCTTTCCATAATGTGTTTCAACTGTTTATATACATATTAGTATAATATTTCTCCATGAAAATACAACCTTTAAGCAAAAAAGGTCAGCTATCTTTGGGACAAGTACCTAATGCTGTACAACTTCTAGTTGTTATTGCAATTTTCTTGGCTGTTGGAGCTTTAATTCTAGCTGGAGTTAAGGATCAAACAACTGAAAACACAAATGCATATAACATTACAGAAGATGCAGAATCAGGTTTAGTTGCTCTTGGGGATTTCCAATCCTTAATTGGTTTGGTTATTGCTGCTGCTGTAATCTTAGGCCTAGTGGCTTTGATCGGATTCAGAAGTTAAGCAAGACGCTGATTAATTAAGGTCAGTAATACTGGCCACAGTTTTTTATAAAACAACAATGATAAACAAAACACATAGAAAAGGACAAGTAGGTTTAGGACAAACACCTTCATTGGTGGTTCTTCTAATCGTAATTGCAATAGCTTTATTTCTTGGAGTAACTGTTGTTGATCAAATTCAAGATGGACAGAAATCAACTTCAACACAAAATGATACATTAACGATTGTTAGTAATTCTGCAGGTATAGCATTATCTAGAGAATATGGACAATCAGCAACATTTGGAGTAACTAACTTTTCAAATGGTGCAGTTGCATTATCATCTTCATGGACAACAGCTGGATTGGACACTTCAACTCCAACAATCACAATAACCAATGCATCGTTTGCAGGACCAACAGAAAAAGTATATGTTGATTATACTTATGACGTGCAAGATGGATTGTTTAATGTAACTAAGGGTGGAGTATCAGGATTAGGATCTCTAGGAGATTTCCAATCACTATTCGGTTTAGTTATCGCTGCAGCAATTATTTTAGGACTAGTATCAATGATCGGTTTTAAATCTGCTAATTAGTGGGTAATACCCACTATCTTTTTAATATTGGAAAACATAGAAAAAGCATGGGAGTACAACAATGAAATCAAGAATATCAGGACATCTAAGAAAAGTTAAAGGATCATCTAAGAAAGTAAGAGTAAAAGGACACATGAGGAAAAAATAACGATGGCAACCAAAAAACAAGTTATTTCTAAAATAAGGAAAGGAGAAAAAATAACTCAAAGAGAGGCAAATTTATTGAGTGTTTTGGAGTATAAAAAAGCAAAAAATCAATATCGTGGATATAAGAAAAGAGGGAGAAAATAACGATGGCAACTAAAGATTGGAAGAAAGAAATTAGAGGGAATCAAACAAATTATATTCGTATTGGTGGAAATTTATCAGGTAATGGAAATAACTTAATCATTATTCAAAAAATTCCTAAAGTAAGTATGACCGGGAAGATAAGAATCATTGGACATACTTATTCATTAAAAACTACAAGAGGCAGATGGGAAAGATTCAGTTCAATTAAGAAAGCAACAACAAGAGCAAATCAGATCATGAGGAAAAATTAAAATGGTAAAAGCATATAATATCAAAGTAAAGGATGGAATTTTCTATAAGAATTGGACACCTTTAACCACACAAAGATGGAGTACAAAGGAAAAAGCAACTGCATCACTAAATAAATATTTGAGAGATATGAAACATCTCAATAGAAAGAACTTTAAAATTACATTGAGCAACGCAGATAGAAGGTTTGGTTAAATAAATGGTAAACTACAGATTCATGAAAACTCCTGAAGAAAAGATGGCTGCAATTAAGAAAAAGACATCTGTAATAAATGAGAAACTAAAGATCAAAAGAGCCAAAGAAAAAATACAAAGAGAAGTTGATTCAAAGAGAGCAAAGTTAATTGCTGCAAAAAGAGAATTGGCAAACACACCTGCAAGAAGAAACATAAAGAAGTTTGCAAAGAATGTTGGAAAGGGTGCAAAAACAATAAGTAATGCTGCAAGTAAGTATGCAGATAATGCTGCAAAATATCAAATTAAAAACCCTAACCCATTGAGTATGCCACAGCAAACAAACAATTCATTTTCTGAAGATCCATTTGGAGTTAATCGTAAAAAGAAAAAGGTTTAAATATTATCTTAAATCTCTAAATAGTATGTGGACTAACATATTGGAATCAGCTCCTTATTTATGTAAACATTGTTATGGGAAAGTTTATCCTAAAGAAAAACACGTTTGCAAAAAGAGAGATGATCTAAGCACGTACTAAAATGAATAAACTTCAATGGATTGTTTTGATAGGTGGGGTTATCTTCTTAGTTTTTTATTATGGATCTATTCAAGAAAGCAATTCCAAATTATGTGAAGATTATTTCCACGTTAGTTGTAGATCTTATGATCCTGATGAAAGAATATGTGATTGTGAAGATGGATCTCATTATTTAGATGAGAATATGTTGAATGAGGGAGTATCTCAATTTTATGTGGACTATTAGTGGTTTAGTTTGATTCTTAGGAACTTTATTTGGATTATAGTGTGATAGGAGAGAACAAAAGAAGTTCTCTTAGAATTGATTTAAATGAATCGTATAAAGTGATTCTATATATTAAATAAGTTAAATGTTTATATATGATTTAGTCTTTCAAAAGAGGAAGATGGGCGATACTAAAAACGAAACAACTTTTTTTGCTAAGATCAGGCACATAAATGATATTTCTTTAATGGTTACAATCCCTCAAAGTTATGTGAGAGAAATGGATTTGAAAAAGGATCAGGATGTGATTGTTACAATAAAAAAAGTTGATTTGAAAAAAGGGGAGAAAGGAGATAATGAGTGATCAATTAGAAATTATACAAGAGGCAGAATTATCCGATGTAGAAAAGATGAAATGCATTGCGTGTAAATCTTTTAAAAAAGTTCTAGATAAAGGTTATTGTAATGAGTACAACAAAGATATTGAAGTTCCGTTGTTGGATGTTAATTGTGGAAACTTTGATGAGAAACCAAACGCCTCAAAGATCATTAGAAAAGCTTTTGAAGATTATACAAATCATTTAAAGAAAAATGAATTTCAAAGAGCTATAGGAGAGGCAGCTCAAACTGAATCAGATATAAGAGGGTTACAGAATAAAGTTTATGGAAGGATGCTTTCTAAAGAAGTTGAAACTAGATGGGAAGCATCTGAGATTATGGTAAATGTTATTTGTGGGATCAGAAACATTTACACAATTAGAACTGATGATAAAAGAGAGATGTGGATCTATCATGAGGGGATCTACATTCCACAAGGAGAAAGTTATGTTAAGGAGTTTGTTAGGAATGTTCTTGGTAAGGCATACAAAACAAGATTGTGCAATGATGTTCTTTCAAAGATTGAGGCAGACACTTTTATTGAATCAGATACATTCTTTAATCAAAATAATATTGATGAGCTTTGTTTGGAGAATGGAATATTAAATTTAAGAACAAAGATCTTAACTCCATTTGATTCTAAGAAAATATTTTTTAATAAGATTCCTGTTGAGTACGATCCTAAAAAGAAATGTCCTGCAATTGATAAACATTTTGAAACTGTATTGAAACATAAAGAAGATGTTAATGTTATGTATGAATTGTTTGGATTCTTATTATGGAAAGATTATTTTATTGAAAAGGCATTTATGTTTTTAGGAGATGGAAGAAATGGAAAATCAAAAACATTAGATCTAATGAAAAAGTTTATTGGAGTGGATAATTGTTCAGATATTTCTATTGATGATTTACAAACAGATGCTTATGCTTTAGGAGAATTATTTGGTAAGATGGCAAACATCTCAGGAGATATCAATAAAACTGCTTTAAAGAACGCAGGGAACTTCAAAAAAGCAACAGGCAGGGATTTACTAGGGGCAAGGAGAAAGTTCCTTAATCGGCTTAATTTCGTTAATTATGCAAAGATGGTTTTTTGTGCCAATGAACTTCCAAAGATATGGGAAGATACAGATGCAATGTGGAGAAGATGGTTACTGTTTGAGTTTCCTTTTACATTCGTTGGAGATGTGGAATATGAACGACTAGGAGAGGACAAAGGAAAGTTTAAGCTAGGAGATCCAAAGATAATTGATGCAATATCAACTCCAAACGAGTTATCAGGGTTGTTGAATAAAGCTTTAGATGCATTAAGAAGAATCCACAAGAAGGGAGATTTCTCATATTCAAAGAACACGGCTGAAGTTAGAAAGATGTGGATCAGGAAAAGTGATTCATTCACGTGTTTCATGATGGATAAGTGTGAGAAAAAATATGATGCTTTAATTGTGAGAGATGAGCTATCTCAAGAATATTCCAAGTATTGCTTTGAAGGAAAATTAGTTCCTGTATCTCAAAAGTCTATTAGAGCTACTCTAGAAAGGTTAGGGGCATGGGAAACAAGAAAATCCTTTGAAGTTGGTGGTACACAAATGTATGTTTGGAATGGGTGGAGATTAAAATAAATAGTGGACGTAGTGTCGATAGTGGCTGTTTTCACTCTAAGGGAGTTTTTATCAAATTTCTCTATAGGGTAAAAATCGCTACTATCGACACTATCTTAACTATTTTGGGATAGGATATATATGTTAAAGGATATAAAAAATAAGATATTACAAGGAGATTGTTTAGATGTTCTCAAAACATTAGAGGATAATTCTATTGACAGCATAGTAACAGACCCTCCATACGGACTTTCTTTTATGGGAAAGAAATGGGATTATGATGTGCCTGAAGTAGATATATGGAAAGAGGCATTTAGAGTGTTGAAACCTGGTGGACATTTACTTTCTTTTGCAGGAACAAGAACTTATCATCGTATGGCTGTTAATGTAGAAGATGCTGGTTTTGATATAAGGGATATGATTAGTTGGTTATATGGAAGTGGATTTCCAAAATCTTTGAATATTGGAAAGCAGATTGATAAGATTCAAGGGAATGAAAGGGAAGATTTAGGATTTGATAAAACAAGACACAGAATAGTAAAAAACCACAATCAAAAATGTTATTCTCATTTTAGGCAAAAAGACGCAGACAATAAAGCAAGAATAACAAAAGGAAACTCAAAATACGAAGGATGGGGAACTGCATTAAAACCTGCGTGTGAACCAATAGTAGTAGCAAGAAAACCTTTATCTGAAAAGAATGTAGCATTGAATGTTTTAAAGTATGGAACTGGTGGAATTAATATTGATGAGAGTAGGATTGGAACTGATATGATTAAATGTTCAAATGATATAAGGGCAATGCAAAAGTGGAAAGAGCAAGATGGAAGAAAACATAAAGAATTAATTAACCCTGCTCCAACATATAATCAAGGAAGATTTCCTGCAAACATAATCCTTGATGAAGAAGCAGGGAAGATGTTGGATGAGCAGAGTGGAATAAGTAAAAGTTCAAAAGGTAAAGAAAGACAGAGTGGAAATACTAAAATGTTTGGTGGAGGACATACTGGAGATTGGAATGAATACACAGACAAAGGAGGAGCATCACGATTCTTCTATTGTGCGAAAGCAAGTAAGAGTGAGAGGAATGCTGAATTAGATAGTGCCAATGTTCCAATGAATAGAAGTGCAAATCCACAAAAGAACCATCATCCAACAGTTAAGCCAATTAAGTTAATGGAATATTTAGTTAGATTAGTTACTCCAAAAGGTGGAGTTTGTTTAGATCCTTTCATTGGAAGTGGAACTACTGCGATTGCTTGTAAGAGATTAGGTTTCAAGTATCTTGGAATAGAAAGAGAAGAAGATTATATCAAGATAGCCAATGCAAGATTATCAGCAATAAAAGACTATCAATCAAATATCTAAACATTTAAATAGGAGTTAATCAACCAAAAAGCATGACGAAATTAAAAACTACAATATCAATATTTGTAAGTACATCAGATAGAATTGATGATGCAAGGACACGTGGAATTAGACCAAAGGAATCTCCTGATGGGGTAATTAATAGAGCATTGGATGCTTTAGAAAAAATGGATCGTGGAAAGAAAGCCTATAAGAAAATCTATCAAAAACAATAATATTCTCAAATAAGAGGAAAACTAAAGGATGTGAAAAAATGAAAATAGTTTTAGAAAACAAAAAAGAAGATATGACACAAATCATTAATGATTTGAAAGACAACACCATGATCCTTGAATGGGATCAAAATTCTAAGAGAAGTTATCTTAGAAGGGATAATTAAAATGGAAGGATTAATGTGGTGTTTTTTTATTGGAATGGTTGTTGGGATGTTGATCCAATCAGTTGCTGATAATAAAAAATATGGTAAGAAACAAATATGGAGTGGTGGAAAAATATGATATCAACTAAAGAGATGTTGTTTAATTTTCTTTTAACAATTTTACTGGCAATTGCAATAATGTTTGTTTCTCCTGAAACTCCAATTGGAATAGTTCAACTAACAGGAATTATATTCTTTCTGTACACTAATTTGTGTTGCAGATTAAATACTATATATGAAACAATAAGGGGGCATTAAATATGTCATTTGAAGCAAATCTAGATGGAAAAACCATAGCAAGAGCTTATGTAGAAGAAGATACGTACAAGGCAAGATTAGTTAGTATAGGAGATCCTTTTTTATCAACAGGATATGACAACAAAGAAAAAGAAAAGTTTGTCATTAAATTCCAACTAACTGAGGACATGGATAAATTTATTCCAATGTATCTCACAACAAAAATATCTAAAGGGGATGGAGAGTACAGTAACTCAAAACTTTATGATCTTTTAGATTCAGCAAAATTAATAGATAAATTTAAAATTTTGTTAGAGGCTTTAGAAGAAGATAAAGATAAGGATATTGCAATCATGCATTTCCTAAGAAAACATCTAACACTAAAGGAAGTTAAGATATTGACAAAAACAGCAAACAAGAACGATAAAGAAAAAAGATATTCGGTGGTGGAGAAAGTTGTGAAATTTGAATAATTACTCCTGATTGGAGTAGATTCCAATGTGTGAAGTTTACCATTCTATTCATTTCTTCTTCACAGCAGGTTTTACACCTCTTTTAATCCTGCAACATTGGCTACAGATCCAATTAATTGGATGGCCTGTTGATGATGATAATCATCCTAACACCACAATCATCAATAGGTCTTAACACTAACAAAATGACAAAACCAAAAGAAATTATTGAAAGACATGAACTGTTTAATATTCAGAAAGATCAAGCTGATGATATTAGATTGGTATTAAGACAAAACATCAGGGAAAAGAAAACCTTTATGGAGATTGCAGAACGATTTGAACTAAGTGGTAAACAAGAATTTACTGCTTATGAATTGGGTTGGTTTATGGCAATGGATAAAATAGAACGTGATACAAAAAGGCAATTATCAGGTTTGGAAGGTGCGTTGGGAAACGTGCTAGGAAGGAACAAAGAATGAAAAAACCATTATTAGGAAGAACCAAGAAAGCAAAAACACCAACAAGGGGAGATATAGAACAGATGGAAAAAGATATTGCAGCTAAAAATATTCCAACTGCTTTAGATCCAAGACAAAAGATAGATCCTAATTTAGAGATCAGATCTATTAATGAGGGGATGCCAATTGTTCAAGATCCGATTCCTGAGTTTATTCCTAACCCTGCATTCAAACAAGAAGTTCCTGAACCAACAGTTCCTGAACCAATTGAAGAACCTGATCCAATTCCTGATCCTGTAAGAGAAGATTATATTGATGAGGCAATTGAACCAATTGAACAAACAAATGAGGCAAAAACACTTTCTATTGATGATGTAATGGTTTCTGTTGAAGATACCATTGAGGCAATCAATGTTGAGTTAATGAAAGTGAAAAGGATAATAAGTCAGATCAGGAGATCATTATGAACACCAAATGGGTTAAATATTTATTAATTGCATTGTTCTTAGGAGCTGCAGTTTTAGATATTGCATCAACCCATTTTGCAGTTTCACAATCTCCTGAGATTGCAGCAAGAGAATCAAATCCTTTAGTTGCAGCAGGACTTGGATTTATGGGAATGTACATTGTTAAGATGAGTTTAATGTTGGTCATCGTTTGGATGTTTACAAGACCACAGAAATCTGAAAGAATATTCTATTTCCAAATAACATTTATGTTATTGTTGATCGTTGCTCAATTGATGGCAGCTTATGGAAATTATTATATTGGGAATCATGCTGATGAATATGCTTTGTTACAACCAATGACAGAAGATGCAAAAGCAAATTATTATACTAATTTTATTAAGGTTACAATCTTATTTCCATTCATAATTGCATTCCTTCCATATTTGATATTTGAGTGGACATACAAATATGAAACATTCAGTAAACGTAGATTGATCTATAAGGGAGAAATTAATGCCGAAATTAAAAAGAATGTGTAAGGGTTGCAATAAAAAGTTTAACCCACCTTTAAAGAAATTCAATGGATTGAAATGGGGTAAACACAAATGTGAATCATGTGCCACAAAAAATAATAAACGAGCAGTAAGTGAAAGATTCAGGATCATCAAATCAAAAAAACAATGAGCTATACATCAAGGGTACTTTGCAGAAAATGTTTCAGATGGGTATCTAAAAATGAACCATGTCATAAATGTAAGAATAATGAGATATGGAAATGGGAGAAAGTAAGGAGATCAAATAAAAATGTTAAAACTACAGAAGGACTATAATTTTATGGAGAAAATAGAAGAATTGGAAAACCATTCAAAAGAAATTCTTGATCACACAATGGAACGATTAAAAACTGAAAT
>Ga0233410_10000135_pt1 | contig 25477 bp, 42 predicted proteins | sample Na_anoxic_1_MG_FD_179869 | JGI IMG/M metagenome (GOLD analysis project Ga0233410, IMG submission 179869) | Seawater microbial communities from Saanich Inlet, British Columbia, Canada - Na_anoxic_1_MG | ecosystem: Environmental > Aquatic > Marine > Inlet | place: Canada: British Columbia...
GTTCACTATCATCTGATATTATTAATATCCTATCTAAATCATTATTATTATCAGAACCTGCTGAACATCTCACTTGATGATAAATCTCCATTGGGATTCTTTTCATTTTTTCTACGTTTGTCACATTTACGCATATTGTTAATTCGTTTTTTGTAGCGTATATGCTTCTGTCTAATAATGTGTTTACTTCTAGCCATGTATTTACTGAGAATGGATATGTTATAGAACCTGCACTATTTGTTACTGCGTTTCCATCTTCATCATGGCATGAGTTATCTCCTGAGCCACATGAACATAATATTTTTGCTAAATAATTATTTCCCTCTATGAATGAGCCTTGTTGTAAAATTCCACTACAATGTCCAATACCATCTAATGTTTTTACATCTCCGCATGATTGTATTGGAGTTCCGTCTGATTCTGTTCCATATATTGTACATTCTGCATTACTTATTTTTTTATCATTTTCATCTTTTAATGTGAATTCTGTTGCGAATAATTCTCCCATAAACGCATAATCTGAAAAAACTGCTGAATCTATTATTAATGAATTTGTATTTGAGCCTGAAACATTTGCTACATCACTACCTTCTAAATTTGAGCCTGTTAGAGTTGCTGTTATGTTTCCTGTATAATCTGATGATGTTGTATAAGTGTCGAAGAAATCTGTACTTGTTGAAGATGGTGTTGTCCCAGTATCTGTTTCTAATGTTGAGCCTGTCTCGTTTGTCCATGTTAATGTGTATGCTTTGCTTTTTTCTGTTGCTTCGTTACAATTCATTGTAGCTGTAATTGTAGAAGAAGGATTATATGGGTCTGGATATGTTTTGTCAAAAGTTACTGTGCATGTTGCTGATGTAAAACTAATTATAAATAATGAAAGAAGTAATACTAGGCTCTTTTTCATGTTTATTATAAGAATAGTATATTTTTATAATTTTGGGTTAATAAAAAATCGCCTACCCCTCCTCCCATGAGGTTAAGGGTGGACTTGGTTTTTTGTTTTCAGCAGATTTCCCTAAACTGCATGGATATTATTTTCTAAACTTTACTATAATTAAGTAAAGTCAAGTGTTAGCGAATCAGACGCATCAGTACCAACAGCAGTTCCTTCTTCGTTCTCAACACCGAAATCAATTTCTTGTGTATCAGCATTATAGAAGTAATTACCTGCGTACATGTAAGCTGTCATATCAGTAGCTGGAGCAGTAGTGTCATCAGCGTTTAGCTTCAAACCAATCTTAACTGCTTCATCTGTGATTACTGGAAGTTCGTAAGCGTAAGCTTTCAAACCAGCAACAGAAGAGTGCCTGATAGGTACAGAAACAGGGTTCAACTCTGCACCTCCTAAGATATAAACCTTTTCAGGTGTATCCCATTCAGTAGAGTTCAAGTCCAAAACAATCACGTTAGAGTTACCTCCTGCGTAAGGATTACCGAAGTATTCCTCAGTTCCAGATTGTAGCTTAACGTAAACGTCTTGAGTTTGTCCTGCAACGTATACTTCAGCCGCCGCATTTTCGTCAGTATCCAAGAAAGTAGCAGTCAATGAAGTCTCAACTTCATCATTTACCATCTTATATTCAATCTCTGGAGTTTCCTCACATGGGACTACGTAAGACTTAATTTTCTGTCCGTATGCATTGTCTGTGAAATCAGTAGTAGTTATACCCATTACAATTTCTAGCTCCTTACCAACACCAACTTCAAATCCTGTTCCAGCAGTAAATGTAGACCAGCTAGTCCTACCCTTTACTCTATAAAGATTTGTTGCTTCTGTTAATGCAGAACCTGATTCATCATCAACAGCAAAAATCGTTAGATTTGGCGTAGTTGTTGAATCACATCCTGTAGGAATATTTGCTGTACCTTCTTCACCTCCAATATTCTGAAGAACACCGAATTGTGCTAAAAGAATAACTATAACTGCAAGAGAACCAAGTGTGAAAATGAATTTCATTCCCTTACTTGTCTTACCACTTTTTCCTAATTTTCTCATTATTATTAAACCTCCTTTCAGTACTGTATTTTTAGCCACCTTATTTAAGGCTGTGTTTCCACATTCAACTTTTCTAACAGTCTGGCAGGTATGACTTATATTAAGCCATGTAGTTGATTTTATTAGTAAAGGAAAGTATTTAAAGCCTTTTAGCCACATAATATTACTCTAAAACATGCTATCAGAAAAAAATTATTTCCGAATATTGAATCTTTACGTCGCTAAAAAGAAAAAACTAACTAGAGAAGAATTCTGTGATATTCTTGATATAAATTATGACAATACACAGGAGTATAAAACCATCCGTAATTATATATCCACATGTCTTACCTTTAAATATGTTGATTTTACTAATAAGAAGATTATTTATGTTAATTTAAAAGAACTTGAAGAGATTATTCGTTCTACTTATTTCTTTTGTCTTAATGATAACTTTATACATAAATCTACTCCATTTGCTATAACAGGATAATGGTAAGCCCAGTTACTACACAAGTTATATCTAAATCATCTGGTTTGTTTGGAAAGATGTTTGGATTTTTGTTTAAGTATAAATTAGCATTTCTTCTTGTTATTTTTGTTTCTTTTCAAATAATTTCTACTGGTGTTGAGACTGGAGATTGGAATAATGCCATTATAGAAGCTGGTAAAGAGTTTATTAATCCTCTTCAGGATGCTAATGATAGGCTTGATGCTTTGAATTCTGGTGTTACTGGTTTGTTTGATTCTATTATTAAGTATCTTGCTTTATATCTTGCTTTTTATAAAATGTGGCTGTGGTTTAAGTTGGTTTTCTTATTGGTGAACTTTTTAATGAAAGATGCTAACTCTCCTATGATTAGGGTTATTGTTTCTTTGTTTATATTTTTACCTTTGTTTTATTTCATTACTGGATTTTATTCTGCTTCTGTTTTAGGAGAGAGTATACTTTATCCCTTTGCTTTAACTAAAGAAATATATATTGGGTTATTACAATTAATTTCTAATTTTCCATTTTCTGTTAAGTTTGATATTTTTGGTGAGGCTGTTAATACTTGTACTAATACTACTTGTCTTGCTTAGAAATATTTAAATAGTGGTTTGTTTAGTTATTTTTATGAGAGGTGATAATCAACTTTGTTTAGAAGTTATTTATTCTCCCGATGATTTGCTTTTTCTCTTCGATAAAAACTTTAAAGAAATGATTTCTTCACCTGATAAATATTCAAAACAGGATTTTATTCTTGCCTGTAGAAATTATAGGGATTATCTTGAAAGAGCTAGTTAAAAAAAATAAAAAAATAATATTTGTATGTTTACTTCATAAATTTAGAGTTTCTTAATAGAACATAAAGTCCTGAAAGACCAACTAAACTATAAGTAACTAAAACTGCGAATGGGATTCCTGATAATAATGTTTCTACAATATTAATCTGATTGAATCCTAATAGCTGAGGTATACCAATAAGACCCCAATTAATAGAACCAGCAATCATAAGGATACTAGCAGTCCAATCCACATTCTTTCTTGTTGATTTCTTTTTAAATATTTTCATCTTTTTTCACCTCCTTTTGATAATTAGATTTTTATATAATCTTTAACCCAATTTATTATATCTGAAATTGTTTCTGGAGACATTATAAATATTGTTGTTACTATACCTGATGCTATTGTCGTAGGTAGCCAAATTTTCCAGAAGTTTGTCCACTTTGTTTTGTTCCCCATGCTATTAATCCATGTGAATAACCAAAAAAATCCTACAACTGATACCCATATTGAAATAATTACTGGATTGTAAATTTCTGCTTTTGTTGTTTCTATAACTGCCTGAGCTGTTTCGTTAATCATGCCATAAGCCTCCTAAAAGAGCCAAATAAGGACTTTTTTACTTTCTTTGGGGAAAATACACCTATTATTATTAAGCCTAGTATTATGCCTCCTGTAACCATTAAAACTGTGTTTGAGTTCTCAATTAAGAATCCCCATATTTTTGCGAAGCCTGTTATCGTGAATATTCCTAGTGAGAATAATCCTAGTAGGACTAGGGAATTTCTTATAAAATGTGATTTCTTTTTTCTTTTTGCCATCACTTCTTTCTCCCCCTTCTCTTTTTCCCCATAGTTGAGTATATTGCTATTGCTCCTAGTGATATTATTATTACGCTAATGAAAATCCAGTTTAACCACCCTGCGTTTTTACATCCATTTACTTCTGATTCTAATGGTTTTATGAATGGTGTATATGCTCTCCAATATAATGCCCCATAATCCTTTTCTGTCTTTGTATATGAATCTTGATACCAAGCACATTCTGTATCTTCATCATCTTCTTTATCACAATCTGATTGACATGATTGGTATGATTCAAAAGATTGACAAATACCATCTCCACATCTTTCTGTTTCTACTTCTTCCGCTACTATATTTCCTTTCTTTGTCATAGTGTCACAATTTTTATCTGTGCTAAACTGAGAACTTGCACATACTTCTACCTCTACTAAATAAGAGCCTTCTTCTCCTGCTGTCAGGCTAAATGTTACACTTTCTCTTCCATCTAATGATAAGCTTCTTGAGTTTGGGCTTATTGAAAATTCGTTTGATTCTGCTGTTACTACAACCCTACCTTCGCTATCGCTATCTAAATTAACTATCATATTTGCACTATCTCCTTCGTTTATTTTACTTGGAAAATCTAGGCTTCTTACTTCTGGTTCTATTACCTCATCTGCTACTACAAAAACACTATCAAATATATCTGCGTTAGCTTCTAGTGTATATAACACGCTACCAATATCTAATTCTCCAGATACCTTACTTGAAGATACTTTTAATGTTCCTGAATCGAATTCTTTTGTAAAAGAATCTGCATCATCTACATTTTTTATCCCAGTCAAGAAGCTAAATGTTCCTATGTCTTGTATCGCATCATCTAGTTCATTTTTGAAAACAAACCTATCTCCTACATATGCGATATTACTTGCATCAGGACAATCTTTTTCTGCTCCTATTAGTCCTAACGTTTCTATTGTTATTTCTCCTCCTCCATACGCTTCTGATAATGTTTCTCTATCATTGAATGCGTCTAAAACTATTGAATTACTCATCCCACTTCCGAATACTTCCACTTTTGCTATTCTACTTGGGTTATTTAATGTTTTATATTTTGCTTCTGATAATCCTAAAAATCCATAATTTTTTGTTACTTCTGTTGTGCTATATTCACATCCACTATATGATTTGTCTATAAATACTGTTACTGCTTTTTGTGGCTCATAAGTTCCAGAGCCATCTTTTAGGTCATAATCACTTCCCCTAAAATTAAACTGGAATCCATCATCTACGTTATTTGCTGTTCCAGATGCTAACCAAAAAGGCTGTCCATTTCTTTCTGTTACTTTATCTACTGAAATTATACTCTGCATAATACCACTAGAAATAATTAAAATAGAGCCTACTGCTATTAATCCAATAAATATTCCTATTTTTATATTTTCATTTTTTATATTTACCCTCATTAATACTATAAATGACATTACTATAAAACCTGCTCCTATTGTAACGAACCTAAAAGTTGAAGAGAAGAAGAAGAATCCTAAAAATATTAAAGCTATCACTCCGAGAATTGCTAATGCGTATAGTTGGAATTGACCTTTTTTATTCATTTTATTAATATTATTAGTTTTTTATTTTATTTAAACTTTATCGTTTAGGCTTCTTCCTCCTTTGCCATATGATTAAAGCTACTAATATTAATATTGATACTGGTATTGCATAAAAATAAATTGGTGTTTTATTTTCTATTATTTCAAATATTTGTTCTCCTCCACAAAAGCATGAATTATCTTCGCATGTTGGTGTTTTTATCCCACATAGATTTTGACATTCTATATTAGACATACATTCAATTTCTCTTACTATTTCTTCCATCTCTTCTTTCATTTCTTCTTCTATTTCATATTCTTCAAAATTCATAACTATTTCTGCATGTGCATCTGAAGTTGATGTTAATGTATATGTATATGTAAAAACTTCTACCTCTGTAGGTTCTTTTAATTCTATCTCAAAATATTCTGTTTTCTCGTCTATATAATTTTTTCTTGTTAATTCTTTTAGTTTGTCATTTTTTATATTAATTAATCCTGATATATCACATTCTCCATATGCACCAGCCGAATCTCCATTTGCTAAAAGCGAACATGTCCCACTTAGCTTTCCTGCTGGTAGATAAATTTTAGCACCTATGTAATTTTTATTCCTACAAAATGCTCCGTTGTTTTCCATATATGATTCTATTTTAAGGCTATCACCTATATCATAATTATTTTTAATTTCTATATCATCATTTCTACTATCACAAATATAGAAATAATCATTATCTTTTTCTCCAAAATATGCTGACTTTAGTTCTACATCATATCCTTTCCAGTTTGCTGTTTTTGTCTGCTCTACTATATCTGTTCTTGAACTATCGCCTAATAATGATTGTGTTTGAGAAAATCCTATTATTATTGTTAATGTTAATATTATTCCTATTCCTATTATTATATTTTTCTTTAGATTTCTTTTTGGGTTTTTAGCCATATTATTATGTCTTATTAAGGTGTTTTCTCTTTAAATATCTTTTGAAAAGTTAATATTATTAAAATATCAAAACTACTACATAAGTAATTGCTGAAGATGATACAAATGCGATTAATGGCTTTGCTCCTAGCTTTGTTTTATTCAATATTAATGAAGATAATATTATTGTTGATATGAATGAAATTATTGCTATTAATAAATATGGGAATCCACCTTCTGTTCTTGCTGATAATTTTGCTATAAATCCTGTTTCTTTTATCGTTAGAAAAACTGTTACTCTTTGTTCTTTATTGTTGTCATCTATCCCAACTATATTGAATGTATATTCTCCAATTTTTGCTAGTTCTGGAGCAATTATTGTAAATTCTGTGCTTGTTTTTATATCTTGTATTAATGGTAGTGTTACTTCTGAGTTTTCTAATGTTACATATTTACATCCTGATGTTCCGTTTAAGTCTTCGCATGATAGTTTTATTTTTCTTTCTTCTTCTCCCAAATTTTTAAATAGAACTTCTCTTACTTGAGTAGTTCCTATTACTAGATTTATATTAAAAGTTTTGCTTCCTACTCCTGCTTCCATTGTCCAATCTGCTTCATCTCCTACTACTATTGTCGATGAAGAACCTCCTCCACTTGGGGCTACTATTATTGTTGCATTTTCTGAAGTTGAGAATGTTTGGTTTGTTTTATTTGAATTTCCTGATGTATCATTTGCGAAAAAATGGAATACATAGTTTGTGTTTTGGCTTGATACGTATAAGCTTCCTGTTATTTCATTTGAGCATGTTACCGATGTGTTTGCTACTTCTAAACTTGCTCCTCTTGTTACCCAGTAAGTACAGAAGTCTGTTTCCCAGTTGTCTATTGCTGAAATATTATATGGTATTTCTGTTGTTGAATATTCTCCAGTTGGTTTTGTTATTGTTACGTTTGGTGCTATTGATTCAGTCCATGTTATGTTTATGTTTGAGTATTGTAGTGTTTCATTTAGTGCTGATGTGAATGTTATATTTATATTACAATTATTTCCTAATAGAGAACAATTATTACAATCACATGCTCCTGAGTTTAGTGCTGTGTTTAGTGCTGAAGAAAAGTCATTTGTTTTATTTGTTGTGTTTAATATTCCTGAATAACTCCATATTTCTGTGTCGTTTATCGTTAGTGTGAAGTTGTTGTCTGAGAAAAATGGTGTTAATTTAAATTCGTACATTTTATAAGCTATTATTTGATATAGCCTTTCTCCGTCTGGTTTGAAGAATAGTGATATAGGGTCACTCATTTCATATGACTTGTTTACATTATCATATGAGCATGAGCTTAGATTCCATGCATCTGTGCATGCGTATTGGTATAAATGGTATGAATTAAAACCACTTTCATATAATTTTGTTCCGTCTGGTTTGAAGAAAATATTATAAGGGACTGAGTCTTGTGATGATATATTTATATTATCATATGAGCATGAGCTTAGATTCCATGCGTCTGTGCATGAGTATTGGTATATTATCGGATTACCTGTTGTAGATAAACTTGTGTATAATTTTGTTCCGTCTGGTTTGAAGAAAATATCTCTTAAGTTTATAGGTACTGATATATTTATATTATCATATGAACATGAGCTTAGATTCCATGCGTCTGTGCATGAGTATTGATATAAATGGTATGCAGTTCTGCCTCCTATATATAATTTTGTTCCGTCTGGTTTGAAGAAAATTGTTCTCATACTACTTACTGCTGGATTTATATTTATATTATCATATGAACATGAGCTTAGATTCCATGCGTCTGTGCATGAGTATTGGTATATATTATCATATGTACTTTGATATAGCCTTTCTCCGTCTGGTTTGAAGAAAATATCTGTTGGTAAATACTCTACATCTATTGATGATGTATTATAGAATTCAGTCAAATTCCATGCATTAACACCGCCTAGTCCTGTTAAATCTATAAATGCACCAGATACATTTGCATCTTTTGATAATGTTATATTTCTAATTATGTCTTCTCCTGAGAATGTTAAACTTTCTGAAGTATTATCTGAAATCGTCGTCGTCTGTACTGCAATAACTACAGAAGCCATTAATATTAATGATACTAAAATATACTTTTTTAAATTTTCCATATCAAAAACATTCCTATAAAATTTACTATATATGCTGTTGTTATACAAATTATATCTATTTTTGTTTCTCTTTTCATCCACCACTCCCTTTAAATTTAAATCCATAAAATGCTAACCATACTAATATTGGTATTCCAAAAATAACTATTGCTACTGTTATTAATGCTGTGTCACTTGTAAAAAGTCTTGTGAAATCTAGGAAGAAATTATTAAACATGTGTGCTATTAAAAATGGTATTGCGTCTTCTAAATAATATGATAACATTCCTCCTATTAACCAGAATATAAATACTACACCAAAAGCATAATCTGAACCTGAGTAAGCTGTTTTATGCCACAATATAGCCATTCCACCTAAAACTAATCCTACAATAATTAACGCATACCATTTATAATCTTTTGAATCTAAATTAAATCTTAATCCTATCATTGCTATTATTAAAATTGTTGATGCAATAACAAATGAAGCCATCATATTTTCTGAAATTGGAATCATTAGTGTTGAGAAAATAAGACTTTTTACTGGTGTGAATTGTTGTGGTAATACTCTTAATCCAGTAAGCGTTCCTATTTTTGCAAAAGTTCCTATCAGAAATACCAATCCTAAGAATACTATACTTATTATTGTTCTTTGTAGTGTATCATATTTATGCCACCACTCCGTTCCAAACATTTTCCCATCTCCTGTGAACGCCAAATTATCTCCGTATTTATTATTTTTTTTCCATAATAAAAATGATACATATATCAATAAGAATCCTATTGCTCCGCCAAATAAAATTTTATTGAATAGATTTGCTTGGAATGTTAAATCTTCATCGAATAATTCTCCTTCAGCTAATATAGATGTCTGTGGGTATAACCATCCCAATAAAAAATAAAATGAAATTATTATTAAAACTATTGCTGGTTTTGGTATACTTAGCTTCATGTTTTTTATAAGTGTTTTTAGTTTAATTAACTTTTGATTTTTACTATTATGTCTTCTCCACCCAAATCTTTACCTTTAAATTCATTTCTATATTTCCCTTCAACATATTCTGTATCTATTATTGCCATATTTATAAAATCTGATTCTTCTGGTATTCGTGATATTCTATATGAAATATTAACTTCTTCTTTACCTAGTGATTTATCTAGTGAGTAACATTTATCCCAATCTTCATAACCATCTAATAAATCTATTTCTTCTAATGTATTGATATTTACAAAAATATAGGATATAGTATGTTTCAAGCATAGTTTAACATTTTGAAAATTCTCTGATGACATCTTTACATTTACTATAGATGAATTATGCTTTGTTTTTGTTATAACTTCTTCTGGCTTATCTAATTCAAAATCTATTCTTCTTATGTCTTCTGAAATGTTATATTCTTCAACTTTCTGATAAAAGTTTTTTTCCTCATTTTTATTATAAATATTGTAAATTCCTTTTCTTAATTGTATAAATTCATAACCATTTGTTTTTAGTTCATGTGTTTCTCCGTTCTCTAATACTAATATTGTTTCTATATAATTTCCATTATATTTTGCTGAGATTGATAAATTTGAGAATTCTCCTTCTATGTTGCTTCTTTTTGGTAACTCGTATTTTACATATAGTATTATTGAGGCTATTGCTATTATGCTTATTATTATTATTATATATGTGCTTCCTTTATTCATTTTTAGTTAGTTGGTTTTGCTTGTGGGTTGTCTCCCTCTTTTTTAATTCCTTCACTTAGTAATTTTTCTCTAGTTCTCACAAAATTTAATCCGCTAATATCTCTTGCCATTCTTTCTATATTTTTGTTTCTTATATCTTTAATTCTTTCATCTAATCTTTCTATTGATTTTTCTTCAGATTTTAATATTGAGCCAATTCCATAACAACTATTCTCTAATGCATTTGGCATTGAATCTTTGTTTATTGGTAGTAATTCTAAAACTCCGCAATCTCTGTCCCAAGCTCCTTTACTTATCCAATTTAAATTATTATTTGGTAAGAAAATTACTTCTGGTTTTATTTTTATATTTTTCTCTTCTAGCTTTTTAAAATTAAATCCTCTTGGGAAATATTCCACCGCACTCCATCCATCTTTCTCATGTATTTCTTTTAATTTTCCTATTGCTGATTTTGACTTTGTATATTGTGTCATTGGATTTATAACCCAAATATCCCTTAATCCTTTTTCTTTTTCTGATTTTAATAATGCAAAATAATATATTGTTGCTCCTATTGATGCTAATGCTAATATAACTGATAGTGTCATTAATCCATTCATAGTGCTTCCTCCTCTTTTTCTTTTGGTTCTGCTGTTGGAGATACTGTTCTTCTATGAGATTCAAAACCTATAGATTCATTCCTTACTGTTTCCTCTGTTGTTGTAGGGTCTCTGTATTTCTTTGATTTAAAATTCATTTCCTCTTCTAATTTTTCTGTATCTTCTCTTAATATTGATGGCATTACATTTGGATGAGTTGCATTTATTACAATCCATAATCCATCTTCTTGATTTTCTCCAAATGTAATAGGATGCGATAATCTTACTAAAACTGCATATATTTCATCTCCTTCAACCCCTCTAGACCTTCTCTCTTCAATTCTTTTTATGTTTCTAAACATTCCATCCTTAAATTTATTTTCTGATGTTCCTTCAATAAATCTATAAGCCATTTCATCTACTTCTTTGTCTGTTAATGTTTTTTCTAAATTTGAACCTAATGCTTTTAATTTTTCTGATATTGATTTCCCAAATGACGATACTATAAACGCAATTATTACTATTATTCCTATTATTATTGGAGCTAGTATTGAATTATCTGGCTTAGAGTTTCTCATATAAATTATCCATATTAAAACCATTGCTCCTGCTACTGCTAGACTTATATTTATGATTTTTGAATTATTCTCTGCCATATTCACCTCCTGAGATTCCTAGCTTTGTTTCCATGTCTATTTTTTTTCTTTGTTTTATTATTAATATTACTAAGACTGTTAAAATTATTCCTGATGCTATTAGGATTATTAGGAATATCGAAGTGTTACTTGCATTTATACTAGATTCATTTGCTGAAGATGTTTCATTTTCTACTATTCCTAGTCTACTATTTATCTCTTCTAATGTATTTGAAATATTTGTTTTAAATTCCTCGTTTGATTTTCTTTCTTTGTTTTCTTCAATTAAATCTTCCCCATATTTTTCTAAGAATAAAACTGATGATTCTTCTGTAAATTCTAAACCAGAACCTCTTGAGCCATTATAATAATAATCTTCTCCTCTGTCACAAATTTCTCTTAAATCATCATCATCCTTATCTTCATAATCTAGACATAATAAATTAAATGCATTTTTCCACCATTCATAATCTACATCTCCTGAACCTACTATATTGTCTAGGTTTGCGTATTCTATATATACTGAAATATTATTTTCTATTGTTTGAAAATTTCCTTCTATCTTTATTGTTTTTATGTATGTTTTATCTGTTTCATTTGTTGTTGATAATGTTGGGGTTATTTTATATTCTATATTTATTGATTCTCCTGCTCCTAAATCAAATTCATCCTCATTGTCTGGAAATGAAATCCAATCGCTTGAAATTTTTATATCTCTTGCTATTTCTGACCCAATATTTTTTATTGAAAAATATTCTCCTGTTTTTATTTGATTATAGTCTAATGAATATGATGTTGTTAGAAATGTTGTTTCTATTTCTGTTTCCTGATAATCTATTGTTAAATTTAAGTTTATTTCTGCATCATATTCTGAACTATGCCTTAATCCTTCATCGTCTGAAACTTCTATTGTACATATTTCTGTAAATGGGATAATCCATACTGCTACATATTCTAGAGTTATTGGTTCTGAAAATATTTTTGAATAATTTTCTTCATCTTGTATTGTTGCGAAATACTCTCCAGAATCTGAATCTTTTAATCTTATTTCATCTAGTCCAATGTTTTGCCAAATTACCGTATCTCCTTCTATTAATTCTAGATTACACTTACTTATTCCATTGTCATAATCTACTTCAATTATTTCTGTAATATTTGATGCTCCTAGACTTGCTTCATATTCTCCCTTAATTATTATGTCTCCGTTAAACTCCTCATCTTCTTCTAGATTTATTGTTACATTTACTGAATCTCCAGAATCTAATCTATTTATTTCTTGCATTTCTGCTACCCCTTCTCCTTCTAGCTCAATATTATAAAATGAAAATGAATCTTGGTTTTGAATTGTTACTTGGAATTCTGTGTCTATGCCCTCTTCTTTTATTATATCGAATGAGTTATCCCCTATTATTACCAGACCATTTGCTGAAACCATCGAAGCTAGAAAGATTGTTAAAAATAGGATTAATATTTTCATTTTTCATTCTCCTCTTTGTTTGTTTCACATGATTTACATATTCTTGTTGTTATACTTTTAGATTTCTTTCCATGTGGAAAATTTCTTCTTTGTTTCATTTTTCTTGTTTCTTTTCCGCAATAGTCACATTTCATTCTTTTAGTATTTTTTTATTTAATTCCAAATATCTTTCTATTGATTCTTTTTTTAATTTTAAACCTAATTCTGAATTTGATTTTACTATTAATAATGATTTTACGTCTGTTGCTACAAAATCTTCCAATAAATCAATAAAATTTTTATCTCCTCTCATTATATAAAAGAAACTCTTGTCTTTATTCGCCATCAACTACCTCATTTATTCCTTCCTCTAAAAGACTTGATACCTTCTCCTCATCTTTACCTAATTCTATTTTTATTGTGTTCCATATTGTTTTTAACAATTGCTTGAACTTCTTTTCTCCTAGATGCTCTGTAAGTTTTTTTAGAAATATTTTGTTTGTTAAGTTTACTAATGAAATTCCCTTTTCGTCTGCATAGTCGTCTAATTTTGTGTATGTTTTCTTTTCAATAGTAGCGGATGTTTGTATTGGCAGACGTAGAATCATTGATATTGCTTTCTTTACCATATTAATTAATAATATATATTAGTAATTAATATATAAATGTTTCTATTTTTTAGAAAATGTATATGCCAGAACTGTTAAAACGACTATTATTAACGCTACTATTTGTATTTTTGATGTGTTTTCTGAAGCCCATTCTAAAAATCTACTTATTAAATTTTTAGAATTGATTATTATTTTATCTACTCTTGTTTTATTCCTTACCTCTATTTCTTTTAATATTACTTCCTCCTTAAATCCCTGCTTTGCTGTTATATTTATTGTTATATATTCAACAGGCTCTAAAAAATAAAATATTGCTTCGTATTCCCCAACTCCAATTCTTTTGATTTCTTGTGTTAATTCTATGTCTTCTATTGTCTTAAATATTATACTATCTACATCTGTTTTATTTCCGTTTATATCTGTTGTTATTGCTTTTATTTTGTTATCTTCCCCATTAAACCACTTATCATTTGATACTTCTAAATCATAAAATATTGTTGCGTCTGTGCTTACTATTATTAATTCTGTTTCGTCTGTTGTTTCTTCTGGGTCTGTTGTTGCTCCTGAGCCACCTGAACCTTCTCCAGTTATTAAATGAACATCAAAAGTTACTGATTTATTAGCTTGATTGTCTGATGTATCATTACAAAAGAATATTACTGTATGCTCTCCATTTGATAATGTTGATGTGTTTTCAAAACTTGTTCCACTACCCATAGATTCTCTTGCCCCAGAATCTATTGAATATTGACATGTTGATGTTTCATCTGTTGTTATTATTAAGTCTATTGGGTTCATTTTTTCGTCGTCTTCTTCTGTTGGATTTATTATTGTAATTGTTGGTGGTGTTGTATCTTCTGATATATTTGATGTTATTTGAAATATTTTTTCGCTTAAACTTGGCGTTGCTACTCTTACCAATGTATTACTTCCATATTGCTCTATACATGCCTTATATATTTCACTTTCTATTGTTGTTGTTCCCCATGTTGGGTTATTTGAATCACAATTTGTATTATTTTCATAATTTAATACAACCCAATTCCCAGTAGAATTTAAAAAACTTACATTTTGAAAATCATTAAATGTTGTTGTTTTAGACCATATCTCTATTGGGAAACTTTCTGTTGAGCTTATTGTCACATTTCTTAAATTAGTTCCATTAATTTCTGTTTGTGATATTTTAGATGTAGTGTCTATGCTAATTTTTTTACTTACATTGACACTCATATTTACCATCCAATTCCTGTCTTCTGGATAAGCTGTAAAAGAATCTGTTGTTGATGTATCATACCAAGAGTGTTTTCCCGAGTTTGTATAATCAGACCATCCTAAATTATATCCCTGTCCTACTATTGTTGTGTGGTCTCCTACCCATGCCTCAATTAGATACCTTCCGTTTATTGGAGTTTCTTCTGATGTATCTACACACTTCCAAGCCCAAGTCCCAACAGCCCAATCCTTTGATAAAGAATATTCTCCAGCATGTCCTATTGGGCTTCTATCGTTGATATTAAATCTCCATTCTGGAGATGCGGCGTGTGGATTATATAAATAAAAACATGTTTGAATATTATTAACTACTAAGCCATCTTCTATCCATCCTTCCCCTGATGTAGTGTTATAATAAACAATACCATTTTCATATGCTCTGTAATATGTATTTGAATCACTATCTAATTGCTGTGCATTTAATCCTAGTTTTTCCCCAACATCATAAACCCACTCTTCATGTGCATACTGGAAATCTGGTTGAGACAAATAAAAATAATCATACCCTAATACTTTTGATGCGAAATATATATTCTGTAATTCTGTATAGTTCTCTATAGTAAATGTTCCATCTGTACTTCTATTGTCGAAAGCTTGACAATATACATCAACTCCATGTGTTGTAAACCACTCACTTCTTTCTAATTCTAAATCCCAATCTTCTCTAGTGTAGTTATCTGGTGTCGATGCACTTATACCATTCCATCTATTGACACATGATTCTTTCATTACTCCTCCATTTCCCCATGTAGCGAAATCATCATAAGCTGTATATGTGTTTAAAATCCCCTTTCTTTCCTTAGTTATTTGTACATAATCTATTAAATCTTTCATTCTACTTGAAAAATTTGTTCCTCCAGTCCCTGCGTCCATTCCATCTACAAAAATATTAAGAGAATCATTTAAAGCCAACCAATTATCTACCTCTATTTCTTTTGCTGTATTCCATTCTTCACTATTATTATAATCTGCTACAGAAATATATCCATAATATTCTGTTGATGTGTAGTTTAGAGCATCTAATTCTGCGTTATTTTTATCTGCTAAAATCACTACATCATAATTGTTTAGACCATTTGGAGCACTAATATAAGAAGCATTTAACCATCCATAATATGTTAAAAAATTTGCTTGTTCATAATGTTTATCATATAATTCTATTTGAATATCATAAGCTCCAGCCATCCCAAAATTTCCGTCTAAATTTGCATCTGTGTGGTTTGCATATTTTACTGATGAATAGCCACCTTTAAATAATATACCTTCATTTAATGAATCCATCTGAACGTGGTCTAAATCTTCAAAGTATAAAATTGTTGCATTATATCCCTTTACTTCTAATGTGAAATTCTGGTCTGTATTTTCTTCAATATATAGCCCCTCTGTTGAATCCCATACATCTTTTCCTGATAGACTTAGCTCTGAAACATTTATTGTAAAATTAGCTGAATTAGAGCCATTATTAAATATTATCACATCCTTATTATTTAAAGAACTTGCGTCTACATCTGTTAATGTTCCAGTCGGTACACTTCTTAAATTATCTATTATTCTATTATGAAAATCTTTAGCTAATGTTTTTACTGTGTCTGGTATTCTTGTGTAAATTCTATTTAAACTAGCATTATTTTTGAAAGCTATTTTTTGGTCTTGAATATAATTTGCCTCATTACTTGATTCAAAATATAGCATTTCTGTGTATTGTATATAGGATGAATCTAATCCTGATGAATTATAGTTTTTTGAATATATAATAAATTCATTATCTGTTTCATCTACTATAGCTTGTGAGAATGTATTTTGTATTGTGTCTTTTGTTGCCTCTGAATAACTACTAATATTTTCTAATTCTAAGCTTATATATATTATTGAATCTGAGTATGGCACTACATTTAAACTTGAAAAATTTTCTATTATATCTGCTATGTATTGTGTTTTTATAGTTGTGTTACTATAATTAAAATCTAAAATAATATTTATACCTGACTTTATATTAGAGTTTCTTGAATTATTTATTGATGTCAATAACTCACTAAATGTATTTTGTATTTCTGATATACTTTCTTCTAATTCAAAAATATCATATCCATAATTTGATAATGTCGTTATTTCAGTTGCTGTTAGATAGGAATTATTTGCATATCCATACCAGCCATCTTTTGTTGATTGTGTTTGTATTGAAACTGTTATTGTATCTCCAGTTGTATCAGTATTCCCTTCTGAGTTGTATCCTGTTATATTTATTATCCAAACTCCTGCTTTATTTAGTGTTAAGTCTGTTGCATATGTAAAATTTGAGCTTCCAGACATAGCAATATTATTTATAACTACTATTTCATCTGGGTCTGTAATAGTGATATTACATCCTGCTAAACTATATGAATCTATGCAAGTTCCATTAATATAATCTAATACTTGATTATATGCTAATGTGTCATCTGTAAATCCTCCAGTTGTAGACCATATAATATTTGATACTACTGGCGTTGTTGATATAACCGTTGCTGTTATATTTACTTTAGATGCATTATTAGTTCTATCACTTAGCCATATCTCTGCTGTTAAGTTATCATTTCCTGAGAAATTTCCACTTCCTAATGTAGCCACTAAATGATTTGTGTTGTTTGTCATATTAAAAATATATTCTCCCTCTATCTTTGAAGTATCGTTATAAAATTGAACATATGAATCTATATATCCTTCTGTCTCATCTGTTGCTGTTAAATTTATATTCCAGTCAGTATTAAAATAAAGCGTTGCTGGATTTGTTGCGTTTGCTATTAAAGTTGGTGCTACTGAATCTGCTCCGTCTTCTTCTGTGAATGGATATGATAGGTTATCTAACCCAGCCTGATATAAGTCTCCTACTTGCGTTGAATTTATTGCTTTCCCATAAATTATCACTTCATCCATTTTACTGTCTGTTAATTTTGTTGATGACTTTCCAATAAGTATATTTCCTCCATCATCTATTTGTTTTACTATATTATTTATATCTGGAGTAACTTCTGAGCCATTTAAATATAATTTAACATTACTTGAGTTTTCTCCTGTTGTTATAGTAACATGATACCATTGACCTGTGCTAAATGTTACTGAATTATATTGCACTGCTCCCTTTCCTGTATGTGCATAATAAAAATTATCGTCTAATAATGCAACAGTAAATCCTCCATCTGTTATTCTATTTGAGATAAATCCATATTCATCTGAGCCAGTATTCCCATTAGCCCAAAAAGATATAGTTTTTTCATCATTCGCAGCTATAATACTTCCAACATCTATATAATCAGTATTATCAAAATTAATACTTTTATTCACTCTACCTATTGCTGAAAGTGTATTTGTATTTGATGATGCTGTCCCATTATTTATTGCTAAGCTATCTTCTATAAAAGTACTTGCAATGTTTTCATCTAATTTATAATGAGAAATTATATCATCAACCAGATAACTTGCATATTCTAAAATATCAAATCCCTCAATAGAAAACACAAATTCTATATTTTCTCCAAATATAGCTTCAGTAAAAATACCTACTTCTATTTCCTTACTTGGTAATTCATCCCACCCTTCAAATTCAATCCATTTTTCATTAATGTTATTAATACATATTTCTTTAGTTTCGTTTTTAAAAGTTGTGCTACTTGATTGTGTTATATTTCTACAATTTGTTATATTTTCTTCTATTAAATATTTCCAAATAAAATCTTTTTGTTTTTCCTTATACTCTTTTTTAATATCATATGAAACTATCTCTTTTGGGAAATCTGCTTTATCACTAAAATCATTTATATGCCATCTTGCTACTGGTATTGTTTTGTTATTTGGATTTACTCTGTTCTCATATTGTGTTAATAATTCAAAATCCAATAATGTTTCTTTTGAGTTTGATATTTTTACTCTTTTATTTTCGTTGTCGTAATATTTTACATTTTTCCCTGATATTTCTATAGAATCATTGTATCTTATTGATTCTATATATTCTTTGCTTTTGATTTTTTCTAGTTTTTGTTTATCCTTATAATCTTCCTTTATCCCAGCTAATGTGAATGAAATTGATAATATTATCATTGTGATAAAAATTACACCTAGAATCTTAAAACCAGCTTTTTTATTCATACTATATTTAAGTTTTTTAAGTATTTAATTTTAATGTTTTTGTTCATCCTAAGTATCCATCATATTTAAAATCATTTTCTATTTTTTCTTCTTTAATCTTCGGTAATTGTGATTTTGTAAAATTTGTTAGTGCGTTTAAACCTAATGCTGTATCTTTGTTTGTTTCGTTAATATCTGATATTTGTTTTGTTATTGAATTTAGCATTAATGATACTCTTGACATTTCTGTGTTATTTTTTACTGATTTTATTGCTTCAAATCTTGCTATACTTCCTATTGATTCCTTTATTTTATCAATGTCATCAAAATCTATATCTCCTATCCCAATTTTGTTTAGTGCTTTGTCTATGTTCTTTCTAACTATTTTATTATCTGTCTCGTCTTCTAAAACTTTAGAGCAATCAATAAAAAACTTAGACCCATCCTCTAATATTAATTCGTATTTTTCATCTACGTTTTTATATAAAAAATCTGCCAAATTGCTTTCTATTCTAGCCCAATGACCTTTTTCTACCATAACTCCAGAAGTTTTTAATCCAAATGACTTTAATTTTTCAGCATACTCTACAGCCCTATTTAGGCATTTCATGTCTGATTCTTCTGTGTCTTCTGTTAATACTTCATATAGGTCTATATAGATTCTTTTTGGATTTATTATTATTTTTGCATCGTCCAATGTTATAAATATTTGGTGTAAGTTGTGTAATTTGTTTTCCTTAATTCCTTTATGGTTCAGTCTTTCTAGGCTTTCTTTCCTGAATTTTTGTTTATCTTCTATTAATAATTCAAATCTATTCCAATGTGTTGAAAGTTGATTTTTCCGACCCTCCTGTCGAGAACTTCCGACCCCCTCTTTTTCTATTTGATTTGTGTTTTCTAAATAAATTAATCCTCTTTTTGTTATCGTTTTACATGTTTCTTTATCATCTACTAATCCTAATCTATCTAATTTTTTTAGACGAGTTCTCGTCGTAGAACGTGGTATTTTATTATAATCTGAATATCCATTTACATTAAGCCTTTTGCCATTAGACATTTCTTTTAATAGTTTTCTTTCTTGCTCTCTAAGGGAAACTATGGGGAGAGGGAGGGACGCTTTTTTGTTATTGTTTTTCGTGGGGGGTCGGTTTTTTTTTGAAGATTTTTTATTATTCATTGTCTTTTTTGCTTGTTTTTAGTTTTTATATTTTCTGTTTCCACAGGAAGTGTTGGGGTCTAGAAGCATTGTATAGCTAAAGCTATTAATAAAAATACACAAAATGCTAATCCTATTTTTTCTTTTATATTATTTTTTTCAAGCCAATATATTATATCAAACATTTTTTACCTCTTTTAGTTTTCTTAATCTCTCTCCACATTTTTCTAATAATTTTTGTCTTTCATTTGCGTAAGAATCAAATACTGATTCATTTATCTCTGATATGTTATGCTTCTCTAGAATCTTCTTCCTATTCTCTATAAAGTAATTATTTACTTCTTTTTGTGTTTTGCATTGGTTTATTTTCATCTTTCTCTCTTGGTTTAATAAATTAAATAAAAAAATAAAATTTGTTTTTGACTAATCTTTCTTTTCTGTTTCTTCTTCAGATTTCTCTTCTTCATCTAAGAATTCTTCCTCAGCCATATCATCTCCTCCTTTTTTAGTTAGCGACGCTCCCCAGTATACAAATAGAAAAGAAATAAACAATGGTACTATTACTTGGTGGTTTAATTCTGCGAAGTAATTTTCTCCTATTAATATTACTACTATTGATGCTAGTCCTAGTAATTTTAGTTTGCTCATGCTGAATCCTCCGAAAGTACGTCGCTAACTACTTCATCAATTATACATGTTCTAAAGTCATGACATGCAGAAGAATAACCATTATACCAGTCATGTCCTTTTATCTTCTTTGCCATTAAACACTCTTCATCCCACATCTTACCCTTTATCTTGCTAATAATTTTTTCTAAGACTACCTTATCAACTACCATTATTCGTCGCCTCCCAAGATTGCGTCTTGTTTCTGTTTTGCGAATACTTCATATATGCTTCTTCTGTCAAATTCGTCTTTTAGAGCTATGAATAAGTCTGCATCTCCTTCGTTTAATTTGCATCTAAAATAAGCCTGTGCTACATTCTCAAATTCTTTTTCTTTTTGTTCTAAAGTATATGCAGTTGAACCCATAATTTTTCTGAAATATAACATTTGTTTTATAAATAATTCTCTTGGTTGCCATCTAGTATCTTCATGTGCTTGTTTTAATTGTTCAATTTCCATCTTTCACCTCGGTTTCTTCTGATTTTATGAACTCTTCATAATATTTAGAATCATAATGTCTCCATGTACATTCCATAAACACTTCTATTTGTGAAATAGATTTTTTTTCTAAATTAAATAAAGTTGTATTTACTGTTCCAAAGTTTGATTCTGTTTGTAATTTAAACTCCCAGCCTTCTGGATATTGTGCCATTTCTGGAAAAATATAATGATAACAATTAATAAAATATTTTATTCCTTTTTCATCGCATACTTTCTTTTGATATAAGGTTGGTTCATCCTTTGGCTGATTGAATCTTCTATATCCGTTGTTTAATAATATCTCTTTATTCATTTCTTCACCTCTGGTTTCTCACAAAAAGCGTCTTTAGTTAAGTTCTCTAGCTTTTGAGTATCTTCAACTTCTTCTAAAAATTCTTCATGCGTTTTCATGTTTAGAAACCTCCACTAAATCCTCTTCTTCAACTTTCAATATCTCTCTTTCTTCTTTTGTTAAACTTACTCCTACTTGAGTTCTTGAAAGCTTCTTTAGTTTTTTTGTTATTTTCATTCTATTTTTTCTCCTAACATAAAAGTTACATTATACCCATCTTTATCTGTGTAAGTTTCTTTATCAGATTCGTAGACTCTTCTTGTGGACATTAAACCAACATCAGCAATAACAATGCCCCATTTCTTCTTATACTTTTCAACTGCTTTATTAACAGCGTCTGGTTTATTAAAAATAAATCTTTTTATTATTTTGTTTGTGTTTTCCATAATAAAACTATGTATAAATACTATTTAAACCTTTCGGTTTATACTGGTTTAAGTTAGTTATACCCATTTTAGTTCTTAGACGTATCATATCCAAGTAACTTTCTTAATCTTGCTATTTCTTTCATAGCAATATCATAAGCTTCCTGTAAATCATTTAATTCTTTTATTAGTTCTTTAATTTTTCCCATACTAATCAGATTGCGAAACCTCAATCGCCTTTTTAACAGCATTTATAATTTCTTCTTTTGAATAAAAATTCTTTTCACCATCCTTTTCTAAGTTATAGAAAAATTCAACTGCATACAAATTTCCTTTTAAATATTGTTTCATTTCGTCTTAGGTTTGTTTTCTGAACCACATCCATATTTATTACAATCTCCACATTCTACACAGAATCCACAGCTAAAGCAGCATAGGTGTTCTGAACAATCTCCATAAGTTTCATGCATTGTTTTATTTTCCATGTTCGTATTAACTATCAAAGCTGTCCTCCAATCTTTTAAAATAACATTCTCTACCATTAGAAGTTCCTATCATTTTAGTATAACTTTTTCTTAATTCGCTTACTGGCATAACTAATGTGCGTCCTATTTGGTTTGTATCTTTGTGATTTACAATTGTGTACATATAACAATTTGGCTCATTATACATTTTCATGCAAACATCTCTTTTTATTTTAGAGTTCCCATTTCTTCCTTCAATTCTTATTACTTCTCTAGTTTTCATCTTTGATTTTCTCTCCTGTTAAATTATCAACTCCCCAAATCTTAATGCACCTTCTACAATAATCAGACCTAGCCCTAGCTAATCCCTGACATCCTTTAGTTTTGCATTTTCTGTTCCAATACTGCTCTTTTGCCATCTTCAATAAGTCTAACTCTACCTCCTCTATAGTCTATTATATTTTCTTTGTCTAATACATTTAAAATTATTGTGAATCTATTGTGAATTTTTCTGTTGGTAAATATTTCATCCCATGTCATTTCATAGAATGATGTTGCTAAATCTTTTGATTTCAAATATTCTTCTTTATTTTTTTCAAAGAAATCTTTAATCATAGATTCTATTCTTCTTAGTTCCCATAGCGGAATCTTGTAATTTATCTCTTTTGGCTCTGCTCCTCTCTCTGGTTTTTGATATTTTTTAACTAAAACATAATCTCCTACTTCTTTGAATTCAAAAGAGCTTTTCCCTTTCCATCCATCAATATCTACTCTTCTTTCTTCGTTATATAATCTTAGTAACTCATCAGCCCATATTGTCTGTTCTGTTGGTGTTAATTCTCTCTTCTTTAGTAGACCTACAAAGCTTCTGAATTTTGTTTCAAATGTCATTTTTTCTCCCTCTTTGGTTTATCCCAATATGGTGATTTACATTTAGGGCAAGTAATTGGTTTGTCTTTTTCGTTAAATCCTTCTTTTGGAATCCAATCATGGTTACACCGAAGACAATTCCATCCTAATTTTTTTATTATTATTCTTGGCATGTCTTTTCTAGATTAAATGTATTTATATATCTTTCGGTTATAATCATATCTTTTAAAACCATACCTTATAAGCGAAAGGTTTATAAAGATTAAAAATATAGAATATTTATGAAATACAAATGGGGAGATAGGTCATGGGAATTTTATAAGCCTAAAGTTAATAGGAAGAGGCAGATTATATTGGTTTTGAGCTTTCTTCCGTTCTTTTTTACTATAGGGACTAACTGGATATATTTTGTTGGTTTGAAGTTATTGTTAAAATTAAATCCTTTGTTTTTGTATAAGTAAGATGGAAGAAAATAAAATCTGTGAGGAGTGTATGGATTGTAAGACGTGTCCGCTTGTGGATTGTGGGTGTAGGGAATGAAATGCCCTAAGTGTGAAAATGATATGACTATTGAGGATTGTGAGTGGGGTGTTTTTTGTGTTTGTGAGGTTTGTGATTATCAGGAGGAGTATGATGATAAAAAAATTAATTGATAAGTGGTATGGTAGTTATTTATTTGGTTTTATTATTAGTATTCCTATGATTCTTGGATTTTTATATTCTTTTTATACTGGGAATGTTTGGTATTTTTCTCTTGGAGTTATTATTAGTATTCTTATATTTTTATATTCTATATGGAGTGTTGTATTTAAATGAAGATTAGCATATTTATTTCTGCCTTATTTCATTCTATTAATCATATCCAAGAATATTCTTCTAGTTTTCCGAAACATTTATATATATAATAAGTATTATATATATAATGGCTAAAAAAGATATTTACAAACAAAAGAGTGTAACAATAACTCAAGACCAAGAAACATTCGTTAATGATAGTTGTATCAGTCTTAGCAAATTCTTACAAAAAAAAATAGATGAGTTGAGGCTTAAAAAATGAATAATTTAACTGAGGAAGAAATGAATACGTATAAAGAAATTGAGAAAGAGGAGAAAGAAATGGAAATGCAAATGAAATTAGATGAGATTGGTAAAGAGAAAGAGAAGACTTTGGCTGAGAACCTTTCTAATTATGCTAGTGATGGTTCTTTTGAGTTAGATGTAAAGATGCCTAAGATTGATATGAAGAGTAATTTTAGAGAAAATGGTGTTGAGCTTTCTAGAGTTTTCATACATTGTCTTGATGATTTTAGGGCGAAATTTAAGTATTGCCCTGAAGCTCAGAATACTATTATTGAATTGTTGCCTGTTTCTGCTATACTTACTAATCTTCTTATGAGTTATGGTGGAGGTGTTCAACTTGGAGATTATCTTTATGAGCAGGAAGTGATTGATGCCTTTTGTAGCAATCGGTTTAAGATTCTAGATTTTTTGAAGTTGTATGCTGAGGTGAAGGATTCTGGCAAATCCAAGATTGATGAAGCTTTGGAAAAATTGACTGGGGATGAAGATGGCGAAAAATCTTAATTCTACTAATGTAGATTCAGGTAATTGGAATAATGCTAAAAGATATTCTGATTCTAAGATAATGGGGTTGCTTGAATCTATTGATAAATATGAAACTATTTCTCAGTTAGGATTTTCTTCACCAGAAGAACACATGAACAATTCAAATATGAGTGAGGATGAAATTAGTTATTTAAAATTTCATGCTTTTAAGTATCTAGTTTCAAAATTAATTCAATTAATTAATAATTCTTACTTTGCTATAATCAATAAAAAGGCTGATGCAGAATCGTGTTTGAAGAAACTAGTTATTGTAGAAAATGTTTTTATTCCTGAGATTGAAAAAGATGTATTAGACAAACAACTTAGCCTTCCTAAATATTATTCAGTAATTCTTGATGTTGTACAAAATATAAAAGCTAAAATAAACACTCCTTTAAATAAAAATAATCTTATTTTTATGGGTAATAGAGTTGATTATGACCCAATGGAAGCTAAGAGATTAATTTTTGAAGAGGCTGGTGCAATACCAGAATGAAGCCTGTTGTACTT
>Ga0233410_10000136_pt1 | contig 25408 bp, 35 predicted proteins | sample Na_anoxic_1_MG_FD_179869 | JGI IMG/M metagenome (GOLD analysis project Ga0233410, IMG submission 179869) | Seawater microbial communities from Saanich Inlet, British Columbia, Canada - Na_anoxic_1_MG | ecosystem: Environmental > Aquatic > Marine > Inlet | place: Canada: British Columbia...
AGCAACACTAGTTATTTATGATGATTTAACGAAACAAGCTATGGCTTATCGTCAAATGTCATTATTATTACGTCGTCCTCCTGGACGTGAAGCATACCCTGGTGATGTATTTTATTTACACTCACGTTTATTAGAACGTGCTGCTAAATTAAGTGATGCATTAGGTGGCGGTAGTATGACAGCTTTACCTATTATTGAAACACAAGCTAGTGATGTTTCTGCATACATTCCAACAAATGTAATTTCTATTACAGATGGCCAAATCTTCTTATCGAATGATTTGTTTAATTCAGGTATTCGTCCAGCTATTAACGTAGGTATTTCTGTATCACGTGTAGGTTCAGCTGCTCAAACTAAAGCTATGAAAAAAGTTGCAGGTAAACTTAAATTAGAATTAGCACAGTTTGCTGAGTTAGAAGCTTTCTCTCAGTTTGCTTCTGATTTAGATGAAGCAACTCAAAAACAATTAGCACGAGGTTCACGTTTACGTGAAGTATTAAAACAACCTCAAAGTTCTCCATTATCTGTAGCACAACAAGTTGCACTAATTTACACAGGTATTAATGGTGAATTAGATAGTCTTGCGGTTGGTGATGTTAAAAAATATTGTGCTTCTTTATTAGCTTATTTAAGTACTACTAAAAAAGCGTATATTGATATTGTTACTGATACAAACCAATTTACCGATGAAGCAGAGACTCTTTTAAAAGAAGCCATTGCTGAATCAAAAGCTAGTTTTAGTGCATAATAGTAATAGAGTAATATGTTGAAAAAATAAGTTAATTAGAATCTTTTTCTATTTAACTTATTTTTTTACTTTAAACTCAAAATTTTTTATAGTATGATTTTTGAAATTTAATTAAATAAATTAAATAATTTTTAGAATCTTAGCTTATAATAGTATTGTAGCTAACTTTTTTCTAGTTTAGTTGTAAGAAAGTCAAAAACCTATTATTAAAATTTAAGGAATGAATTACTATGGCATTACCATGGTATCGTGTTCATACTGTTGTATTAAATGATCCAGGCCGATTAATTGCAGTACACTTAATGCATACTGCTTTAGTTGCTGGTTGGGCAGGTTCAATGGCTTTATATGAACTTGCTGTATTTGATCCATCAGATCCTGTATTAAACCCAATGTGGCGTCAAGGTATGTTTGTTATGCCTTTCATGACTCGTTTAGGTATTACAGATTCTTGGGGTGGTTGGAGTATTACAGGTGAGAGTGTGTCAAACCCAGGTATTTGGAGCTTTGAAGGTGTAGCCTTATCGCACATTATTTTATCTGGCATGTGTTTCTTAGCTGCTATTTGGCACTGGGTATATTGGGATTTAGAATTATTCCGTGACCCAAGAACAGGTGAACCTGCGTTAGATTTACCAAAAATCTTTGGTATTCATTTATTTTTATCAGGTTTATTATGTTTCGGTTTTGGTGCATTCCACGTAACAGGTTTATTTGGACCTGGTATTTGGGTATCAGATGCTTATGGCGTTACTGGTAAAGTACAACCAGTTGCACCTGCATGGGGCGCTGATGGTTTCAATCCATTTAATCCAGGTGGTATTGCAGCACACCATATTGCGGCAGGTATTTTTGGTATCTTCGCAGGTATTTTCCATTTAACAGTACGACCACCACAACGTTTATACCGAGCGTTACGAATGGGTAATATTGAAACAGTATTATCTAGTAGTATTTCTGCTGTTTTCTTTGCAGCATTTATAACATCAGGTACAATGTGGTATGGTGCTGCAGCGACTCCAATTGAATTATTTGGACCAACTCGTTATCAATGGGATAGTGGTTATTTCCAACAAGAAATTGAACGTCAAGTAGAAACTTCTGTAAGTGAAGGTTTATCAGAAAGCCAAGCATGGTCTCGTATTCCTGATAAATTAGCTTTCTATGATTATATTGGAAATAATCCAGCAAAAGGTGGTTTATTCCGTGCTGGTCCTATGAATAAAGGTGATGGTATTGCTGAAGCATGGTTAGGTCATCCAATTTTCCGTGATAAGGAAGGTCGTGAGTTAACTGTTCGTCGTATGCCAGCATTCTTTGAAACATTCCCTGTTATCTTAGTAGATAAAGATGGTATTATTCGTGCTGATATTCCATTCCGTCGTGCTGAATCAAAATATAGTATTGAACAAGTAGGCGTAACTGTAGATTTCTATGGTGGTAAATTAAATGGTCAAACATTTAAAGATGCCCCAACTGTGAAGAAATTTGCTCGTAAAGCACAATTAGGTGAAGTTTTTGAATTTGATCGTACAAGTTTAGAGTCTGATGGTGTATTCCGTAGTAGCCCACGAGGTTGGTATACATTTGGTCATGCTAATTTTGCTTTATTATTCTTCTTTGGTCATTTATGGCATGGTGGACGTACAATTTTCCGTGATGTATTTACGGGTATTGGTGCAGAAGTAACAGAACAGGTTGAGTTTGGTGCATTCCAAAAACTTGGTGATAAAACTAGTAAGAAACAAGGTGCTGTATAAATTATAGTCTTTGTTTTTTAAATCTATTCAGAAATTAAAGAGGATTAAATAATGGAAGCTTTAGTTTATACATTTTTACTTATTGGTACGTTAATGGTAATTTTCTTTGCAGTATTCTTCAGAGAAAGTCCAAGAATTATTAGAAAATAAAACCATTCTAATATGGTTTTATTTCATTAATCTTCGTGTTCCTCAAATGGATCACGGAGGTTTTTCGAAGCGGGTCCAAATGCAGTGAAAATTGAGTAAGAAGTAATACCTAAAAGTAAACTTGATACAAAAATTATAAGAATTGTAGCTGTTTCCATTTAATCTTTATATAATTTATGAATTAACATTCTAGTATTATATAACAGCAACTATAAAATATTATTAAAATAAGCAAAATTAATTAAAGTTATTATTTTATTATTATTTTAATAATACGAAAATTACATTCATAAAATTATATTAAATGGATGTCAAACCATTTTTATAAACTTGTTCACTTTGAAACTATTAAAACCTTACTCTTTATTACGATTCGTGAAATAAATAGTGCAAATTTAGTTTTTCACTACTTTGACTTATATTCTTAGTTTATTTCTAGTTTATAGTTTTTATCATTTGCAGATTTATTAGTTAAAATTTATAATTAAATATTGAAAGTTCATATTTTAATATTTAATTGTAAAACGTATTTATTAAAAATATAAAATTTTTATGGCATTAAGAACACGATTAGGGGAAATTTTACGCCCATTAAATGCTGAATATGGTAAAGTTGCTCCAGGTTGGGGTACAACACCAATTATGGGAGTTGTAATGGTTGCATTTTTATTATTCTTGGTAATTATATTACAAATTTATAATTCATCATTAATCATTGAAAATGTTGATGTAGATTGGGCTAACGGTATTGTATAATATATATATAATCTAAAAAGTTTAATAGCTTTTTAGATTAAAAACTTCTAAATTAATATTAAAACATATATGGATATTATAAGTCTAGGTTGGGCAGGTTTAATGACAATGTTTACATTTACATTATCATTAGTTGTTTGGGCCCGAAATGGTTTTTAATTCTTCGAACTTTGTAAAACTTAAAATTTTTTAAATATTATGGCATTAATTCTTAAAATCTTCCCATATGCAAGTCCTGAAATTGTTACTACAGCTGTAGTATGTTTTTTCATGGTATTATTTGGCCTTTCATTAGGATTTGCTTTATTAAAAGTTCAAGGCGAATAATAAATATTTAATAATAATATATTAATATATTATTATTAAATATTTACTTAGGTTACAATTTAAAAATATAACCCTAACATATCTGGGAAAAATCGGTTTATCTCAATAATAAAACCGGCCGTAAATGTCATCCACAGCGTTAAAAGAACAGGAGCAGTTGATAAATATTTTTGAAAATTGTTCATAAAATTAATTGGTATTTTAAATTAAATAATTAATAATTTTAGCGAGGCGATACTGTCACTTTATCAGTTGGTGCTACTAAATCATTACTTACGAACTCTTGCCATGCAGAAATTGGCCAAATGTAACCAGTTGTCATAATTTTTAATGCTAACGGTACATTAATAATAATTTCATTTTCCGCTGGATTTTTAGTTGTACTTACTGCTCGTACATACTTACGACCTACCCAACCAATCCAGCCTGAGATATAAAGAAAACCAAATCCTGGTAAAATAAATTCAGCAGCATGACTCCAGCGACCATCTGCAATTAAATGAGGTAAACCATCTGTTCCACATAATAGTTCTGAACGACTGTATTTATCAAATCTAGCCTCAGTTCGTTCAATTTGTTGTTTTAATGCTAATGCAGGTGGAGTTCCTGCTTCGTATGTATTCATTCGTTGGTCTAATTTTTTTACACTTGCTTTTAATCGTTTATTAAAAGCAGGTGATTCACTACATTTAGTTAAACCACCAATATCTGCAGAAGCAATTGTCGGAGTTAAGGTAATTAAAAAAGCAAAAAATAAAGTTAATATATTAAAACGTTTCATCAATTAAAGTAAAGAAAATTTGAAGATGTTAATTTAGTAAAAAATTTCAAAGAAATAATAGTAGTACTATACATGATAGTTTAGTTTTTAATAAAAAAACTATTTTTTTTCCATGAAAACTGTAAATTTTTAATTATTAAATTAAAATTTTTTAGAATGGAAACTTGTAGTATGAACTTTTTTTAAGTAAAATTCTAGTGTTATAGTCTTTTTATGTAATGTTACAAGGTGATTTATTTCTAATTAAATTTTAGACTTTAATAACCTTGGTTGTATTAACTGCTATTTTAATTAACCTATAAATTAATAAAGCTATTAGTTGCTTTATTTGAAAGATTTATAAGAACAATTAATTTATAAATATTTACACTAATTCAAAATGGAAACAGCCTAATATGCAAACTTTATTAAAACTTTTTACTTTACTGATTAATATTGATCAGGAAACCATTTTAAATTTCTTTGGAATTGAAGACCCAACCGCTTATTTAACTTTAGGTGAAAAAAGTGGAGTAATTTCCACAGAAATCTCAACTGAGACTTTAAAAATAGTACTTCAAGGTTTTTTTGAAAGGTATCAAGATGGTTTAGGTTTAATTGATATTGAAAATCTACTTATTTTTATTACCTTTATTCGATTTCTTATTTTAGCAAATCGATATAATATTAAAACTTCATTTTATATAAGTTCTGTAAGTCTGGTTGCAGGCTTTTTATGGTATAGTCATCTTAAAGATGTAGGATCATGGTATGGTGAATTAATGAGTTATAACCGTTTCACAACCCGTTTTTCAGAAGAAATGTTGACCGAAAGTTATATTGAAGAAGGTAAACGACAAACAACAATGTATTTGGAATTTATTAATCAAAGCCCTTTACAATTTTTAAAATCATCTTTTGTTCACGCGAGTGAAAGTAAGGGATATCGAATTGATCCGATTTCAATGTTACTAACAAATGTACCTGAAGCATACAAAGCTCAAGCACATAAATGGTACTATTATTTGTATGGTACTGCAATTCCAACAGTTTGGACTTTTTTTGCTGTTCAGTTAAAACGACTTGGTTCAATTGTTGCTTACGTATACATTGTTCGAATAAATAAAAAATTTTGTCCTTATTTAATTAGATGGCATTGGACTTATATTATTGTTTCAACCATTTTTGAAACTGAAACTATACGGGTTTTGTATCGATTATATTCATATGATAATTTTGTTTTAATTCCAGCTGAACGTTTTTATGAATCTTCAGTTTACCAACCAGTTTTTATGATAATTATTTCAGGACATTATTTCTTGGTTTTTTTAGGAATGTTACATGCTGTTTGTGGTCAATATTTTTATTTCCCATTTATTGTTGAAAATACAGAAATTCATATTGGTAAACGCCCTAGTAATAGTATTTATAGTGGTGGTTATACATCATGGCAAGAAGGTGGTGCAAAACAAATTGAAATTATGACTAAAACTAACCAAAGATTTTCAATACCACGTATTTGGTGGGGTTGGTTTGGTAAACGGCCATATATAAGTAATATGAAAGAAGCAGAGTATAAAAAACGTCAACAATTACGTTCAAGAAAAAAACGATTTAAAGGAGTTAAAAAGCTTATTCGCCAACTAAAAAGTTGGTTTAATTTTTAACACCAAAATAAATAATTAAATTAAAATAAAAAACTTTTGATTAATTTCTTAAACAAAACAAATAAATTTATTAATTTGTTTTGTTTAAGAAATTCTTGTAATTCTAATTAAGTACTTTTTATAAAGATGAACCTAAACCAGAATATGCACCATAGAAAAATAAGCTAAGCATAGTAATTACAGCTAAACCGCCTACAAGGCCTACAAGCCATAACGGAATTCTACCAGTATTTGCCATATAAAAAACTCCTAACTTATAAATTAATTGAAGAAATAACTTGAAAATAATACAGCTAAAACAAAAATTAACAGAAGTCCCCAGAAAAGAGAAGTTCGATTTAATTCTACTGCTTGTTTATTTGGATTTGGACCTGTCATAAAATTTACCTCGTGTCGTTTTAGTAATTTATCGTTGAATGAATTGCATTGCAGTAATTCCACCTAAAAAGAACACAGTAGGAATTGCTAAACCATGAATAGCAAGCCAACGGAAAGTAAAAATTGGATATGCTACAGGTTGGTTAATATTATTTGTCATATTGAGTACCTTTTATTAAATTATAAACCTTTAGTTAAATCTTCTAGCTCTTGTTTTGCACTAAATCGATCATTTACTAATGGTACTTGTTGACGATCTTGTGTAAAATATTCATTTGGACGTGGTGTACCAAATACATCATATGCTAAACCTGTGCTAATAAATAGCCAGCCTGATACAAAAAGTGACGGAATTGTAATACTATGAATAATCCAATAACGTACACTTGTAATAATATCCGAAAACGGACGTTCACCTGTAGATCCACCAGACATAATTGTATATTCTCCTATAAAAAATGATTGTTACTCATTCGAAAACTTAGCCAAGAGCGGGCAGGGGGAATCGAACCCCCATCATTGGCTTGGAAGGCTAAGGCTTTACCACTAAGCTATGCCCGCATAATACAATTGTAGCATAATGCGAGTATAAAAAGCAATAAATGGGTTATAAATTTTCTAATTTTAAATCTAAAAATTTTGCTAAATCTGCTGCCTGTTTTTCTAAATTGGAAATCGAATCTGGTTGTTGAACTGGAGTTAATGGAATTCTCCGTTCATCCTTTAGGCATAAATAAATACTTCTTTGTGGATTTAAACCTTCAGTAATTTTTATTCCAATAGCTTGAATACTAGTTAATGGATAAGTTAAAAGTACTTCTCGGTTTTTACCTGGAAATCCTTTTCTAACTATTTTTACAAGATTCTCTATTTTGTTATATTCGTTATATCCACTTCCAATATCCCATAATATTGTGGCCGATATATAAATACTTAATGATAAGCTTAAAGTTCCGTAGAACATCATTACTAATCCTTGAGGAATAAAAACTAATTCTGTTGGATTTGCAAATGGTAATAAATTAATTTTGAAGTAACTTGATAATCCTGCTAATAAGAAGCTTAAACCTCCAATTGATAGAAAAATTCCCCAAAAAAAATTACTAAAACGTCGTGATCCAACAATACTGTCTTGGCGAATTTCTGGTTGCATTTTTAAAAATCAGTTAAATTATTAAATTAACTTAATTGATTTTAAACCTAAGTATAAACCTGAAGCAACAGCAAAAGAAAATCCGATTAATAAAATATAATCAATAGCAATTGTCATAAAATCTTTTTGTTTTATAAAAATGAAGTTTATAAAAATTTTTCTGTATATTAGTATATATTATATAGTAATCTATATAAAAATTTTGGTTGGTAAAAATTTTCATTAAATTTTTAAATACCTTAGATTATTTAAACAATTTTACTATTAATTTCATTAAATTTTAAATTAAATTTATGGCTAATTTTATTAAACCTTATAATGATGATCCATTTGTAGGACATTTAGCAACACCGATAACTTCATCAGCAGTAACCCGAGCTATTTTAAAAAATTTACCGGCCTATAGGTTTGGTCTAACTCCTTTATTACGTGGGTTAGAAATTGGACTAGCTCACGGATATTTTTTAATGGGACCATTTACTAAGTTAGGACCATTGCGGAATTCTGATATTGCTTTGCTTGCTGGTTTTCTTTCGACAATTGGTTTAATTCTAATATTAACATTAGGTTTAACTATTTATGGGGTAGCGGCTTTCAAACAAGATAAAAATTCAAGTAATACAACTGTAAATGATTTACAGACACGAAAAGCTTGGGATCAATTTAAAGGTGGATTTTTTGTTGGAGCCTGTGGTAGTGCTGGATTTGCATTAATTTGTTTATCAAGTATTCCAGCTTTTACAGTAAATTAAATATTTACTGTCATATACTAAATTGGTTACTTTTTAATCAATTTAGTGTATAATAATTATTAGTTAATTTTTGAATATTAAAAATTTTTATGGTTACACCTATTAATTTACAAGAAGAATATACTAAAACCGAAATTGCTAAAATTTTAAATATTTTAGATGAAGAATTAGTTGGTTTAGCTCCAGTTAAAGCGCGTATTCGTGAAATTGCGGCATTATTATTAATTGATAAATTAAGAAAAAATTTAGGAATTACTGCAGGTAGTCCAGGATTACACATGTCATTTACTGGCAGTCCTGGAACAGGGAAGACTACTGTTGGTTTAAAAATGGCGGATATTTTATTTCAATTAGGTTATATTCAACAAGGTCATCTGTTAACAGTTACACGAGATGATTTAGTAGGTCAATATATTGGTCATACAGCACCTAAGACAAAAGAAGTTCTTAAAAAGGCAATGGGTGGTGTTTTATTTATTGATGAAGCTTATTATTTATATAAGCCGGATAATGAGCGTGATTATGGTTCTGAAGCAATTGAAATTCTATTACAAGTAATGGAAAATCAACGAGAAGATTTAGTAGTAATTTTAGCTGGTTATAAAGAGCCAATGGATAAATTCTATGAATCAAACCCTGGTTTATCATCACGAATTGCAAATCACATTGATTTTCCAGATTATACTGTTGCTGAGTTATTAAAAATTTCAAAATTAATGTTAGAAGAACAACAATATCAACTAACACCAGATGCTGAAGTTGCTTTAACTCATTATATTGCAAAACGAAAACAAAAACCATTATTTGCAAACGCACGAAGTGTTAAAAATGCTTTAGATCGGGCTCGAATGCGCCAAGCAAACCGGATTTTTGATAGTCGTGGCCAGGTTTTAACAAAAAAAGAGCTTGTTAATATTGAAGCACAAGATATATTACAAAGTACAATTTTTGATTAAAACTTTTAAAAAACTTAATTTGAAATAACTGTATGAGTTTACTTGTTGTCGGTGGTACAGGAACATTAGGACGTCAAATTGTTTTACAAGCATTAACAAAAGGATATCCTGTTAGATGTTTAGTTAGAAATTTTCGTCGTGCTAATTTTTTAAAAGAATGGGGAGCAGAACTAGTTTATGGTGATTTAAGTATTCCTGAGACAATACCTCCTTGTTTACAAGGAATAACTGCTGTGATTGATGCATCAACAAGCCGTCCCTCAGACGAAAATGCTTTAAGAACAGTTGATTGGGATGGTAAATTAGCTTTAATCAAAGCTGCAAAAATAGCAAATGTTAAAAGATTTATTTTTTGTTCTACACAAAATTTAGAGCGATTTTCTAAGATTCCTTTAATGGAAATGAAACAAGGGATTGAAATAGAATTAAAAAACTCAAAAATTCCGTATACGATTTTCCGATTAACGGGGTTTTACCAAGGGTTAATTGAACAGTACGCAATTCCAATTTTAGAAAATTTACCAATTTGGGTAAGTAATGAAAATACTTGTGTTTCATATATGGATACGCAAGATATTGCAAAATTTTGTTTACGATCTTTTCAATTACCGCAAACAGAAAATAAAACTTTCTTTTTAGGAGGTCCAAAAGGCTGGGTTTCATCTGAAATTGTTAGTTTATGTGAGCAATTGGCTGGTCAAACAGCAAAGATTAATCAAGTGCCGGTTTTTCTTTTAAAATTTGTCGGAAAGTTTTTTGGATTTTTTGAATGGGGTCAAAATATTAGTGATCGGTTAGCATTTGCTGAAATTTTAAATGTTGAAAACGATTTTTCAAAATCTACTTTTGATTTATATAAAACATTCAAAATTGATTCAAGTGAAGTTGTTCAATTAGATGATTACTTCTTAGAGTATTTTATACGTTTATTAAAACGCTTACGAGACATTAATTTTGAAGATGTACAAAAACAAAAGAATTTAGTTATTTAATTTGACTATTAAATTTTAATTTAAACAAACCAAATTTCGTAAATGAATTATACAAATTTTATTGTTAAAATTCTTAGTAAACCTGAAAAGAGTTCATTTGAAAATAATATTTCGGTTACAGAATTAATTGGAAAATTTTTTCAATTTAAAACTGGCGACCAAAATATTTGTAAACTGTCAATTTGGGGGAATTTAGCGCATGATTCTATTCAATATTATAATGTAAATGATTATTTAATAATTGAAGGTTATGTTTCTCTTCGTAAATCCATTTTTGAAGAGTCTGAGATAACAACAGATATTGAAATTTCTGTTTTTAAAATTTATCCTTTTTCCTTAAACAAATTAGATTTAGTAAAAGTTAACAATGAACTTTTTTAGTAATTAAATTATTTAGAATTATTATATTTTAGTATAATTAATATTATTAAAAACAGTTCCTAGGAAAAATTGCATGTTAACTTTAAAAATTTTAGTTTATACAACTGTAATCTTTTTTGTTTCGTTATTTATTTTTGGTTTCCTTTCAAGTGATCCATCACGAAACCCGAATCGTAAAGATCTTGAATAATAAAAATTAAATGGATTCATTTTGAATCCATTTAATTTTCATCAAGTACAAAATATGCCAGGTAGATTATTCAATTTTTTTTATTTTAAAATACTGTTTTACTAAAGAGTAAAATTGATAATTATAAGGAATTAATTAAAAAATATTTGCTTATTGAACGTATTAAAGTACAGTATTATACCCCCAAGGGAATTCGAATCCCTGTCTGCTCCGTGAAAGGGAGCTGTCCTAGGCCTCTAGACGATGGGGGCTACATTTTTAAAGTATAAACTAGTTTTTAGAAAACTAGAAAGCGGGCAACGCGATTCGAACGCGCGACTTCAACCTTGGCAAGGTTGCGCTCTACCACTGAGCTATGCCCGCATAGTAATCCAAACTTTATTTCTATATTTATAGAAAATAATAAGATGTTACATAATAAAATTATATAATTGTTTCTATATTTTGTCAAGAGATTATTTTATTTTAGAAATTATAGTCTAAACTATAATTTCTAGATAGACTAAATAGACGATGAAATACCGTCAGCTGCAGCAATAACAATTACAAGAAACACCCAGATTTGGAACCCTCTGTTAAATTTGCTTTTAGAAACTTCCCATTCCCCTGGAGTAGCTAACGCTACTGGAACAGTCACAACTAAACCTAATGAAATTAAGACTAGTAAAGCTACTAATAAAGTTATCATATGTATTTTTTAAAACTTTTTATATTGATGATCTAAATAATGAAAATATTAAAGGTTACCTTTTTTTAAGGCTAATAATACAATCACTGCCGGACCGGATAACATAATAGCACCTGTAGCTATTAGTTGACCTATAACTTGCCAATTAATCATTTTTCAAATCCTTAATTTATAAATTTTTATTAAAATTTCCAATAACAAAATAACTTATAATGTTAATTGTAATTTTACTTTAAAATTCTTAAAGTAAATATATTATTTTAATTAATATTTTATTTATTAGATAATATTTAGGTATAAAAACTTTTTTGAATAAACCCTTTAATAATTTTATTAATTTATGTTAAAATTATTGTAGGGTTGCTAACTCAATGGTAGAGTACTCGGCTTTTAACCGATTTGTTCTGGGTTCGAGTCCCAGGTAACCCAAATATCAAAATACTAAAGTAAAAAATTATATTTGTTCTTGTATATAAGCCATATATTTAAATAAAAAAAAAATAAAGTATATTTTCTATTTAATTTTTAAATTAAATAGAAAATATCTAGTTATGAACTTTTAATCAATAGGACGCATTGATAATACAGGCTCGTTCGCACGATTAATACCTTTTTCAAAACCAGCAGCAGCTGCACGCGCACGTCCAGAATGCCACCAGTGACCTACTAAGAAGAAGAATCCTAAGAAGAAGTGTGAACAACATAACCATGAACGAGGCGATACATAGTTTACAGAGTTAATTTCTGTTGCTACACCACCTACAGAGTTAAGTGAACCTAACGGTGCATGAGTCATGTATTCTGCAGCACGACGTTCTTGCCATGGTTGAATATCATTTTTAATTTTATTGATATCTAAGCCGTTTGGACCACGTAATGGTTCTACCCAAGGAGCACGTAAATCCCAGAAACGCATAGTTTCACCACCAAAAATAATTTCTCCACTTGGTGAACGCATTAAGTATTTACCTAAACCAGTTGGACCTTGTGCAGATGAAACATTTGCACCTAAACGTTGATCTCGTACTAAGAAAGTAAATGCTTGTGATTGCGATGCTTCTGGACCAGTTGGACCATATAATTCACTTGGATAAGCTGTATTATTATACCAAGCATATAAAGCAGCAGTAAAACCCATTAATGAAATGGCTGCTAAACTATATGATAAATATGCTTCACCAGACCATACAAAAGCACGACGTGCCCAAGCAAACGGTTTTGTAAAGATATGCCAGATACCACCAACAATACATAATACACCAACCCAAATGTGACCACCAACAACATCTTCCATGTTATTTACAGCAACAACCCAGCCGTCACCACCAAATGGAGAACGGAATACGTAACCAAAAATTACGATAGGATTTAACGTTGGAGTTGTAATTAAACGAACATCACCACCACCTGGTGCCCATGTATCGTAAATACCACCTAAATACATTGCTTTAATAACTAATAGGAAAGAACCTACGCCTAATAAACATAAATGAATACCTAAGATAGTAGTCATTTTATTTTTATCACGCCAATCATAACCAAAGAATGGGAATGATTCTTCTAACGTATCAGGACCTAATAACGAGTGGTAGATTCCACCGAAACCTAAAATCGCAGAAGAAATTAAGTGAATAACACCTACGGCGAAATAAGGAACTGTTGATGTAATTTCACCACCAGGGCCAATACCATAACCTAATGTTGCTAAATGTTGGATTAAAATAAATCCTTGCTCATATGTTGGTTTTTCTGGTACGAAATGTGATACTTCAAAAAGTACCATAGCACCAGCCCAAAATACCATTAGACCAGCATGTGCTACGTGAGCACCTAATAATTTACCTGAAACATTAATTAAACGGGCATTTCCACTCCACCAAGCAAAACCTGTTGACTCAATGTCGCGACCTGCAATACTACTATTAAAGGGCGTTTCCACGTGGTAATACCTCCTCAGGGAATACGAAGTTCTCATGTGGTTGATCTTGAGCAGCCATCCAAGCACGGATACCTTCGTTTAATAAAATATTTTTTGTATAGAATGTTTCGAATTCTGGATCTTCTGCAGCACGTAATTCTTGTGATACAAAATCATAAGCACGTAAGTTTAATGCTAAACCTACAATACCAATAGCACTTGTCCATAAACCTGTTACTGGTACAAATAACATAAAGAAGTGTAACCAACGTTTGTTAGAAAATGCTACACCAAAAATTTGTGACCAGAAACGATTCGCAGTTACCATTGAATAAGTTTCTTCTGATTGTGTTGGCGTGAAAGCACGGAATGTGTTCGCAGCATCACCATCTTCGAATAACGTATTTTCTACAGTTGCACCGTGAATTGCACATAATAAAGCACCACCTAAAATACCAGCTACACCCATCATATGGAATGGATTTAGTGTCCAGTTGTGGAAACCTTGTAAGAACAATAAGAAACGGAAAATTGCTGCAACACCAAAACTAGGAGCGAAGAACCAACTTGCTTGTCCTAATGGGTATAATAAGAATACAGAAACGAATACAGCGATAGGTCCTGAGAATGCAATAGCATTATAAGGTCGGATACCTACTAAACGCGCAATTTCAAATTGACGTAAACAGAAACCAATTAAACCAAATGCACCGTGTAAAGCTACAAATGTCCATAAACCACCAATTTGACACCAACGTGTGAAGTCACCTTGTGCTTCAGGACCCCATAATAATAGTAATGAATGACCCATACTATTTGCAGGTGTTGAAACTGCTGCTGTTAAGAAGTTACATCCTTCAAGATATGAAGTTGCTAAACCATGTGTGTACCATGATGTAACGAAAGTTGTACCTGTTAACCAACCGCCTGTAGCTAAATATGCTGTAGGGAATAATAATAAACCTGACCAGCCTACAAAGACGAATCTATCTTTTTTTAACCAGTCATCAACTAGATCAAATAAGCCACGTTCTTGGTTTTGTCCAATAGCAATGGTCATATTTTTTAATCCTTTAATAAAATTGTTAAGTAAGTAAACTTTAATTAATTAATTTTTACTTAAGTCTTATCAGCTTCTATATCTAATTATACATTAATTACTAAATAAATTTTTAAATTAGTTAAAATTTTTATTCTAAAATGCTGTTCTATATAGTACTCAATTCATTAAGTATTAATTTAAAAAAAATTTATTACAAATCACTTAAATAAATATTATAAAATAATTTATTTAAGTGGTTTTAATTGTTAAGTAATATCATCTTGTTGGATATATAAGAAAAATAGTGCCATACTAAAAGCTGGGAAAATTAAACCAACAATAGGTACTAAAATGGAAGGTAAAAAAGCTGCTGCCATATTTCTTTTATTAATTAAATTTTAATATTAATACAAAAATGGTATTAATAAGTGTCATTATTAATTGTATATGAAAATATCTAATAGTTAAAAAAATATCAAGAAGATAAATCCAACTTTTCGGAATTTTTATAGTAGAATCAATAATATTAAATTTAATATATTTAATATTATATATATATAGAGGTTTTACTTATGGAAAGCTTATTATTATCTCGATTACCAGAAGCATATGTTGCTTTTAGTCCGATTGTCGATGTATTACCAATTATTCCGGTTTTCTTTTTATTGTTAGCTTTTGTATGGCAAGCTGCAATTGGTTTTAGATAAACCAAAAATTACATGAAAAAATTCTTATTCATATTTATTTCAATTAATTAGGTTTTTAAATTAAATTCAAGAATTGAAATAATTATGAATGTAGAATGATAATATATTTATACGTTATAAATTTACAATATTAAGAATTAAAAAATAAATGGTAGAACCTTTATTATCGGGAATTGTTTTAGGTATGATTACTGTTAGTGCTTTTGGTCTTTTTGTTGCTGCTTATTTACAATTTGCTCGTGGGAAACAATTTGACTAATTAATAGAATCGAAATCTTGGCAACTTTTAATTAAATAGAAGTTGTCTTGACTTTGATTTAATTTTTTTCTCAATTTCAATATTTTTTAGATAAATTAAAAAATTTTAGATATATATGTAGAATTAAATGTTTAAATTTTTAAACATTTAATTTCAAATTTTATGTTAATGACACTTTTGCGCCTGCGCCTTCTAATTGTTTTTTAGAATCTTCTGCTGTATCCTTAGCAACAGCTTCTTGAACTTGAACTGGAGCAGATTCTACTAATCCTTTAGCCTCTTTTAAACCTAAACCTGTCAAACTACGAACAATTTTTAATACTGCAATTTTCTTATCAGCGGGTACTTCATCTAACATTACATTAAACTCTGTCTTTTCTTCAACTTCTTCTGCAGGTCCTGCTGCAGCCATTACTACACCACCGCCAACACTAGCAGAAGCATCTACACCAAAAGTTTCTTCAATTTGACTTACTAATTCTGAAGCTTCTAATAATGTTAATGTTTTTAATTCTTCAACAATTTGAGTTATTTTTTCTGTCATAATATATATATATTTAGTAAATAATTAATAATAAAAGTTAAAAGTAATTTCAAATAAAATGGGGTTTTGATTTTGATATTAGTCAAAAATACCTACATCTAGTTGAATCGAAGGGCCCATAGTTGTACAAATAAAAATATTTTTAAAATATTTTCCTTTTACTCCAGATGGGCGGTTTTGTTCTATTGAACGGTATAAAGCAGTTAAGTTTTCATTAAGTTGTATTTCTGTAAATTCAGATTTACCAAAACTTACATGAACTACACCTGTTTTATCTGCTTTGTATTCAAATTTTCCTTTTTTAAAGTCACTCAAAGTTTCTGTTAAAGTTGTACTAACAGTTCCAGATTTTGGCGATGGCATTAAGCCTTTTGGACCTAATACTCTACCTAATTTTGCTAATTTTGGCATCATATCTGGAGTAGCAATTAAAAGATCAAAATCAATGTTTCCTTGACTAATTTCCTCAATTAATTCATTGTTTCCAACAATATCAGCTCCAGCATTTTGAGCTTCAGTAATATTTGTTTCATTTGTTAAAACAGCAATTTTAATTGATTTTCCAACACCATGTGGTAGAGTTACTGTTGTTCTTAATTGTTGATCTGCATATTTTGGATCAATATTTAAATTAGCATGTAATTCTACTGTTTCATCAAATTTTGCTGTTGCTGTTTCTTTTAAAATTTTAATAGCTTCTTCTAAATTTGAAAAAACAATTTTTTTTGTTTTTGCTTGATTTTCTTTATGACGACGTGATATTTTTGGCATATAATTTTCCTAGTAAAAACTTATAAATTGTAGATTAATCGGCAATGGAAATCCCCATATTACGGGCCGTTCCTTCAACAATTTTAATTGCACTACTAATTTTTGTAGTATTTAAATCAGGTAATTTAATGCTTGCAATTTCTTCTAATTGAGCTTTAGTAATTGAACCAACATTCACACGGTTTGGTGTTGATGAACCTTTACTAATCTTAGCTGCTTTTGCTAATAACACTGATGCAGGTGGAGTTTTAAGAATAAATGTATAACTTCGATCTTCATATACAGAAATTTCTACTGGAATGATAAGTCCAGTTTTATCGTTAGTTTTAGCATTATATTCTTTACAAAATGCTGCAATATTAACACCATGTTGACCCAATGCTGGACCAACCGGTGGTGCAGGTGTTGCTTTTGCGGCAGGTAAAGCTAACTTAATTAAAGCGGTTACTTTTTTAGCCATATAATTTTTACTGATGTTTTAGTAAAATATAAAAATGAGTTTTAACTTTTATGAATTTTTTTAATCTAATCTTAACAAATAAAAATTAAGAAAAGGTTATTTTTATTTCATTTAAAGCGTAAATAATTTCTTATAATTATTTAATGTAAATAGTATAAAAAGAAATTAATTATTGAATAGTTTTTATTCTAGAATTCTATCTAAGAAAGTGTTAACCTCTTACTATTAAGAGAAACGCGCCCTGAAGGACTTGAACCCTCGACATCTAATTTTGGAGACTAGCGTTCTACCAACTGAACTAAGGACGCTTTATATTATTACATTCTAATTGTAATATATTAAAAAAGCAATAGTTTAATTTTATTTAGTAAAATTACTTAAATTAAGTTTAATAATGGAAAATTTTAATGAAGAATCAAAGCAATTATCAATTGGAAAATATTTACCACATAATTTTTTAGCAGAAAAAATTATTCTAAGTAGCTTATTAATAAGTTCTCAAGCACTTGATATTATTTTAAGGAATGTCAAAGTTGAAACATTTTATTTTAAAAACCACCAAGAACTTTATAAAAATATTGTTCAAATGTATGAAAATAAAATCCCAATTGATATGATTACTTTGAATACATTTCTTCAAGATAATGGTCAGTTAGAAAAAATTGGTGGTGTTAAAGTTTTAGTAGAACTTATAAATTATGTTCCAAATTTAACTTATTTAGAAGAGTATATCCGTTTACTCCACGATAAATTTTTACGTCGTTGTTTAATTAAATTAGGTTATGAAACAATCAACTCTGCTTATATTACAAATATACCTCTTGAAACAACACTAAATAATTTAGAAATTGATATTTTTAACTTAGTAAACGAAAATAAAACCCAACGAGTAACAACTACTGCTGAATTACTTTCAAATATTTTTTTAGAGTTAAAACAAAAATCCCTTAAACCTTCTTTAGCAGGTTTACCATCAGGATTTTATGATTTAGACTCGTTTACCCAAGGCTTTCAAAAATCTGATTTAATAATTATTGCTGGTCGTCCATCTATGGGTAAAACCGCTTTAGCTTTAAATATTGGTTTAAATATTATTAAAGAATCTAATGATCCTGTTTTATTTTTTAGTCTTGAAATGTCTAAAGAACAATTAACTTATAGACTATTAACAAATGAGACAGATATTAGTAGTTTAAGATTAAAAACAGGGAATCTATATAAAGATGATTGGGTAAAGTTGAATCAAACAATTAAAACATTAGCCTCATTACCATTATTTATTGATGATACACCTAATCTTTCAATTCTAGATATTAAAACAAAAATTAAAAAAATAATTTTTGAACAAAATAATTTAGGCCTAATTATTATTGATTATCTTCAATTAATGCAAACTTCAAATAGTCAAATAGTCAATCGAACACAAGAAATATCTCAAATAACACGTGCATTAAAAAATATTGCACGAGAATTTAATGTTCCGATTATTGTGCTATCACAATTGAGTCGAAATGTTGAAAATCGTGTTAATAAAAGACCTATTTTATCAGATTTACGCGAAAGTGGTTCGATAGAACAAGATGCAGATTTAGTATTAATGTTATACCGTGAAAGTTATTATAATTTGGTAATGGAAAACAGCAATGACTTAAATCTTGTTGAATTAATTATAGCAAAACAAAGAAACGGACCCATAGGAACAGTTGAACTACAATTTGATTCAAAACGTACAAAATTTTTGAACTGTAATCTTAATTCGTAAATGCCCAGAACCAGAGTCGAACTGGTGACACGAGGATCTTCAATCCACTGCTCTACCAACTGAGCTATCCGGGCTTAATATAAATTATACAAAATTCTAATAAAAATAACAATAGTTATATTTCAAAATAAATAGTTGATTATTTAATGAAAATTTAGTATGATATAAATGGGTATAATCTTTAATAGATTTTTAAAACAACTTATTTTGTCAGGATCGTAAGATAGCAGCATAAAGCTTGGGTTATTGATTCGTATTAATGTTATACCTTTATAAATAAAGTTTTTTAATTTGTATTAATAATTTTCATTGAACTTATAATATAATATAAATATAAATTATTATATTAAAAATATTAATTATGTTTTTTTTTTAAAAGCTGATACAATTAATATTGTAGTCAATCTTACTATTTTTAAAAACGGAATTAGAAATGACAGCTTCATTATCAAATTTTCTAGCTAGTTTAGTAGCAGGTGGCGTTGTAGTCACTGCAATCGCAGGTGCTTTAGTTTTAATCAGTCAAAACGATCGTATCACACGTTAATCGAAATTATGAATCAAGTATTTATAGTTAATCAAAATCTTTTAATAATTACTTATGATAAACATTGGTTTTGGTCCTAATATCTTATTAGGTTTGATTTTAGGATTTGGAGTAATACTATTGTATTTTCTTCGAGTAGTTAAGCCAGAAGTGGCAAGAGATGAAGATATATTCTTTGCTACTATTGGTTTACTTTACAGTTGTATTTTAATGGTTCACGGGTGGCGTTTAGATCCTATCTTATTATTTAGTCAAGTATTACTTATAGCATCGCTTTTAGTTGCAGGATGGGAAAATATTCGGTTACGTGGACTTCTAGCAAATATGGCACGACTAAAAAAAAAAGAAATTAATTAGAAAAACTTTAGTTTCTTGGTTTCAATTTTATAAATAATGTTTTTAAATTATGTTTAAAAAATATTCTAAATTTTGTGCAGTAATTTTATTCTGCGTTTTCAACATTTTTGTTACAGCAGCAACAGCTATTGATTTAGATGAAGCGACAAGAACTGTAACAGCAGATTCTTCTGGGAATACGGTAATATTAACTTCAGAACAAGTAAAACGTGGTAAACGTCTATTTAATGCAACTTGTGGTGCTTGCCACGTTGGTGGTGTTACAAAAACAAATCCAAACGTTGGTTTAGATCCAGAAGCTTTAAGTTTCGCAACTCCACGCCGTGATAATATTGCTGCGTTAGTAGATTACTTGAAAAATCCAACAACATATGATGGTTTAGATTCAATTGCAGAGGTACACCCAAGTATTAAAAGTGCCGATATTTATCCTCGTATGCGTTCTTTAACAGATGACGATTTATCTGCTATTGCAGGTCATATTATGTTATCGCCGCGTATTTTAACAGAAAAATGGGGTGGTGGTAAAATTTACTATTAAAAAAAATTATTTCAACTTAAATTCAACTATTTTATAATAGGTGAATTTAAATTGAAATTTTTTTCTTCTTGTCATATGTACTTTAGTAATGTTATTATTAACAACGAACAAAAATAAATTTTTTTTATAAACACTAAAAAAAATCCACAAAGCATGTAGCTCAGTGGATAGAGCATCAGATTCCGATTCTGAAAGTCGGGGGTTCGATTCCCTTCATGCTTATTTTTTTTTAAACTTAGGGGCTGACTTGGTTTTGACATTTAAAATTTAGGTAAAGTATGATACAGGTCGAAGCCGTTATTCTTCGTAAAAACATATCAATTTAAAATAAATGCTAATAACATCATTCCTTTTAACTTTTCAAAAGCAATTAAGAAAAATTCTTTAAGCTTCGCTGTTTAGTAAGATATAAATTTTGTTGAAATCCTTTGTTCGCTATAACTAGACTTTTATATTTTTTATAGGTTAGAATATATTTAAATTTTTGAACTTGTTCAGTTTTTTTGAACTAAACCTGTGAATGAGTGCTTTAATAATATTTAAATGGACGTGGGTTCGATTCCCATCAGCTCCAAATTTTGCATTCGTGGCCGAGTGGTTGAAGGCACCGGACTCATAATCCGTTTTCCTCTGGAACGTCACTGGTTCGAACCCAGTCGGATGCATTTAACTAATTTTAATATTGTTTTTTTATCAAAATAACGTTATTATTGCTATTAATAAATTCTTACAATATATATATATAAGTTTTATGATTAAATTAAAAAATCAAGAAACAATTGATAATTTAAATAATAGTTTTACAAAAACTGATTTACCAATTATTAAAATTGGTGACAACATAAAAGTTGGAGTTAAAATTATTGAAGGAAACAAGGAACGTGTTCAATTTTATGAAGGAACAGTAATTGCTAAAAAAAATAGTTCAGTTAATACAACAATTACGGTCCGAAAAGTTTTACAAGGAATTGGTGTGGAAAGAATTTTCTTAATTCATTCACCTAAAGTAGATTCAATTCAAATTTTAAGATCGTCGAAAGTTCGTCGAGCAAAATTATATTATTTACGTAACTTAAAAGGTAAAGCTAGTCGTTTAAAACAAGCTTTTAATTAAAATTAAAAGTTAAAAAAAAAGTTTTATTTGAAACCAATTTACGTGTTATAATATTAGTTAGTGAAGTAATAATAGAAATAATAGATATTATTTCAACTTTTACTTTATAGTAATTTTAAATAAGGGTTTATATGTCTTACGAAGTAAAATTAATCAGTGAAGAGCACGATATCGATACTACTGTAACATGTACTGATGATGAATATCTTTTAGATATTACTGAAGCAGCAGGTATAGATTTACCTTATTCTTGTCGTGCAGGTGCTTGTTCTACTTGTGCTGGTAAGGTAACAGAAGGTACAATTGATCAATCAGATCAATCATTTTTAGACGAAGATCAAGTAGAAGCAGGTTTTGTTTTAACTTGTATTGCTTATATTAAATCTGATTGTACAATTTTAGTTCACGAAGAAGATAATTTATATTAATTATTTATATAAAAAAGGAATGACTTAAAAAAATTGTCATTCCTATTTTAATTAGAAGTTAAGCTCTGCTGCTTGAACTTTTTCAAATTGTTTTTTCTTTAAAATTAAGAAAACTTGTGTTAATAATACACTAAAACAAAATGCTAAGTAACCGATAATCCGTGCTGGTTTTTGTAACACGATTTCTGATTCTTCCTGCCCAAAGCCACCGACATTTGGATCAATATTTAATGCTTGATCAGTTTTTACTACATCACCTGTTTTTACAAGTAGCTTTAAACCTGCTGGAACTATTTGATCAGTTTTGGTTCCATCTGAATTTAAAATAGTAACTTGAGATTCACCTTTCTCTGTTGTTGTAATATCATTAATTTGACCTGTTTGAACAGCTCCAAAACTATTAATATTACTTTTTTCACCTGTAGGATAAACTTGACCACGACCACGGTTTCCACCCACATAAAATGGGTATGTTAAATATTTAACATCTGAATCCTTTCCAGGATCTGGTGCTACTACTGGGAAAATTAATTCTTGGTGTTTTTTACCAGCAATTGGTCCCACAACTAAAATGTTATCAAATTCTGTACTATATGGTGAAATGAAAACACCTTTATTTTTTTGTTTAATTTCATCAGAAATTTGGTTTTTAGCTGCTAATTTAAAACCTTTAGGTAAAATTACAATCCCTCCTACATTTAAGTCTGCAGCTTTACCAGTTGCACCAATTTGTTGACGAGTTAGATCATATGGTACTTTAACTTCGATTTCAAATACAGAATTTGGAAGTACTGCTTGCGGAGCTTCAATTTCAATTGCTTTTTGGTTTAAATGACAATTAGCACAAGCTAATTTACCATTTGCCGCTCGTGGGTTTGAATAACCTTGTTGAGCAAACACAGGATATGCTGAAGAATTTTCAACACAAAAACCAAATAAACTAATAGCAATCGTTAAAGTAAATAAAAGACTTTTAAAAAACTTGTTAGTTGCCATGGATTTAATACTTTTAAAGTATGTATATGTATAAATTAATTTTTTATTAAAAGCAGGATACCTACTCCTGTAAAATATAACAATAATATTGCAGATGAAAGCAATAATTGTGTTAGTGGATCAGTAGAAGGTGTTAAAACTGCTCCAATAATTGTTGAAACTAGAATTACGTATCGCCATGCAGTTAGCATTTGTTGTGCTGATACAATATTCAATAAACCTAATAGGATTTGGATGATTGGAATTTGAAATGCTAATCCAGTACTATAAAATAAAACTAGAATAAATTCAAAATATTGATCAAATGACCAAAGCGGTTCAATAACTTCATCACTATAGCTTAAAAAAAAATTTAATGCTGCAGGTATTAAAGCATAATACGAAAAAACTAGGCCTAAACCAAAGAGACATAAAGAACTTAACAATAATGGTAAAATAATTTTTGTTTCTTTTTTAGTTAACCCAGGTAATAAAAATAAAATTAATTGTCCTATTGCAAACGGACTACCGAAAAGGAGTCCGGTATAAAAAGAAATTTTTACAGTAGAAATAAAATATTCACCTGGCGAAAGTTGAAAAAATTTTACGTTATTAACTGGTAGTTCTAATATTTTAACTAAAAATTTAACTTCAAAAAAAGCCACACAGGTTAACATTAAAATTATCCAAAAAACATGAAAAATTCTTTGTCGTAATTCTTCGATATGTTCAGAAAATGGAAGTTCTAATGTAACAGTTTCATTTTTTTTAAAATTAAAATCTGAATTTGTTATCATATATTTGGATTTTGGATCTTTAATATTTTTTTATTTGTAATGTTAAGGAAGTCAAAATCTATAGAGAACTATTTAAAAATATAAGACTAAATTAAATTTAGTCTTATATTTTTTATGATAAATAATTTATAGCTTCAACACGAGCTGTAGCTTTTTTTAATTCGATTGATGCATCAAGTTTAGCTTTACTTGTTTCAGCAGTTTCAACTGCTACAGTAGCTTTTTCTAATTCTTCCGTAGCTTCACTTAATTCTACTGAAACTAGTTCTTCCACATCATTAACTAAAACGGTAACTCGATTTTGGTCGACTTCAGCTAAACCACCACATAAAATAATAGGAGTCCATTTGTCGTCTAACTTAATTCGTAGTAAACCTGTATCTAAAGCAGTGATTAAAGCTGCATGACCTTCTAATACACCAACTTGACCAGTTAAGCCTGGTAAAACAACTTCATCAGCTGTTGTTGAACAAATCACTCTGTCTGGAGTAAGAACACGAATGTTTAAAACCATATATTATGACTCCTTTATTTTAGAGTTTCTGCTTTTGCAATCGCTTCGTCAATATCACCTACAAGATAAAATGCTTGTTCTGGTAAATCATCTAATTCACCACCTAATACCATTGTAAAACCTTTAATCGTTTGTTCTAAACTTACGTATTTACCAGGTGAACCTGTAAAGATTTCAGCAACGAAGAATGGTTGAGATAAGAACCGTTCTACTTTACGTGCACGTGAAACTGTTAATCTATCTTCTTCAGATAATTCATCAATACCTAGAATAGCAATAATATCTTGTAATTCTTTGTAACGTTGTAATGTTTCTTTTACAGTTTCTGCAGTTTCATAATGTAACTCAGTAACAATACCTGGTTGTAACATTGTCGATGTTGAATCTAAAGGATCTACTGCTGGGTAAATACCTTTAGCTGCTAAATTACGTGATAATACTGTTGTTGCATCTAAGTGAGCAAAAGTAGTTGCTGGTGCTGGATCTGTTAAATCATCTGCTGGTACATACACAGCTTGAATTGATGTAATAGAACCTTGTGTTGTTGATGTAATACGCTCTTGTAATGCACCCATTTCAGTTGCTAATGTTGGTTGGTAACCTACAGCGGATGGCATTCTACCTAATAAAGCAGACACTTCAGAACCTGCTTGTGTAAAACGGAAGATATTATCAATAAATAATAAAACATCTTGTTTATTAACATCACGGAAATATTCTGCCATTGTTAAAGCAGTTAAACCTACACGCATACGTGCGCCTGGAGGTTCATTCATTTGACCATATACTAAAGCTACTTTAGATTCGATGAAATTGTTTTCGTTAATAACACCAGATTCTTTCATTTCTTCATATAAATCATTACCTTCTCGAGTACGTTCACCTACACCACCAAATACTGATACACCACCGTGTGCTTTTGCAATGTTATTAATTAATTCCATAATTAATACAGTTTTACCTACACCTGCACCACCAAATAATCCAATTTTACCACCACGACGGTATGGAGCT
>Ga0233410_10000137_pt1 | contig 25374 bp, 40 predicted proteins | sample Na_anoxic_1_MG_FD_179869 | JGI IMG/M metagenome (GOLD analysis project Ga0233410, IMG submission 179869) | Seawater microbial communities from Saanich Inlet, British Columbia, Canada - Na_anoxic_1_MG | ecosystem: Environmental > Aquatic > Marine > Inlet | place: Canada: British Columbia...
GAATCTAGAACGACTTATGAATCAGCCGATGGGATTTGCACCCATGACCCTCCGTTTAACAAACGGACGCTCTTACTACTGAGCTACGGCTGATGACGTCGACGGGATTTGCACCCGCAACCTCCGGATTGAGAAACCGGTTATCTACTAATTGAAATACGACGCCAAGTGGTGGTTCGGAGTGGGGATCGTGCGCCCCCAAACCACCGTTGTAGCAACACCTCACTCACCGTGACCTAAAGCCGGCCGGTCTCGGATCTGCTTATCCCCTGAACTCAATCGGGTGGGATTGCACCACCGATCTTCCCGGTAACAGCGGGCTGCCTTACTACTCGGCCACGATTGAAGCAGGTGGCGGGGATTGCACCCGCGATCTTCAGATTGGCAACCTGATGCTTTACTACTCAGCTACACCTGCGAAATGACCCTACGGGGATTCGCACCCCGGTTTTTGCCGTGAGAGGGCAATGTCCTGACTACTAGACGATAGGGCCAAGCGGATCGACCAAAGTGCTGAGTCGCTATTTGCCTAATGTAGACACAGCAGCATTCGATCCTATAGCGTGTCGGAGACTTGCACTCCGTGCCTCACCCGTATGGGTAGAGACATATCCCGACGGAGGGAGTCGCACCCTCGCACTCGTCCTTATGAGGGACGGCTCACTACTCAGTGTCGTCGGGTTCTAGTTTGTGCCACGCCTCCTTAGCAGACGCGGTCACCGATACGGACGCCCTCAAGCCTTTTACTTCCTCAGCAGTGAAGATGTAAACAGCGTCACTGTAGAGGTCATAACCGGCAATAAAGTCGAAGGTACCGTGCTTGTATCGACGCATCCTTCCATCAGTTAAAGAAATCGTCGGAGCACCAACGGCGCCTCGTTTACACATCTTCACTTGCAGTCGACTGAGCCGACCGTCAGAAAGTCCAATCACGTAATCCTCTGGACTACCGTCAGTGGTCGGCTTGAACAAAGCCAATCCTCGAATAGCTGCCCTAAAGGCGACGGCCGATTCACCAATCCTCCCCAGTTGAACTGTCGACAGGTCTCTATCGACGGCTACTAGATAGTGAGCAGAAGAGTCACCACCAGTGGCCTCAGCAGGCGGTCTTTCCGTCTCGCGGGCCGCACACCCAAAGATCATCTTCTCCCGCTTCTCTTCAACCGTGAGTTGATAATCGCGCAGCCAACGACCAATGGTCGTTTTGACTACAGCCCCTTCAAGCGCCTCGTGGATCTCCTTTCGAGACAACCTTTGGTTGACGCGAAGTTCGATTGCTCTGTCTCGTAGAGGATGCACTCGGTTGCTCATTTAGTTAGAATAAGTCACCCAGTGCCGCTTGTCTACCCATGAAAGAGGTGCTTCACTCGTATAGCTCACACGCCATGTAGGTTGACAGCGGCCGGGTGTCCCCCAAGGGACAGGCGACGTTCTAAGGGCATTCCCCCGCAGGTGCTTAATACCTGTCCGACCGAGTCAATAGCGCGAGCAAGATTCGAACTTGCGAACTCCAGCTTATGAGGCTGGCGAGATACCGGACTTCTCCACCGCGCGAAGTCCCGCCAGGGAGTTGCACCCTGATCCGACCGGAGTTGCAATCCGGCGGGCCACTCTGACAACGAGACATTGATGACGTCGATGGGATTCGCACCCACGTTCTTCGAGTTGAAAGCCCGAGCTCTTAGACTGCTAGAGGACAACGCCAAATACCCCCACTAGGAGTTGCACCTAGAACCCACTGGTTAAAAGCCAGCTGCGCTACTGTTGCGCCATGGAGGCAAGATTCACACCCGAGTGAGAAAGCCACGAGTATCGTAAGCGCTCTACCGTTGAGCTAATTCCCCACGAGTGGGGAACCTTGGATTCGAACCAAGAACCTCTTCCTTGTAATGGAGTAGATGTTTGCGTGTAGGGCCTTATCGGCCGGGTGTGATGGATCTGCTGGGACTTGCACCCAATTCCCCGGATTAAGAGTCCGGTGCTTCACTCGTTTAGCTTCAGATCCGTGTGCCGCACTTATTACGGCTTGTCGCGTTCTTGCTGTCGCTGCTTAGCTAGTAATAGCTTTCGCTGGCGCAGCGTAGGTCTCTTCTTCACCTTGCACATACAGGTGTAGCACCTGATAGGTGGTTGATGATTGTGCTCTTTAGCACGCTGAATGTGCTTTAGTTTGATGTTCGTCTCGCAGTCGAGACACTTCTTAGAGCTTAGCTCTGTGTAGGCCGGGTAGGCCGTTTTCTTGATGTTGTTGGCAATACACCTCCAATGGTTAATAAATGACGTCGCTCGGATTCGAACCGAGATCCTCAAAGGATATGAGCCTCGCGAGCTTCCAGATTGCTCTACGACGTGATGATGACGCTGCCGGAAATCGCATCCGGGTCCTTTGGCGTATGAAACCAACGAGCTACTACTGCTCTACAGCGTGATGGGACATGCCGGAATTGCACCGACGTTCGCAGGTTTTCAGGCTGCTATGTTACTGACTACATCAACGTCCCTTGAACTGAGAGGTTTCGTTGCCCCTATTACAGGGCCGGTGACGGAACCAGCCTCTCAGTATTTGGCTCTCTCGTCCGTTAAGAATCGGGGTGACTGGAGCCGCACCAGCCGCCTTTGCGTCCCAAACGCAACGTCTCACTCCGAGACTACACCCCGTTAACGATCATGATGGGATTCGCACCCACGACCTTCTCCGTGACAGGGAGACGCGCTGACTAGACTGCGCTACATGACCAGGTCGCGTCGTTCACAGGTTTCGTGAATAGCGCGACATGAACGCCCCAGATGGGAATCGCACCCACAACCTTCCGGTAGACAGCCGGTTATTCTACTAACGAACTCCAAGGGCTTAGTGATTTATTAAGGTCTTTTCTGACCTATGATGCTTTCGTGGTTAAACCGATCTGCTCTGAATGCTCCTCACGATTGAACTGTGGCCCACTGTGGTGTGCCTGGTGCAATCCGAGCCGCATTCTCTGCAACGCTTGCGTGACCACTGATCGCAAGGGCGACATGGTCTGCAAGAAATGCAAGCAGAGGCACGAACCACTACCCGAGCTTCGTGACCTTCACGAATTTCTCGACTGAATTTAGATCATCGACCAAAATTGGCTAGAGAGTTTTACTAGCACCCTGGCCACTCCCATGAATGGAAGCGCTGGGAATCGAACCCAGATCAGTATTTGAGAGGGATGATCTCCTCTCCGATCAACCGGAAGTATGTCCTATTAGTGTGGCAACTTGCACACACCACGTCGCACTTTTTGATTTCCTCCTTGAGCCTCTTTCGAGAGGCTCCTCTTACCGCCATCGCCGAGACGGCGGCCTCTTTCTCAGTGCCGGGTCGGTGATCAAATTGCATCACCCAATATGGGTGTCGTCTTCCGCAGTCTTCGCAGTCTCGATCCTTGGCCTTACGCACAAAGGCTTTGGTTGCTTTGTTGCACTGCGCTGATCTCCGCTTATAAACATCAGCATTCTCCCGGTAATGCTTACGTCGATAGGTGTTGTCGCAAATCTTGCATGAAGAATTAAGTCCAGTTGTGTGCCGACTGTTTGTCGTAAAACTGGCGGTTGAGAGTATCTGTTTACACTTAGGACAGTAGTAGCTTCCACAGGCGAGTAAACAGGCAGAGCAAGTGGGATAACGAGCATCCTTACCTGCTGCGCTTCGTGGAAAGTCTGAGGCCTCCTTTAGATCCTTACAGTGAGGACATCGACGCCGCCTGGGCGGTCGCTGTCCCGTCCTCTTCCTCCTCATGTGGTTTCTCATGCACCGCTTGCATTTCGTACCACGCTTTCCCGTTGCCTTACTCTTGAAGGGAAATTCTTCGTCTGGTTTGTTCTCGTCACAGGATGAGCAAAGGGCCATCCCATGATATTACCGGATTACATCAGACTGTCAACGTCAAATTAGAAGTTTGATGTACTCCAACCTGATCATTCGATGATCAATGGATCCTCACGGCTTTGCACCGTGTCCTTCCGGCCTTCAACCGGGCGCTCTACTAATTGAGCTAAGGATCCAAAACGCCAAATTGTTAATGAACAGTTTTTGCTTCCGAGGGTGGAGCTAAGAGGTTTTGCTAGCCGCCGCCGCGCCTTCCGGCCGGATTTACACGGTGTCGTGAATCTCTTAGTCATCTCCTCTTCGTCAACAGGCCGCCTGGGGCTCGCACCCAGCGCGGCGAGATTTGGAATCTCACCTGGACCTTGTCCGCGACCTATATCCGCCTGCAAGGTATCGCACCTCGTTGCCCCGGAGAGAGCGGGTTTACAGCCCACCACGACCACTTGGCCGACCCCAGACGGAAAGTTGTTTCTTAGCTACTTTCGATTGCGTGCACTGCCCCTTAATACTCGGACCGACTAATCGTCTGTCGCTGTTGTTCGTTTTTGTCTTTTCTCCTTTGTTCGTAAGTGCTTGTGGATGATGCGAAGCCGCACACGCTTGTCAGCGTTGCGGCACCTGGCGAATTGGTTGGTGGTGCCGCTACGCTGTGTGCGTATTCGCCGACCAACCTCGCCCGGTTGCCGGATACGCACACGTATCCAGACCGGGCTTGGCTTCGGCAATGGGCATAAACGAGGAGAGCTGTGAACCCATACCACCACCGAGAGCGACCAGAAGTCGCTGCAATCGTAATTGGCTGGTATGGGAAGTGGAAGACACTTGAAAGCTCTGCTCCTCGACCATTGAGACTAGCGGCTCGAAGTGGCCGTGTCCATAAGAAAGTGAAAAACAGACTAGAAAATTCTTCACATCATTAGAGTCTCCTGATTTCTTAGCCTAAAGGTATGGAGCGGAGCTTGTGCATTGCCGCCTTCATCCTATTGATGGTCGGTTGCAGCACGCCGAAGATCACGCTGCAGGCTGAGGCCGCATTCTCCCAACAAGCTGTTCGTCAATCGGGTGAGAAGGTCGGTAGCTACGGAGACTTTGACGACCTCGTCAATTTCTATCTCTCGCTGCCAGCTCCAGCGCCGACGATCATCAACGTCCCGGACATCATTACACCTGCGCCGGGAGCGCCAGATCCCTACGCTCCGCTGCTCGCTCTGGTCCAGGCTGGTCCTCAAGGCCACCTCGCTACTAGGCAACACCTAGTCCAACTCACCCCGGCCGCACTCGCGCTGGCGCAGCTCTACCTCAGCGGCACCGTCTCGACTACACAGCTGATCAACTCGCCCCAGGCGTGGGCTCTACTCAGTGCGGCGCAGAGCATCTTCCAGCCGATACTGCAGCAGCAAGGCCTGTGGAATCAGTTGTTCCTTGCCCAGTGGGCCTACTACCTTCGTCCCTACCTGAGACCTGGACCTCAACAGCAACAGCTGATCAACATCGCGACGACGCTCTACAACAACATTGTGGCCCCTCCTCCGCCGGGTCAGCCGACGAGCACTCCTCAAGACCCGATCATCATTACCGTCAACCCGGTTCAAATCATCCAGACCTTCACCGAGCTGTGGAAGACGAGGGATTGGCTGGAAATTGGCAGCAAGTTCTCAGACCTTCTGTATCCGCTAATCAAGCCCTCTGGCTACACGAAGCCGATGCTCCTGCTCTACGGCTCCAGACGTCGCTACTACGGCCCCAGCGCTCAGACGATGAAGAACGACGATGGAGACCTAGTCGTCCACAACATGAACCGCGAGGGCTACTACAAGAACGAGACAGCAACTGGCGCTGGCCGGTTCTTTCAGGGCCAAGACGACATCTCTCTGAGCTACTACCCGATCGAGATTGAGAACCGCCGCGTTAAAACGCTCGACGTTGTAGCGAGTGACAGGTTCGCCCTGCTGAAGCGGATGGCAGGTGGAAACGTAGACCTCCTGAGCCGCGCCTACACTCACAACACATCATTGCTGAGCGTCAACGCTGGGTTCGACAACAAGCACCTCCGCGTCGTTGGCGGCGTCACGCCCTACGCATCTATGGGCGGAGTGATGGGTGAGATCGCCTACGACTACGAGTATCTGTCGGGCCGCATTGGCGGCGGCGGGCTGTTCGAGACAGACCACTACGGCAACTCCGACACCTTCATAGGATTTCTAGACACAGAGCACACGCTCACCACTACGCCACAGGCAATCGTCGTGTCCGAGGACGAGGAACGATTGATCTTCACGTGGGCCAGCTTGACCATGTCTGCAAGTGGAATGGCCGATCGTGCCATCACAAAGAAAACTAAGGATCGTCCGATGTCCGGTGGCTGGGGATTCCAGGGCGACGTGCGCTTGATTCCCGAAGTCCACACCCAGTTGGACACGAGCTTCTTCTCGGTCTACGCCTACGGCGGCGCCATGGTCGCAGTCGTACCAGTCGGCAAGGTCAATCTAGAAGAGACCGAGAAGTCGGTGATGCTGGACCACATTCGGAATCATTTAGGCGTGAAGGTTCGAGTTCTAGTCTCGGACATCGTCAACTCCGGAGAGGACGAAAAGTTCAAACACACGATGTATGCGGACGCGGCAGTCGTCGCGGAGTTCTCCGATCTTGTAAGGAGAATCCGCTTCACCACAGACTTCACTCTCGACCTGGCCAAGATCGGATTCATTGGCGAGGCAGAGGATTACGGGGCTGATGGTCTCAAGGATGTGCGGCTCGGAGGCCGAGCGAGCTTCATGGGCGCCTACATTCAGGGCCTAAAGTCTTTAGAGTTCGACGATTTCCAGCTTCAAGCAGGGTTCGAGATCAAGCTCTAGGCGCAGGCGTTATGCTGTTGTAGTCTTGATATGGCCTTAACGGCCGTTTCCCGCCTGACTAATGGTGAAGGGGGCTCTGACCTGTAAAGGGACGGAGCCCCTTGCGCTATTTATGGGGGCGACACTAACCTCGATTAGTGACGCCTGACCGCCTAACCCTAAGAGATTTCAATGACTCTTGTCTGGGTCAGGCGGTCAAGTCGTGTGGGTGCGCGGTCGCGTTTATCCTGATGTGCTGCTTGTGCATATCAGGATGCATCTCACTTTTTAGCTAGCGGACGTCGAGGTCTGCGTTTGCCCTTGTTCATGATCCGCCTACACGCTGGGCAGTTAACAGTGCCCATGTTGTAGGAGAAGGTCTCTTCAAACCTCTTGCTGTCATCACGCCCGCAAAGTGGCACAACAGTCCGCTCGTTGACATCATCCTCGATCGCCAACCTCGCCCCAGGCGAGTAATGCGTGCGCTTGTAGACCCGCTTGACTGGCTTGTTGATGGACCGCAGGCACGTCTTGCACGTGACCTCTTCGGGGTCTTCGGTGTAGTGGATGTCCTTCTTCATGGTCTGCTGCCACCCCCTTGACTCAGCAAGAAGGTTGCGAGGCCACAGCTCCACGCTGCACGCAGCGTGGATACGGTCCTGCTGGATGGGACAGCCGCCTCCGGTGTAATTGATGTCGAAGAGTCCATCTGGTCCGCAATGACCGTGGCTGTAGGATGCAACGTAGTGGCGAATGACCAGACGGGGGAGCGGTGGAGCTCCAACACGCTTCAGTTCGCGGTCGTAGGCCTTCCGCGCCTCTGCGCTTCCAGTCTCATTCCAGCGGCGCTCTAGATCCCTCAGACGACGATCAGACATGGTCCACCTCTCTTAGGTTCATATACCTAGAAACTGTGGTTAGTCGTCAGCTCAATAGCTAGTGAGTGTGCTCGTCCGTCTCATCTCCACAGTGGGGGCACCCGTGGTCATGGGCACACTCGTCGCAGATTCCCTCCCAACGGTAGCCCTCTTCGGTCACAAGCTGGGGGTGCATTCTCAGGATACGCTCTGCTAGCCACAGCGGCATCGGACTGGTCGGGTCTCCGCACATCGAACAGGTCTTCTCACCAGAGAAGTCGGTGACGTGTTTCTCTGATACTTGCTCCCAGTCCGGGTGGACATATTGAAGGACCGCTACGACGCCAGTGGACTCGTCCTCACCGACTGGGTTACCAGTCCAAGACCGACCATGAAGATCGCACGCATTAGTCGGCGTATCTACGCTGGTAATGGCCTCCTGGCGGGATTCATCGAGCATTACGATCATTCGACCCACAGCAGGTCGGTCTTCGCAGAACTCACACCATATCGGCTCGTGCACTGTCATCTACGTCCATTGTAGTTCCAGAGCCCATTAGTTGCATGGCCTACATCACTGATATCAAATTCCTAAATGATCTGTAGAGTCCTTAAATAGAGGGTTCTATGGATACGAGGTGATTAGAGGGCGCAGTCGGCTAAATAGATTCAGTCATAAACGGGATCTCTGAGCTAAGATCGATTAACAGGTCGTGATGCATGGGTAGGGTATGGGCAGTAAAAACGGCAGCCATTTAGTTGTAGTTCTCCCCGACTTGCACCTACCGGTGCATGACAGGAGTGCTCTCCGGATCGTTCTCAAGGCCATTGAGCACCTGAAGCCTCAGAGGCTCGTGATCTTGGGAGATTGGCTAGACGCAGCGTTCGCGTCAGCACATCCAGCCAGCAGTCGCGAAGAAGCTGAGGGTGGCGGCTACATCCAAAACGAGATCGAGCCGTGTCGTCGTCTCCTTGAGGAGTTCGAGGATCACTGCAAAGAGATCGTCTACCTTGAAGGGAACCACGAGTTCCGGGTCGAACGGCTCATCACTCGGGACAAGGGCGCGTGGCTCGCTATCCCTGAGTTGGTGCTGCCGAAGAACCTTCTTTCGATGAACCGTAAGAACAAGTTCACCTGGATCCCCTACCAGCACAACGCTACAAGGGACGCCGCCTATCAGCTTCCGCACTACAAGGTTGCCGAGGGACTGATCGCTGTGCACGGCTGGAGCACGTCAAAGTACTCGGCGTCCAAGCACCTTGACCTCGTCCAGGGCTGGTCGATCGTTTACGGACACACTCACCGAGCTCAGAGCGAAGCCCGTCGTCATCCAATGACCGGACGCATGATTAAGGGCTGGTCACCGGGGTGCCTGGCCCAGCTGCAGCCGATGTGGATGCACTCGTCGCCGACGACCTGGACCCACGGGTTCTCGTTGATCTACTGCCGCAACGATCTTTCCAACTGGACCTCCTACACGGTCAACATCGACCAGGGTGAATGTATCCTCCCTGACGGAACCAAGATCACCGATGGAGGAGTCAAGAACCTCAAGAAACCCCTCTACTGCGAAGAAACAATCACCATCAAGCGGGGGTAGAGTGCGGGTTTTGATTCGAGGAAAAGTATGGAGCCTTGTCTACGTCAAGGAGATTCCGTCTGCGGACGGCATTGTTGACGGAGAATGCGATGCCCCGTGGATCAAGAAGAAGAAGATCAAGATCCGGAAGGACCTTGAAGGTCAGCCCCTGCTAGATGCCTACGTCCACGAGTGCTCGCACGCCGCTCTGTGGGATCTCGGTGAGGGTCCAGTGGCGAGTCTAGCCAATGCTGTGGCGCACGAGCTGTGGCACGACGGGCTGCGTCCAAGGGACAAGACTACAAAGAAGAACCTCGATAAGCTGGAGCACGAGATCATTAGTGTGATCTGGTCACGCGGCGAGGTGGCTGTGTTTGATGAGTCAGTGCGCGGCGAGGTGGCGCACTCCATGGCTAGGATGTTGAACCGACTTGGCTGGGCGTTTAAGTGATGTGATCGTCCAGCTGTTGGTTCTCGACTTCGTTATGCTCCTGGTGCTGTGCGCCCTATTCGGGTGGCTGATCGGAGTCGTCGTCAACCACTGGTTGGGCTGCTGATCGCATGAGCTTACTCGCGGCCCGATAGTTATCCCAGAACGGTAGCTCGTGCCCCCAAAATTCTGGTAAGGAATCAAGCACGCGGAGCCCTAGTTCGGCTAGGACGTTCCGTGCGAGCCCTAGTTCATTGTGCTCAATGCACTCGTCATATTCACGACGAGCGTTAACGGTGGCTGGCACATCTGGGATCGCGGCCCGCGCTGCGTTCAGGTAGAGCCTGACTGCCTCCCACGTTGCTACCAAAGCTGGATCGATCATGAAGGTTTATACCTTACCGGTGATCGACCTCAGGATCTCACGATCAATCTCTGCAGACATCTCGTTGGCCATGGACGCGACCAGACTTGACTCCGCCCCAAACGCCTTCTTGATCTCTTCAGGAGTCGCTAGGGTGCCATCGCCCCATCTGTATCGGCCCACGTAGGACTCTGAGGAGTTCGGATCGTAGTTCGGATCCTCTAGAGCGTCGTTGAGCAGGTCGAGCGCGTTATCGGGCCTGCTGGGGGCCGATGTGGCGCGCCACGCGGACCGAAGGTCATCGGCTGCCTCCAACGACCAGGACATCTTCAGCTTGCGACTCTTAGCCACAACCGGAGTCGATATGATGTTGAGAGGGATGTTCGGAATTTGCGGTCCGTTGGATGGATTCGTCATGCTGAGATGGGCACAAAATCGCTGGTTGTTGCCACGGTAGACTCCATCCGCTTTCCGCCCACCAGCTCTGGTGCGTCTAGGTCGAATTCGAGCAATACTACGTCATCGTCAATGAGGTCAACCACGACAGCCTTGGCTCCGGGCTTCATTACAGCGCCCGTAAAGTCAAGGTGCAGGGGCCGCACCAGCACGACTTGTTCATACATCTTGGTCATGTCGTCCTCACACTGAGTTGGACTGTCTAACTCTAGTCTCCTGTTGGAATGATACTCCGAAGCTGTATACGGAGCTCATCTACCCTATGAAAGCCTAACAAGGCCTTCAACTCCGTTCCAGTGGTGAAGATCAACAAACTAGGCACGGCTACGAGGTCAAGCTGTGCAACCAAGTCCTTTTCGGTAATAGAGTCCACCCTGTAGAAGGCTATCTGGTCCGCAAATTCTGGAACAACGAGGCGCAGTTCCCTCTCAGCGAGGGCGCATATCCGACGTCGATTTGACGTAACAAACACTGCCGCAGGTAGTTCAGCGTCAAGTACACAGAACTTGAACCTCTTCTGCGTTAGGGGTTCGAGTAGTGGGCTATCAGACCGCAGCGGGGAGGTCAAAATCTCTGGGCACCTACTCCGGTAAACTCGATAAGAGTTCGATGGCTGCACTGAGATCGGCATTATCAGCCCACTCGATCAGGTCATCAACCTTAGAAGCGTCGTCTAGCTTGACCTCTTCTGGAAGGTGAGGGCAGATCCGAACGTGCCGATCTGGAAGGAGCTGGTTGCAGATGTAGTTCGGAAGATCAGACATGCCGTCCATGAACATCGTCATGATATGAGGAGCCCATTGCTTGAGGCCCCAGTCTAATCTCCCCCCTTCAACGTAGACCGGGTTGCACCCAGTGCCCACTGACAAGATGACGATCTGGTCCTGATTAGCCCCCGCCTCGACCGCTTGGCCTAGGGCGCATAGAGACGGATTGAGGGCGACAATGCCCCCGTCGACGTATCCCTGGTGTGTTGGGAATACGGTAGGAGCGGCTGCGGTCCGCAATCCAACGTCTACCGCGAGCTGGTCGCCATCGCCCCCTGGACCCTCGTAGTTATGGAAGAGCTTAGCCTTCCAGAACCGACGCGAGTTAGTCAGGGTCGCCGCCCCCATGCTCTGTGCGTCATGGTTATCGAGATCGAAAGAGGTGATGAGCACCTTCTTGTCGAAGTCGCCTAGAGTCTTGTCATCAAAGTAGTCCTCTAGGACTTCCTTGAGGCCGTCGTTATCGTAGTCAGCTCTGAACAACTCGTCAGCCCCACCGGCGATGGAGTCCATCCAGTCTCGTTTGCTGAAAATGTCATCAGTCCGGCGCTTGTAGAGCTCGACCATTTCTGACGGAGTGTAACCTGCGGCCAGCCCCATCGCATTGATGCCACCAATGCTGGAGCCAGCAATCAGCTTTACCTTATGTAGAAAGGGGATCACAGACTCAAGGCGTTCCAGGATTTTAGCCTGGTAGGCGCCTCGCACCCCACCGCCATCAAGGCTCAAGATCAAGAAACAATCGGGGCTAGTCAGCATGGTCACCTCTACATCAACAAGTTTAGCTGATGCTAGAGGTGAGTAGCAGATCAGTATCTGCTAGAAGAAGTTGAGCTGGTCTCCCTTATCTCGCCTCTCCGAGATGCCTAGCGGCGTCCCAGTAGGCAGTTCCCCGCCCGCAACGCGTTGAGCATTATGGAGCACCTCCATCGTCTCCTCTCGGACCCGATCGTAGCGGAGATCGTCGTAGCCTTTTAGGCGCAGCATGTAAGTCATGTGATACATCGCGAAAAGCTCGATGCCTGGATAGGCATCGGATCGCATCCACTTACCGACCATATCCTTCATTGCGGGTGATTTGCGGCCCCGATAAATCGTGTTGGACGTGGCCCTTCCCCCTATGAGGACGATGGCGCGGGGCCGAACGATTTCAAGCTGACTATCCAGCCATGGAATGCACTTGTCTACAACATCGATCCCATGGCGGGACCTGTCATCTCCGGGGAACTCGTTATTCGGAGGTTTGCACTTAAGCACATTGATGATCAAGAACTTATCTATCAAGGCCTCAGCGCATAGTTCATCTAATAAAGCGCCCGCCCGACCAACAGCCGCTTCACCAGCCGCGTCCTCGCTATCTCCTGGAGCCTCTCCGATGAATACGAGCCTGGCCGTAGGGTCCCCACGACCCACTACTACGGTGTGCCTGGAAGCACACAGAGCGCACTTTGTGCAGGTCCGCATTTCCTCGCCCAGGGCGTCGTATTCTTCTTTGATTGTCAGGGGGTAATGATCTCCACCGGCGGTCGCCCTGTGGCGCACACGTAATGAACTTCTACCCCGATCCCTTCATAAGGCCGACCAGCCTTGCAGAGGGTTCTCGATTCCGGATCCTTACCTGGGCCGAGGGGTAGAATAGTGGTGTAGTCGTTTACTTCGTAGACTTCCTGGCAGAGTAGGCACATTCCACCTATGGTTGGATGGCCCAACGTCTTGGGGCCAATCTTAGGAAGTCCAGCGATTACGCCTTCGAGCGGATGCGGAACTAGAACAATATCGCCTTCCACGGGTCACCTCACGTGTACAGGGCTTAAAGAAAAGGGATTGGGGCGTATATGATGGAAAACGAGGACAGGGCCCAACCCACAGCGGACAGCATGACATCTCAGGTTACATGCTACTACTCCAACTGCGACAGCTCAACTAAGTGGGCTGTAGCGTCATCGGTAGCCCACAGGAATCCAGACGGGTCACCGCTTTCCCTCTACACCTGTGATGACCACTACAGCAACTTGACGAACAATCTTCGTCGTGCTGGAACTAAATACACCTTGTCACCGATCAATGGGCCGCACATGACACCCCCAGAAGGGCTGGCCCCTGAGATGGCTCCTGTAGGGGAATACGAGATTGAGTTCTCATCCCTGATCAAGCATAGATCGATACCTTACAAGGTAGGGGTGTTCATAGCTATTACCCTGACAGTGATCATTATCGGCCCACCGATGCTCATCTACTACGGCGCGAAGTCGCTCCTCGCCAGGTTGGGGTGGATCCGTGGGTGAGAGAGTAGCGATTGTCGGCTCAAGGGCCTGGCAAGACCATGAGATGGTCCGCGACTACGTCTATTCCCTGAACGAGGACGATACAGTCGTCAGCGGGGGCGCTAAAGGTGTAGACGAGTGGGCTCAGATATACGCCGAGGAGCGCGGACTGGAGACCCTTATCTTCCCGGCGGACTGGAACACCCACGGCAAGAAGGCCGGTCATCTAAGAAACCACGATATAGTCAAGAATTGTCATCGTTTAGTGGCTTTCTGGGATGGCCTATCGACGGGAACCCAGCACTCTGTTGGACTTGCCAGAAAGACCGGAAAACCGGCTCTGGTGCTCAGAACCCAAGACTTGGCTACCGAGTAGAGAACATCCTCTAGCTGCTGACACCTTAGTGATGCTATCCTTCCTAGGTCAACACATCAGTTGCCAGGGAGTCTCCGATGCCAGCCGACGTCACACTTACTGGGAATGTCCAGGGCCTCTCAACGGTCGGCGGAAACGTCGGCCCGGCCAGTTTCGCCTACGCACTCAACGGCGCTGAGAAGACCTACAGCCAGGAGATCTGCGTTCCGGTCACCGGTGGCGCTCCTGTGGTCCACACGCTCCCCACCATGGCAGGTCAACGTCTCTTCTATCTGAAGACCACTCAGGACGTTGTTCTTACGCTCAACGCAGAGCCGTCCGGAACTCTGCTGGCTGGTGGTGTCTACACCCGTGCCGGTATGGCCGATGTAGCCACGGTCACCCTCGACGGGAACGGCGTGACTGCCGGTGTCGTCTGGATTCTGATCGTCGGAGCCTAGCTCTACTGGGTCTTCGGGACCTTAATAGTAGGGTTCTCTGCGTGGAGCTCCGCCGCCCACGTGCGCATGTCACGCTTTGACCAACGGTCCTCGCCAGTGGCTTCGATGGAGATCAATCTCTTTTCGATACCTGTGAACCGTTTACCCTGGTCATTGAAGCGAGTCTCTAGGTAGGCGTAAGCGCCCATCAACACACCGAACAGTGAGCACAGGGCCATCACAATACCCACTACCCACATCAGCGGCACTGTAGTTTTGGGACTGAGGTGCGTCGTTACTTCTAGTTCTTCTGGCGGCATCAGTCGACCTCGCTTCCGCAAGTTTAGCACGCCACATCTATCTGATGGTCCACCCGTATTGATGCTATGCCTCGATTGATGCAAACGAGCGATTGAGAATCGTAAGCATCAGGAATAACAACGCTCTGATACGATAGGCGTATGACACCGTGCGCCTACAAGCAGGAGCTCAAGCGGCGAGGCTTTACCTATATAGCCTCTGCTGCACGTTGGTCTGGGCCGTTTGGGATCACAGTGACCGGCGTACTTAACGAAGATGACCCGCGTCTCGCACAGGGCAGAGGGATCGATCACGCTTTTGCCAGAGCATCCCAGATCATGGAAGTGGATGAGAAGCTCAGAGCAAAGCGAGGCACACCTCGCGGACCACTCGTTGAATCATCAGATAGGTTCGACCCAACCTATCAACCATACGTTCAGATCCAAGATCCAGGCGCCTACCCTACAAACCCTCTCTATCCGCCTCATCAAAAGAATCTTCCACCACCCCCACCTAAGCTCCCACCAGCGAAGCCTTGCTAGATGAGCCCGTTCCGTTATCAGGAGGCGCTCAGAGCTCGTGGGTTTGTGATGGAGTCCAGTGGACGATGGCATGGTCCGTTTGGTATCACGATGACCAACACCTGGAACACAATTACCACAACTTCTTTGGCAGACAGAGCCAGGGATGATCAAATACAGCGGATCGATGCTGAAATCTCTGCCAAGCGAAGAGATTTCAATGCGAAGTAAGGAGACCGAGTGAGCGACAACGCTGACGCCAAGGCAACCACAGGACGAACGGTTCCTGTCGAGATCATCAGTAAGTGTTGGGGCAGCGACCCGGCTCTATCTGAGCAGGTGATTGACGTCAAAATGATTGACGCGAACACAGCTCGCCTAGACATTACCATTGACCTACGCAGGATCGAATCAATCGAACTGCGTCCCATCCGACGTGAGATGGATGACGTTGATGGTCTGATCGAGGACGCGGGTCGCCTAGCTAACGACTAGCCGCCTCGCGGCTCTGGTCCCATTCCTCGGTCTTCTTGGGCCGGGGCAGGCGCAGTAGGAGCTGCTTCTGCTGTAGATTGAGAGCCAGCTGTGCTCCAAGCGGTCTTCGTCTGGGACGGCAATGGAGTGATGTCCTCCATGCGGACCATATCCTCACATCGAGGGCATGGCGGGTTCTGCGCCCCCGGACGACTGGAGAGGACTGACTCCTGGTGACTGCACTTCGGGCACTTCATTACCTGCCTAGACATTGACTACTCCCTACTCTGGCTGCCTGGCGACCGTGAGAACAAGCTCGTTCGCGAGGATGTTTGCGGCTGCGGCGACGGCAACGGTGTGATTGGCGGATAGTGAGGTCGTTCCCTGCGCGTTACAAGTCACAGCGGTTGAACCGACCTTCTTACCCCAGACGACGCACGACAGCCCGTCCTCTGCTGGTACGAGTCCAGTGACCGTCGCATCACCTGTAGTCCACACCGGAATGCCTACCAGTTCAGCAGCAATCTTAGTACGTGTTGCCACCGTTGATAGTGTGACTTTTTGTCCGACGAGGATATCGATTGTTGCCATGTATGTAGCCTCCTAATGAGGCTGATGCTACCAAAAGCTGGCGGTGGGAGTCGAACCCACAACCGCTGGTTTACCTAGAAACTCTTACCGGCAGTGCGACGCTTTCGACGCAAGTGTCGACCATTGCTGATGTTCTTGTTCTTGTAGGTTGGAAGAAGCATATCGCAATTGCCACATGTGGTTGGAGGTTCAAAACCAGTGCTCTGCCAATTGAGCTACGCTAGCTGCGAAACTTGAAACCTAACGTCCGGTTCCGCTACAATCGCTTACAGACAAGCCTGCTCAGAGGCTTTGTATCTGAGACAGCTACGCTAGCCGGTCAAGCGTTTAGGGCTCGACTGTCGCCTCAACGGCCTCTTCGACCTCAACCACGGGGGCTGGCTTGGGAGGAGTGTTCAGCAGTCCCCCTGTGTGGGTCAGGTAAAGCATGAGCTGGAACTCCAGCGTCATGTTGTTGAGCGGCTGATATATCTCAGCCACCATGCCCGCTGCGATCCGCAGGAGGTCAGAAGGGGACCGAATGGTCTCCTTGCAGAGCTTGTAAGCCGTCTCTGTCTTGACCCCTGCGTCGGACTTGAAAGTCTGAACACCGGACCGCTTTTTGAGCGTGACGGTGAAAGGAGTCTTGAACGTGCTCCCGGCGATGAGCTCAAGGATGTCAGGGGCATCGGGATCGATGGGTCCGGACGGCATGAGCGCTGGGGCTGGTGGAGCTCCAGTCGAAGCTCCAGTGGGCGGCGCTACACCGGGCAACGCTGGTTGGGATTGAATGCTGTCGTAGGAGTTCTTTGAGCCTCCAGGGCCGTAGAACTCCTTACCACTGTTCTGGGGCATACCGGCCATAGCTAGTCCTTTCCGTGGAAGCCGTAGATTTCGACTTCGTTGATGATCTTGATCTCATCAGTCCTGCCGAGCTTCTGCCCAGCAAATCGCCCAATGAGAACGTGGTCGCCGACCTCGGCCCGCACTTTGATGTGATGTCCGTGGTCCGTGGTCCGTCCGTCTCCGACCTTGAGAACCTCGGCCAGAACCAGAGTCTTGTTCTTATCCTCTCCGACGAGGAAGATGCCGCCCTTGGTGACGTTTCCGCAGTCAACCAGTCGAACTACTAACCTGCAGTCGAGCGGAGTGACCTTCAGGGGATCGATGGCGATGAACTCTTTCGGGTCCTTCGGGCCGGGGATTGAGATCGGATTTACGGTCTTCGTTTCCGTCATGCTTACAGGTCCTCAGCTCTAACCGTCTTACGGCCATTGCTCTCTGTTCTCTTGATAGCAGCATCCAAGATGGACACTACCTTCTGGGACACCGCATCAGGGAGGTCTGACCCTGCGCAGTAACCCAAAGACCTGACGTAGGTCTTAATCTTGCTCGCTACTGCGAACGATTCTTTTCTCGGTGCTCGCTTCTTGCCCATGTTGCTCTCGGTTTTCAGGTTGCTTAAGTTCGCGGATACTAGATCCGGTGTGAGTGGTTGTTCGCGTAGGCGTTAACGCTGCCCCTAAACGCAGCCTTCCAATTCCAGCGGTCGCGAACATAGCACTGAAAGTCATTGATGTTGAGCTCGATCTTCTCTTCGGTCTCCCACTTCATGATCTCAATGGCCAGCTCGTAGCTCTCGCTGTTGTCCTGGGGGAGGCTGAGGTTTGAGTAGAAGTTGTAGGCCTCGTGAACAGCCTTACGGTTCGCTTGGGTGTTCTCGCGCATCGCTTGAGATGTCGCCGTAGCAAGGTTCGACATCTTGGTGATCTTGGCGTCCTGGTAGCCCTTCATGGCCTCCTCGTAGACCTCTTTGTGGGTCTTGAGGTTTTCCCGGAGAGTCGTGAGTAGGTCCTTTCGGAGGACCGTAACCGTCTTGATGCCTGTGTCTGATCTCGTAGCCATGACTATCCTTAGCTCTCCGCGAGGAGAGGCGTAAATTGGAGGCGTCGGGAGTCGCACCCGTCGCCCTGTTAAAGGCTGTGACTCTCTCGGACCGAAACAACAGCCTCGCAGAATGTTACGAGGTCATCGTCGCTGAACAAGTGTTTAGCGTATTGAGCGATCAGCGACACGAATTGGATGTTTACTTTCGTGTAGCCTTTGGCCGGGTCTTTGCGATCTACGCTTGCGCGTCGCGGGTGGTGAGCCGTCCCAGGTCGGGACGTCGTTTGCGGATTATGCAGGTCCCAATCGGTGTAAGGGCACCGACCGGATTGTCGGTCCCAGACTTCCTTAAGATCCTCAAGGGTTACCTCGACCGGCTTGTTGCGCTGCTTCATGTTGCGCAAGTGTTGACGGAAAGGAGAGTACTGATCACGTCGATTACCAGCCCGCAGTTGGGGAGGCACGATGCCCTTTGTTGGAGGAGGTGGAAGGTTCACTGCGCTGATAGTTCCTGTGCACTTGCGCGAGCAGAACGTACGGCGTCCGAGCTTCTTGCTGCGTCTGACCTCAGTCGCAGCGCGAGTGAACTCTTTCCCACACGCTTCACACGTCACTTCTACTTTCGTTATCACAGGCCTCCATCACCAATGCTTGCACATTAGTGATGGAGGCGCAAGGATTGGAGGCGTCGGGAGTCGCACCCGAGTCCGCAAACCCGTTCCGCACAAGCATCTACGTGTGTAGCCATCCTGTTTATCTCGGTTGAGTTCCCCGGTGGCCCGAGTTCCCATGCCCCAGTCGCTGTTCAAGTTGTCGGCTTTCCCCCCGCGACCGGTGGTCTGCTTATCCCATCTTGTGGCTCCGGTCCGTCACCTCATGGGAGGAGGATCAGGCGGAGGCCTAAGGTTTAACTTAGACGGTGACGAGAGCACCACCGGCGAAAGCTGCTTCCAGCTCTCCCACGGTCATGCTGACGTCGTTCTCGTTTGCGTTGGCAATTGAGAGTTGTGATCGACTTTTATACGAGGCCCTTCGATCAACCTCGACACGCAGCTTATGTTTCTCAGATCACGTCGATTCTAAATTCGCCCCCTTGTTTGTTGATGTAGCTAGGTCATACGACCATAACTAGTCGTCTGACGTCAGATCGTAGTCGGTCGCCAGACGTGCGTCAACCACTCTTTGCACGATTTCAGGCGATTCCCGGCATAGCTTGTCAGACCCTGGTGGTAGTCTGCACTAAATGTTTTTCGCCGGACATGATGGGTAAAAGAGATAAGGGGTTTAGGTATGAACGAACCAAGGTATCTAGGGGACAGTCCGAGTCAGCCCAACGGGCCGGACTATCTCAAGCCAGCTCCGACCACAGATATGTCTACGCGCCATGAGAAAGGGACTGCGGCCCGCTCTGGTAAGCGTCGAGTCCCAGGGAGCGGTAACCAGCACGGACGACCTGGTGATGTCGTAGGCGACATCGATCTTGGTGAGCTCAAGGCGACCAAGAAGACGGACACGCGCATTCAACTGAGCTGGCTGCGAAAGATCGCCTACGAGGCTCTGACCCAAGGCAAGCAGCCATTTATTGAAATGCAGTTCGATAGGTTGCAGCCCCCGTGCCCCAAGGAGTGGGTGATGATCCCGGCCTCCTTCTTTAACGAACTAATGGAACGAGCACAGCAGTAATGGCAGAACCCCTCTCTATAGGAGACCTGATCTCCCAGTTCGCGGACCCGAAACCGGAGGCTAAGGAGCCAGAAGCGATCAAGTGGTTCAAGGAGTTTACTGGTTGGCTTGAAGGGCGTTACGAGAAAACCGTACACGCTCCACGCAAGCCCGGACTCCACGCATCAAGTCTCGGAAAGATTTGCTCACGCAGAAGGCTAATTATCGCCGCGTTTGGCGAGAACGTCGTTCCACACACAGCTGGCAACTACTTCACCTTCGACGTCGGACACTCCATGCACTTCTGGTGGCAGGAGCGGTATCTCGGCCCGAAACAAGAGCTGCTGGGAGACTGGGTCTGCATGGGCTGTCAATGCCCAACATGCGCAGAACTTCTCGAACTGGCGACCACGAGGGCTGAGAGGCAGGCCATCTACCGTTCCTGCGAGTCCTGTCGCGGAACCGGTGGCAAGGTGACACGCGGACTGATGCCACTGGAGTGCGAGTGCGGCAAGCCGTGGCAGGAGGCAGTTCACTATCTTGAACTCCCAGTCGTGAACGATGAGTTGAAATACGTCGGCCACACTGATGGGATCCTAGATCACAGCCCAAAGCGAAGAATCTTCGAGTTCAAAACCATCAGTCCGTCCGAATACGACAAGCTCGACAAGAGGGGCCCTTACGAAGATCACATCATTCAGGCCCACGCTTACATGGTCCCACTAGGGCTCGAAGAGGCAATCATCGTCTACGAGAACAAAGGATCGCAGTGTAAGTGGAAGGTCAACATGTTCGGCCAGTTCGAGGCGCTAGAGCCTAAGCTCAAGCCCTACCTGATCAAGTTCGACAGCAAGGTTTGGGATCCGATCGTTGAGAGGATCCACGATGACCACCGCGCAGTTGCGGAGCTACAGGCGATTCTCGATGAAGGCCGTAGTCCGACTCGCGAGGAGATATCCGCCTTCCCTCGTATCTGCTCAGACAAAAAATGCAACATGGCCGCACGCTGTGCTGTAAGTAGAGAATGCTTCAGCCTCGACTAACGACCTCCCCAGGTATAACTGGAATAGTCAAATCAACCAAAGGAGGTCAATTTTAGTGGATAACGAAGAAAATACGCCGTGCTGCGAAATGCACACAAAGGTAGCTCTGGGCATCGCCAAGATTTATTCGGAGGAAGAATGCGGAGTAAACGACTCAGTGCTCGTTGACTATCACAACTTCGACTACGTCTCGAACAGCAAGCTCCCAGTTGCAGCCGCACTTAGAACTAAGTTCTGCCCATGGTGCGGAGCGACCCGCAAAGCTGGAGACAAGCGACGAATTACCGAGGTGATCAAGCCCTACCGTCGCGACTGATCCTCGTAAGGTCGATACCTCCTCATGTAAGATGAGGGCTATGACATCACGAGAATTCCTCGAAATCATCTCCATGGCAGTCGGCGACTCGCAGACTCTTATCGCGCTGGACCTTGGAGGAAAGACCGGATGGGCTATGTGGCGTGATGGGGTCGTCACGTCGGGAACCATCGACCTAACCAAGAGCAAGGGCAAGAGATTCGAGGGCCCAGGTATGAAGTTCGTGAGGTTCGCTCGGTTCCTCAAGAAGTTCCCCCATGCGAACTGCGTCTCCTTTGAGGAGGTACGCCGTCACAGGGGCGTAGCGGCTGCTCACGCCTATGGTGGATACCTGAGTCACCTCACAGCATTCTGCGACGTTCAGGCCCCTCAGATCCCCTATGAGGGCATAGCAGTGGGTACCATTAAGAAGCGTGCCACAGGAAATGGGTCCGCGACCAAGGAGATGATGATTGATGCTTGCTGCGGCAAGCTCGGGATCGTTCCGGTCGATGACAACGAGGCGGACGCGGCCTGGATTCTGGTTCTGATGGTCGAGGCTGAGGGGCTAGAGTGGCCAGGTGGTCCTGTTGAGCAACCACCAGAGAAGCCGAAGAAGAAAAAGCGGAAGAAGGCGAAGAAGGCGAAGAAGGCTTAATGACCCTACAAGTGATGGCGCTTTACCTCATCAACGGCTACCCAGTCGGGAAAATCGCAACCAAGCTCGATGAGTCACGGGCGAAGATTCGCAGCTATCTCAAGGACGGCGGAATCACTATTCGCCCTGTCGGTGACTCTTACCGGAGTGGACGAGACGTGGTGTGCGATTCCATCGCTCGTACCGATTACTGCAATTTCCACGTCTACGCGCAGGTTAAGGGTCTAGACCCGATCTCGTCGCAGGCTTCCGATTTAGGCGTTACCGAAAAGTCTCTGACCAAGGTATACAACGCTTACCGGAAGCTGCTCGGTCGATTAAAGTCGGCTGGAGTCGTTCTTCCTACATCTCAGATGAGCGGAGCAGTCGTTGAGCGAGCAACAAGGGACGAAACCTTCGGATGACGATGATCGAATCCGAGCCACTAAGAAGGCCGTCGACCGAGAGTATCTGAACCTAGGGCGTGAGCTCTATCTGGCGTTCTCGACAGGTGCCTACAAGGCGGAAGGCTTCTCATCATTCGACGACTACGCGATCTCGCGTGGAGTTGAAGCGGGCCGCGCTAACAGGCTACGTCGAGTGTTCAAGAAGTTCAGCAAAGACCTCGGTGTACCGTTCAGTCAGCTCTTAGACCTGGGCTACGAACGGGTCAAAGCTATTGAGCGAGTTATCAGGCGGAACAACAAGAACGTCTGGCTTCAACGAGCCGCAACTCTGACCTACCCAGAGCTAGTCCAGAGCGTCAAAGAGAACAGACCGCCCCGCAAGAAGCGTACGATCATCAAGCAGACGATCGTAGAGCACTCAGGAATCTACCAACCTGAGGATGCTGAGAAGCTCATCTCCAGCATCAAAGACGAACGTCTCAAGCCGTCGAGCGACGGAACAGCTGTAACAGACGACGACTTCGTTTACGTGAAGAAGATATACCTCATCGGTGATCAGAACACGGTATTCGAGACGGCCATTGAGAACATGGAGCGCAGGACCGGCTCTCACAAGATCGGTTACCTGCTGACCTCTGCTCTTATGGAGTTTCTAGCTCACGAGGCGACTCGTGGCATCAAAGATGACGGTCGAATGCGCTACTTCATGAACATTCTGCAGCGCCGATATAAAGGTAAGCTCCTGTGGATCAAAGACAAGAAGGTAGCTGCTGAGATGGAGCGTCTCTTAGAAGAGGCCGAGGCCAACGTGCAGAAGGAGAAGGATGCCCGCGAAGCGGACTAAGAAGCAGCTTCTCTTCGACCTCAGCATGGAGGTCGAGGCCTGTAATAGGTGCCCCTACAGCTCCACCAGAGACGCCCCAATCTTGGGGAATGGAGAACACCGCTCTCCTATCCTGTTCGTGGCTCCCAACGTCCGTAAGCGCGACGACGAAGAGGGGATAGTCTTCTCCGGTCGAGCGCACGACAAGCTCGGCAAGATGCTCACGAAGGCTGAGTTAGACATCAGTAAGGTCTACATGACGCCGCTGGTCAGGTGCTACGCGGGCCGCGAACCAGAGTTCGGAGAATTCGGTGCGTTTGCTCGTTGCCAGTCCTACTCAGTCAAGCTGATGAAGATACTGCGGCCCGCAGTTGTAGTGGTGTGCGGACTCAAGGTCTTCAAGTGGCTCATCGTCCGGTGGTCCAATGAGGTGGTCGATGAGCACACCTTCTATAAATGGATCGGAAAATCAGTTCGACTGAAAGAGGTCTGGGGTGACATGAAGTTCTTCATCATTGAGAGTCCAGCGGAGCTCTCAAAGAAGCGGAACCCCGAGGCCGAGGCGAAGAGTGTTGAGGCTCTACAGCTGATGAAGTCTTACGTCGTATCGCAACAAAAGGGTGATCCGATCGCGCTCGAAATGGATGACCTGAAAAAGCGGAACCGCAAGCGAAACCAGCAACAGCAGTTTGACTGGGCCTAAACGCTCGCTAGCTCATCCAGGATGGATGATGGCCAGTAGCAGGCTATCTTTCTCTTAGAGACCTTGTTCGTCAGGGACGACATTACAGGAATTGAGATCCATTCAATGCGGAGCTTCTTCTGACTTCGGAGCCGACGAATTGACTTGTCCAGCAGTGGTAATTCCCAGTGCTTGTCCAATTGGACAAGGTCTACACCTACGCCCATCGCAGGAACTTCAAACATCTTCTTACGAAGAATCTTGGAGAACTTATCCGGGGCATCCCAATACATAACGTAGAGTTCGAGTCGCCTTATGTAGAGCTTCTCGATGGCGAGCATTACTACGCGATCGATGTCCTTCTTCCACTCCTTAGTTGGCTTTTCCACTACCTAAGTTATACCGGAGCTAGTGTTTGCGGCCTGGAGTCTGGTCGTGGCACCGCTTTCCAGTAGTACCAAAGAACGATGACTTGTTCTGTGGTGCTGGGCACGTTTCGTCAGCGCCGACTGTAATCTGCTTAATGTTCCCCCTGCGACCTCTCGGCGAAGAGGTCGTAATCTGCGGCGCGTCGTTGTCACCTAGAGGTGGCCCAGACGGATCAGACGATGGTGGGACCTCTCCCTGTCCCGATGGTGGAGCGTCTAGAGCATCACCGCTTGATTGGGGCCGACCAACTTGGACTGGAGGTCCAGGCCTTGACGCTGCTGTATCCTGCGGCTTGTCGTCGCCTGGGAGCTTCCTCTGCAACGAGGCATTGGGAGGCGGGTCACCGACCTGCTGCGCCGCCTCACGATCCCGTGCTAGGGGACCTGGATCTGGCGGAGCTAATGATGGTGGTGGTGCATCTCCAGAGAGCGGTCCAGTAGCTTTGCGGGCGGGCGGAACCTTCGCTTTACGCGACTGCCGGAACGCCTGAAGCCGATCGTAGGCGCCTCTGAGCTTGCCCCCAACACCACCGGGCTTACCCTGGCCCTGTGGGGGCTGTTGCCGAGAAGCGGGGGCTCCCTGGCTGCGGTCCGCTTTGCGGCCCTGAATCTTACCGTGCGCGTCTTTAGCCCGTCCGAAGAAGTTCTTGCCCTTACTGAACATCTCCTTAGCTCTAGTAAATCTTGAAGGCTTGGCAGCAGCTACTGCCCCGGCTTTACCGGCTAGTCTGGACTCTTTCCCGGCCACCCTTGCCTGCTTGATCGCCTTAGACCCTCGGGCACCCCATTTACCAACCTTACCGATGTCCCCGATATACGGAACAATTCCGGCCGCAGAAATTATCGCCGATCCGACATCGCCACTAGCAAGATGGCCTATCGCGGCGGTCGCATCGGCAACACCTGTCGGGTCCACGATTCCAATTAGATCGAGCGTATCGAGCGCCTTATCAGAGGTCGATGTGTCCTTGTCCCAGCCAAACATACTTCCAAGACTGGACTTTGGACTACGACTGCTAATCATGTCGTGGGCAAAGTCCATAGTCGAGCCTCCACCATCCTTAGGAGGGGCCGTTTTCAGGGGAGTTCGAGCTGGTGGATTTCCAGGACGATTTGCAGACGGAAGGGCCCTGCTTGCCGGATCCTTCAGACCGAACGGATCAGTCTGCGGACCAGCCTTGAGTCTTTCTACTTCTTGGTCATCCGCTTTAGTCTCCTCATCGTCGTCCCATTCAGACTCTTCATCACCCTTCGACCTCGCGGCCCACTCGTCATCCGTCACGGGCTTGTTCGAGAACAGAGTCGTGTTCTCCAGAACCAGAAAACTACGATTACGGCTGTAGTCCCAGTCGCCCTCAATTAGGTTGAGGTTGGAGCGTACCGGTGGAGCTAAGAGCCTGTAGGCCATCTCATGAGTCTACTACAAAGTCAGCACCAGCATCAGC
>Ga0233410_10000138_pt1 | contig 25256 bp, 23 predicted proteins | sample Na_anoxic_1_MG_FD_179869 | JGI IMG/M metagenome (GOLD analysis project Ga0233410, IMG submission 179869) | Seawater microbial communities from Saanich Inlet, British Columbia, Canada - Na_anoxic_1_MG | ecosystem: Environmental > Aquatic > Marine > Inlet | place: Canada: British Columbia...
TGGGATTTTGGCTATTGAGATTCGTTTCTCACGCCTAGTTTTGAGTGGCTGAGTTTGAGGAGCAGGGCATCAAGTTCTTTAACTTTGGAGGCATTGGATGCTGCGATGTTCTTTTGTTCACTAGGGTCAGAGCTGAGGTCATACAGTTGTGCGAGTGGAGATTTCTGGCCTTTTTTAGCCTTGCGAGCAGGTATGTATTTAAAGTCGCCTTTACGGAGTGCAATACCGCGAGCTTCTTCTAACATGAAGGGGAGTCCTTTGCTTTCCTCACCTAGGAGAGCTGGTAGCATGTTGCGACTGTCGCGAGCTTCATAGGCTCCTAGTTTTACGTCTAAAAGATCGGCGAAGCTGGCAATGAAGTCGATCTGGTTCATCATGGCATCAGACTTGCCCGGTTTTATTTTTGCTGGCCACTTCACGATGAATGGAACGCGGGTGCCGCCTTCGTAGATCTGGTATTTTCCACCACGGTAGACCCCTGAGCCATCGTGGCCGCCATCGGACTCTTTGCTGGATGTGTGCACTGTAGTTCCGTCTTTATAGCCGTCATCATAGACTGGTCCGTTGTCGCTGGAGAAAATGACGAGGGTGTTTTCTTCGAAACCATTTTCTTTAATAGCTCTCAAGATTTCACCGGTTGCCCAGTCAAACTGGACCATGGCGTCGCCACGGTGACCTAACTCAGTTTTCCCTTGGAATCTGGGGTGTGGTGCGCGTGGTACGTGGATGTCTTGTGAGGAGAAGTAGAGGAAAAATGGCTGATCTTTTCCTTTTTGCTCGACGATATATTGTTTGGTTTGTTTGACGAATTCGTCAGCCATTGTCTCATCGTCCCAGAGTGCGGATTTGCCGCCCCATTGGTAGCCTATACGGCCGATACCATTGATGACTGATTGGTTGTGGCCGTGGGAGCTTTGGTAGTATGTCATAGCCTCACGATCCGTTTTGCCATTTGGGTAGCGGGTAGATTTCTTGTTAGGGCTCTTGTATTTGCGTGTTACGTAGAGTGGGTCGTTCGGGTCGAGATTGAGCACCTTGTGATCTACGACATAAACGCAGGGGACCCGATCATTGGTGGATGGGAGAAGGAAGGAGTAATCAAATCCGACTTCTAGTGGCCCAGGTTTGACTTCACCGTTCCAATCAACTGGGGTGTCGCGTTCCCCAATGCCGAGGTGCCACTTGCCGATGATGGCTGTGCTATACCCAGCTTTTTTGAAAACCTTGGGTAAAGTTATTTTGTTTAGTGCAATACATAATGGCGCGTTGGGGGGTAAAATTCGCACACCATTACGAAATCCGTGGATGCCGGTAAGCATGGAGAAGCGTGAAGGGGTGCATGTGGCAGCTGAGCAATGACCGTCTGTGAACATTAGACCATCGCTAGCTATTGTATCAATGTTAGGGGTTGGAATCATCTTTGATCCATAAGCTCCGATGTCACCGTAACCGACGTCATCGCCATAGATGATAACGACATTAGGACGATCCGCAGCCACTAACGTCATACAGGTCGCGACTAGGAGTGAACTTGTGAATTGGTAGATTTTACTCATTACTTATATAGGTGATTTTGAGTGCGAATATTACATGGAAACCCATTTATTTCGATCTTGAAGACTAATTTCGTGGTAGATGAAGCTGAAATAGCGGGTATTCGCTTGAGTTGTAACGGAGTCTGGTACTATAGTCCCGCTCTTCTCAGTCATGGCATCTGAAACCACTAAACCTATAGGCACCGTCGGTGTGCCGGCTTTACTTTGCGCGCTCACTGGCAGTGTGCTTGCAGTGAGCATGGAGTGGATGGGACTTCTCAACGAGGTGACTGCTAGCTTGACTCAGTTTTGGCAAAAAGAGCCATTTTTCTTGGTTGATCCTGAGCTTGTTTCTCGGGAATGGAATTGGTTAGCGACCTTTTTAGCGAGCTGGTTGGTCGCGTGCTTCACCTTGTCGTCTGCCCGATTGTGGCGCCGCTTGTTAGTGGGCATGATGGCTGGGCTTCTGCTGGTGGGGTTCATGCCCAGTTTAGCTTTATGGGGGATACTTTGGTTGCCAGTAGTATCTGGGATTTCCGTGCTGTGGACATGGGCGTGTGCTAGCCTTTATGCAGGGCAGCATGCCATGCCGAGCGAAGCTGTTGTGACAGTAATAGAGCCAGTCGGAATGAAAGTGGAAACGATACCTTTTCCAACTAAAAAAAACACCAAATAACCGATGTCGAGAGCAGATTACCCACAGCCAATTCAGGAACTCATCGCTGAGTTGAAGTGCCTTCCAGGGGTGGGACCTCGGAGTGCTGAAAGGATGGCGGTATGGATGATTCAGCACAAGAAACGTAATCCGCTCGAACTAGCCCAAGCTCTTAGTGAAGCTGAAGCATCAGTGACACTTTGCTCAGCCTGTGGATTTTTCGCAACGGCTGATGGCTGTACTATTTGTGACGACCACAAGCGGGATGAAAAACTGGTCTGTGTGGTGGAACTGGCGACGGATGTTATACCGCTAGAGCGAAGTGGGGCATTCGGTGGTTATTACCACTGTCTTGGTGGAAAACTTTCTCCACTGGATAATGTCACCCCCTCCGATTTGCGCATCAATCAATTGCTCAAGCGCTTGGAGACGTTAGAGGAAGTCGAAGTGATTTTAGCACTCAGTTCCGATGTGGAAGGTGAGGCAACTGCCAACTACCTTTCAGAGGTGTTGGCTGAGAAGAAATGTAGCGTCACGCGTATCGCGCAAGGTTTGCCTGCTGGTGGTGGGCTTGAGCATGCTGACGAACTCACTCTGATGCGAGCCCTCCAAGGGCGAAGGTAGTTAGGTTTTTCTAGAAGTAGCTAAAGAGTCACTTTAAGTAAAGCTGTGGCAACACTATTAGGATCGAAGCGTTGTTGGATTGAGTGGTCGATAGCTTTTTTGCTGCGTGGCACGAGACCTTTGAATAACTCTTTACCTTGCTTGTTGGTTACGGTGATTTCTTTTTCGAGGTTTAGCAGTTTGTCGCTTAAACGTAGAGTGATGGTAGGGACGTTGTCAGAGTCTAAAATAATCTTTTGGCCATCGATAGTTGCCGAGATGATTTGATCCTTTTTCGGGGCTTCATTGTAGAGCCAGTAGAAGCGCTTTGCTGTGATGTCGTCTTGATGCCATAGGATGTGTTTTGGCCAGGGATCACGTGTGTGGCTGGCCATCCATGGGATAGCTACAGCATCTTTGCCATTCATCCAGTGGCCACAGTTGGGGTAAATGATGGTTTTATGCTTATAGGCACCAGGATTCACCTTGGCTAAGCCGTCGAGTTTAGCTCCCCATTGGGCTGCAATTTTATTGCGATCGTAGGCCGCGTCCTTTCCTCCACATTGGATAAAGAAGGGGAGGTTGTAGAGGTTGTCTGGGCGAGCTTCATTCGGGTGACCCGCCATCATGGCGGCTGCGGCCCATCTATCAGCCATGCGCGGAGCGAGCTGGTAGGTGCCGTCGCCGCCGGCCGAGTACCCTGTGATGTAGACTTTGTTAGGATCGACGCCTTTGAGAGCTACGAAGTTCTCAATGAGGGTGTCAAACATCGGGTCGATGTGCCCTTCATGCCAGAGGTTCCAGCTGTTTGTGGCTGCGCGGGGAGCTAGGTAGTAGCCCTCCTTTGGTTTATAAAGCCTAATTTGGTTCTTCCATTGCCTGTCGTTGACTGCTGCTGGAGCATTGCCACCACCATGCATGGAAATGTAGAGCGAGTGACCAGTCGCGGGTGCTTCTCCATATTTGAGGAAGGCATAAGGCATTTTTAACCCACCGTGTTTGATGGTCTTAGAATCGAAATCCTGCTGACGCTCTTCTTTGAGTTCTTTCTTTCGTTGAGCGAGTGATTCCGAGCTATAGGCGTCGGCTTCGGTTTTACTCAGCCCAGCGGCAAAGCTAGGAATGATTAAGGCGATAAGCGCGAGATACGAGATGCTTTTTTGCATGCCGAGAATATGGATATAACTGACGGACTATGCAAGTATTTTAGTTATTGCGGTGCCTTTACTACCAGCCATTTTGAATGGGCGTTTGCTGGCTGAGTAGATTGTTTCGTCATATTTCAGTCCCATAGCGTGTCCGATAGTGGCGTTGAAGTCGGCAGAGCTTACTTTGTCTTTAATAACGTTTGAGCCTGTGGCGTCAGTTTCGCCGTAGACCATCCCACCTTTGACTCCTCCACCTGCGAGAATGGTGGAAAATGCTTGGGGGAAGTGGTTGCGTCCGCCATCGTCCGTGACTTTTGGGGTGCGGCCGAATTCGGTAGCTAATACGACGAGGGTGGAGTCTAGCAGGCCTTTGGCTTTGAGATCCAGGAGTAAAGCTGAGAGTGCTTGATCTAGGATTGGTAGCTTTTCTGAAGCTTGTTGGAAGTTGTCGTTGTGCCAGTCGAAGCCGCCGAGTTCAACCTCTACTGAGCGGACACCTTTCTCGACTAAGCGGCGAGCCAGCATGCATCCTTTAGCGAATTGGGAACCGCCATAGAGCTTGTGCGCCACGGGGGATTCGTCTGAGAGGTCAAAGGCTGCGAGGTCTTCACTTTTCATGAGTTTGACAGCAGAGTCGTAAACTTCACTGTAGGCTCTTACAGTTTTGTGACCGGCATGGTATTTAGCGTCAAATTCGGTATCTAATAGCTTACGAAGCTCGAGCTGTTTCTTAAAATCGGATTCCGTAACTTTTCTATTCTTTACAGAATTTTTGAGTCCTTCCGTGGGGCTTCCAACGGGAAGTGGCTGGAGGCTCGGTTCTAGGAATCCAGCTCCTGGGTGATCATTGCTACAGCTGATGGTGACGCTGGAAGGAAGGGTTTTGTTGAGAGGGGTGCTGAGCTTGTTAATCCAACCGCCAGTGGAGGGGTGGACGATGGAGGAGCGCTGCGCGTAACCCGTACGCATGAAGTAGCGGCCAGGTCCGTGTGCGCCCTGGGTGGAGCTCATTGAGCGAATGATGGCGAGCTTGTCAGCTTGTTTCGCTAGCTGGGGCAGCCAATGGCCGAGTTGAATACCGTCGACATTAGTTCCAATGGCGCGAGTGTCACCCATGATGGATGAGCCGGCTTCGGCTTTGGGGTCAAAGGTATCGATGTGGGTCATTCCTCCGGACATGAAGAGGTAGATGACGTGTTTGGCTTTACCTCCACCAGCTGCTTTGATCGCAGCATTGGCGGCATTTAGTGGTGAATTAAAGAGGCTGGCCATGGAGCCGCCCAGTGTGACTCCAAAACAGGATTGTGCTGTACGGGCGAGAAAGGCGCGGCGGTCGAGTTCAGACATAGTGGATGTGAGTTTTTATATTATTGGATGAAGAGGAAGCGCTTTGAGTTGAGCATGGCTTTGGCGAGAATCTTGATGTCTTGGCGGCTGCGCGCTACATATTTGAGGGCGGTACGTTCCTGTCTTGAAGGGTATTTATTGTAGATTGAAAGGAAAAGCACATCGAGGCGTTGTTCCTCTCTGCGGGCGGATTTCATTTGTTGCGCCATTATTCCATTCTCGTCTGTGATAGTATTTATCTGTTTGCCATTGAGCATGGTTAGAGCTTGGGGGATGGATGCATGGGTGTGTTGGGAGTCTGTGGTGATTCTGTCAGATGCACCGAAGTCACGGGCGAAGCTGCCCGGTTTGAAGGGGGAGGACATTTCCGACGCGCGGAGTAGTTTTCTATCCCTAACTCTGAGATTTCTCCTAGGAACCATGCTTGTGTCCATGGTCATTTTTTGATCTGATTTTACTTTTTCGCGGACTTCTTTGATTTTTGCGTAAAGCTTGGCGAGTTCGCGATCAATTTTGGAGACTTCACTTTTTTTGCCATCATTGGTGGCTTTCACTTTTTTGGTTCTGAGTTCCTTAATGACTTGTTGGTATTTCCTAGTGGCGTCCTCTTCGATATCAATTTGGTCATCGATTTTGATGATTTGTTGTGGAGTGGCGGAAAAGATAGTGTCAATGCTTGAAGTGTACTTTTCCCACTGGTTTTGTTGCGCTTCATTTTTCAAGTTGTCGATATCTCCTTTTTCTAGGGTGAGTAGTGAGTCGTAAATTTGCTCAGCACTCATTCGTCTGAGAAGTGGACCTCGGAAATCGTGCACGCGGCCATCAGTGATTTCGAAATCACAAGCGGCTCGCTGGAATAGCTTGGTGTGGAATATGACTCTGAGTACCTCACGGGTGTCGAAGTTTGAAGCGTGGAGGATCTGGACTAAAGTGTCTAATACCTCAGGGTGAGACATGTTACTGCGGTCCGTCCAGTTATCTACGGGTTCTACAAGGCCATAGCCGAGAGCGTGTTTCCAGAGTCTGTTAGCAAAGACTTTGGTGAACATTGGGTTAGAGTTAGAGGTGACCCAGGTCGCGAGTTGTTCATGCGGTGGGATTTCTTTTTTATCCGATTTGGCGGGGAGGTTTCCAAAGAGAACATGGGGAGTGACGGTGTCACCAGGCTTACCATCATTATATTCGTAGGTGCTGGGGAGTTTGAGCTCTTTGCCAGCCTTTACATAGGTCGCATTTTTGTTGAAGTCCTTAAATAAAGACCTGAGGTCTCTTGATTCAGATCTTCTTAGGGCTTTGAGGGATTGAGTTTCTTTTTTAGTGCGTTTGCCAGTTTTTTTCTTGTTGTTGTTTTGGTTGGTTTTGAAGGCAACGGTTTCTTGTATTTTTTTCTGAGCTTCCATACTACGGTAGTCGATCTGAGAGCCAAAGGCGGCAAGTTCGTAGTATTGTTTCTGGGTCCAGTCTTCAAAGGGGTGATCATGGCATTGTGCGCAGCCGATCTGGGTGCCTAGGAATATCTTGACGGTGTTAGAGATGTTATCGAGCAACATTCCTCGATCCCGCAGAGCGTAGCCGACGGCTGGATTTTCAGAGCAGTGTCCAGTAGCTGAAAGCATCTCGAACACCATTTTGTTGTATGGCATGTTGTCATTTACTGCTTTTTTTAACCACATATGCCAGCCTAGGCCGTGTTGATCACGACTGGTCTGTAGGCGCAGTAAGTTGGCGTAGAAGTTGAACATTTGGGAGTTGTAGCCCTTGGTATAGACCAGAGAGTCGAGCAAGTCGGCTCGTTTGCTGGGGGACTTAGAGTCTAGAAAGGATTTGGTTTCTTGGTAGGTGGGAATGCGACCGATGATACTAATGTAGGAGCGGCGCAGAAATGTGGCGTCGTCAACGATCGGGTTGGGCTGAATCCCTTTAGCCTTGTTTGCGTTTTCGATGATGTAGTCGATCTCAGCGGCTGAGTTGGTAATCATTTGCAGAGGTAGTTTCTCTGCCTGTGAGACACAAATACTGCTGAGAAGTATACTGGAGCTAAGAACTAGGCGGTGGATATTGGAAAATAAAGTCATATAGCTAAAGGAAGTAATGATTCAGATACTACGAATATAAGGATAAAACTTTGCAACGTTACAATAGTTGCAAAGAAAACGTATTTTATTTCAGAGCTCGAATTGAGTCTTTAATATATCACTTAAAGTGAGGGGTCCCAGTCCTCTATGGCCTTGCCGCGGTTGGGCAAGAACATGCTGATGCCCCAAACAAGTGGGTAGGCAAGTAGGCTGAGCATGATGCCTGCAGCGAGGAAACCTAGAATGAAGTTCCCAGCATTACCAGATACGGTAGATGCTTCCATGATCGTATTTCCAAAGATTTCGAATGTCGGGATGTCTTTGCTGAACTCGAGATTCGATAGAAAGGGGATGTTAGGAACACCGACTGATTCATGTAGCCAACGTCCAAATTTCTCTTGGAATACCCATATTGGGATTTGTGTCACGGGGTTGGTCATCCAGCAGGCGGCAAGCGCGACGGGGACATTGCCGCGACCACGAAGGCATCCTAGCGCCGCGACGAGCATCTGCATGGGGATTGGCAGCATCGCGCAAAATAGGCCAATCGAGAGGCCGTTGGCGACTGTTAGTCTACAGGGCTTCCAGTAGCGCTTATTGAAAATGGCCTTGGTGAAGGGAGTCAGCCATTTGATCTTTCGAATCCTAGGATGGCGCAAGTAGCGATAGGTTCGTCGAACCATTCTGAGGTACTTGCGCTTCATCGATACGAGGGTGACTAGGGAAAGTGTGAAGTTTAGTCCTCGAGAGGAACAATTCGGAGAGTGCCTTTAGGCTTCTGATGCATGCTGCTGGCGAGCGTTTGGCTGTTGCCTTCATTACTCGTTTGGTCGTTGCTGTCGGCATCTTGGTCGAGGGCATTTTTGAGGGCACCTTCTACGAGCTGACCACAATGAATTTTCATCGGTGGTAGAGCTCCGAGATCACCACTCAGCTCTTGTGCATTGAGCTCGGCAGCTTCTTCAGCCGTCTTACCTTTGAGCATTTCAGTCGCCATTGAGGCAACGGCAATGGCTGTCTGGCAACCAAAAGACTGGAAGGAAGCTCGGTCGATGACTTTCTTGCCGTCCTTCTCAGTGAATTTGAGCCACATGCGCAGCATGTCTCCACAGTCGGGAGACCCTACGGTACCGACTGAATCAGCATCTTGCATCTCTCCTTGGTTCTGTGGATTAGCGAGGGTTGCTCGCACCTTTTCCTCAAAGTCGCTCATGCTAGAAACATTGTGCGGGACGGCTCGGCATGCAAGAAGAACATCGTTTTGCTGACAATATTTCTTTTTCCTAGCAGGGACTTGTCAATTCTAGGGATGTGGTGGATGGTGACGCCAAGATATGGGTAAACACCAAGAGATTAGAGGCGACCAGAAGCAACGAGTCATCGGCACTATTGTCGGCTGGGTGCTACGGCTCGTGGGTGCCACTCTGCGTATCGAGATAGACGATCGTGCGGGACTATCTCAAAGTAGCGAGAACCCAGTGCTTTGGTCATGTTGGCATAACACCGTATTTGTGCTCCCGTATATGCGTGTTAAATATTTTAGCCATCGCAAGGTTGTCGTGCTTACCAGTGCCAGCAAGGATGGAGCAGTTTTAGAAAGTGCTGTTGCAGTCTGTAATATTGAGGCTGTGCGTGGATCTAGCTCGCGCCGTGCTGTGGCGGCTCTAATAGCTCTCAGAAAGGCTATCAAATCTGGCAATGATGTCTGTATCACGCCCGATGGCCCACGTGGTCCTAAGTATACTTTACAGCCTGGGATTATCAAAATGGCCGAATCTTCCGGCACAGGAATTATTCCAATTCGTGTGGAGTTTGACCGATGTTGGAAGCTCAACACCTGGGATGCTTTTCGTGTGCCAGTTCCCTTTTCTAGAGTATCGATCATTTTAGAAAAACCAGTAAAGCTCGAGACTGGAATGGATGCTGAGGAGTTCGAACAAGCACGAGCTGACCTAGAGGCAGTCATGCAAGTCGACCTTGATGACATTTAACTATTGTCTACAAGGCATGCGCTCTTTAAGAAATGTTTATGCAGAAAATCGACGGTAAACTGGTAGCTGAAAAAGTACTCTCCGAGTGCAAAGAGCAAATCGCAGAGTTGAAAAAAAAAGGAATCACGCCAGGACTGTCAGTTGTCCTCATTGGTGAAGATCCAGCCTCCATGGTATACGTCGGCTCAAAGGCTCGGAAGTGCGAAGAGCTTGGGATTTTCTCCCGCAAGATCGTGATGCCAACTGAATCCACGCAAGAGGAAGTCATGGCTGTGGTTGAAGAACTCAACAACGACCCCGCGATCCACGGAATTCTCGTCCAGTCACCACCGCCGGCACATATCGACGAAGAAGCGATCGTCCGTGCGATCACCCCCGCAAAAGACGTCGATGGATTCCATCCTGAGAATGTGGCAAAGCTCGTGCTCGAAGACCCGACTGGCTATGTGCCCTGCACACCCGCTGGTTGCATGCGCCTGCTCAAAGAGGCTGGAATCGAAACCTCTGGAGCTGAAGCGGTAGTCATCGGCCGTTCAATGATTGTTGGCAAGCCAATGGCTCTTTTACTCATGGGTAAAGCCGGCAATGCGACAGTCACCATTGCTCACTCACGTACTAAAGACCTCGCAGCAGTTTGCCGACGTGCAGACATCGTGATTGCCGCCATAGGCAAGCCGGAATTTGTCACTGCTGACATGGTCAAAGACGGAGCAACAGTCATCGATGTGGGTATCAACCGTGTCAAAGACACTTCTAAGAAGAGCGGCTACAAACTCGTTGGCGATGTAGCCTTCGATGAAGTAGCACCAAAGTGCAAAGCTATCACCCCAGTTCCCGGTGGAGTAGGCCCAATGACCATCGCCATGCTAATGCAAAATACCATCCAAGCTGCTAAGTTCGCTAACGGATTAGTGTGAGGAACGCTCTCCAATTTTTCAAACCGACCTGTAGGACCACAGTGTCTTATAGGTCATTTTTTTAAAATAAAGAGCCGTAGCGTTGTTGCAGCTGAGCTTGCCATTTTTCTAGGAAAGATAGATTTCGGGCGATCTGGGGGAGATCTGAGTTGTCGATCGGTGAGGCGAATCTCTCGGTTATTTTTGATTGGTTTGACTCGATTGTGGCGATGCGCTCACTGAGCTTGTCCTGCAACTCCATGGATTCGGCCTCTAACAAAGCTTTGGCGAGGACGCTGGTTGCAGCAGATTTTTTGCGGATGAAGGAATCAGCTTCTTGGATGAGTGCTCCGACCAGCATAAAGAGATCCATCAAGTCATTGCTGACAGCTCCGCGCGCATCGTATTCTATGCCTTGGTGATCCATGATGGCTTTGATCCGCCTTGCTGGAGAACGAAGGATGGCGTAGTCGAGGTTGATTTTCTCGAACTGTTTTTTGTCGCCTCCCTTATCTGGGTGGTTCTCAGCTGCTAGGTTCTGATAGATATTACGTAGGTTATCTAGATCTAAAACTAATGCAGGAGTGAGGGAAAATGTATCGAAGGCGCTCATTATGGATCTGAGTTACTGACTAAAGTTGGGTGAGTTTCGCTAGGGCGCGCTCGGCGGCGAAGAGTCCGACAGTGGCTGTCATGTGGGTGATTGAGCCATATCCACTGGCGCAGTTGAGTCGCATGTCGCGGCCATCGGCGTCTTTAGGGCGTACGGTCGACACGCTGCCATCACATTGTGGGAACATTGCTTGCTCGGTCGAGAATATCGCTTCGACTTTAAATTTCTTGGGCTTCTTGGTGTCACCTTTTGGGAATCCATATTGGCTGCGGAGTTTGGTGCGCACTTGCGCTAAGAGGGCATCGTTAGTCACTCTGCTGAGGTCTGCGATTTGGATCTTCGATGGGTCTCGAAGTCCACCGGCTCCGCCACAACAGATAACAGGGGTGTTGCGCTTTTTGCATTCGACGATGAGGTGGGTTTTCTCTTTTACCCGATCAATCGCGTCGATCACGACATCAAAGTTGTTTTCGAAAAAGCCATCAGCCGAGCGCTCGGAGTAGAACCCTTGCATGTTAGTGACGACACAATCTGGATTGATGGCTTTGATGCGTGCTTCCATCGCATCGGTCTTTTGTTGACCAATGTTGCCATCCATCGCGTGGAGTTGACGGTTGATATTGGTCACGCAAATTTCATCGAGATCAACCATGGTGATCTTTCCGACGCCCGAACGAGCTAGAGCCTCGACAGTCCACGAACCAACGCCGCCAATGCCAACAATGGCAACATGAGATTGGGTGAATTTCTCGAGCGCATTCACTCCGTAGAGTCGGGCAATACCACCGAAGCGTGAGACTGTATTTTCTGAAAGGTTCATAATGAAGTGAAATTCTGTGACTGCAGTTTATTGACTAAATGAGGCCAAGCACTTTCGCTTTATACATACTGGCGTGGATTTTGAAATCGATGAGTAAACCCTCGGTCTGCTTGGTTGCGAGAAAGCTATCGAGCTCAGTCAGTGGAACGACGTGAACTGTGATGTCTTCACCATAGACTCCACCGCCGTCGTGGACTTTGCTGAGTCCTGTGGCGGCAAACATGTGAGTGATCTCTGGTGTCATTCCCGCAGAGGTGGGCGCTGCGATCAACTCGTTGATGGAATCCGCTTTATAGCCAGTTTCTTCTAACAATTCACGGCCAGCGCAATCGGCAATACTTTCACCTTTAAATTCAGGTTCGTCTCCGACCAGCCCAGCTGGGACTTCGATCACGCGGGCTTGCATTGGAATCCGGAATTGTTCCACTAGAACAATCTCTCCAGCATCAGTGATCGGCAGTATCGTAGCGCAGACAGATGCGTTAGGGCGCAGGGCAAACTCCCAATTTCCTCGTTTGTATAGTCCGAGGTATTTGCCCTCGTGTAGTACTTCGATCTCGCTCATGTCAGTATCCAATAATTGATTGGTGTGAAGGTAAATCCTTTTTTAGTATGAGCGTGGGGGTGTGCAGGGGCTGTGAACTTATATAGAATTGTTCAGAATTTACAGGAGGGCAAAATCGAAATCCCGAGGAAGTAGCAAAAGAATTTTTTCATGAAGTTTGGGGTTTAGGGAAGTTTCCACTCGGTGCGGAGCTTTGAGTATTCGGCCTGAGGCAGGAGGATGTAGAGGGGAGTTTTTCTGGGGTCGATCTTGCTGATGATTTGGCGGAGTTGTGGCTCGGGTATGGTGGTGCAGCCAGCGGTGGGAGACTTGCCAGCATTTCGCCAGATGTGGAAGAAGATGGAGGAGCCGGCATTGGGTTTGGCCTTTTGCTGGGCGGAGGCGGTATTGTGGCCGATGTAGAGTTTGAGCGAGTGCGGGTAGTCGTTCTGACGCATTTGCGCTTTCTTCTCCCATGCTGTGTTAGGTTCGTGGTCGATTCTGAGGTGGCGATTGTAATAGGGGGAGGAGGAGTCTTCGACCCAGAGGTCGCGGGTGGTGACTTGGGTGTAGGTGAGGTCACGTTTTTTCTTGATGCTTTTATGCGATCCAAATGCTTGTCCAATCTGGAAAACTCCAGCAGGAGCGCGGCCGTCGCCTTCGCGTTTCAAGTGGGGTTTACTGGCATAGGGGTGGATGCCACGGCCCCAGGCTAGTCCGTTTTTTCCCAGCCGACCAGAGACGGGCTGAGTGAGAGCCTTCCAGCTGTTGCCTTTTTTCTCGTAGAGCGTGACGCTGACATAGGAGGAATTCCAGCTTTTAGCAGTACCCACGACGAGCTGCTGGCACTGTGAAGGGAGGTGCCACGCCGAGAGAGGGAGGATGCCGAGGAGGAAAAGAAGTACTACTTTCATAGGCTGAGCATGGAGCTGATAGATGCAGTCGTCAAGGTATGTAGCGGCGGTTTCTAAGCGCCACAACTCAGTGATGATAGACTAGGTGGTTGGAAATTGCCGTCACGGATCAAATAACACGACTAATCTCACTTGAATCTTGCTGGTATCTGGCGTAGGTAGAGCGCAGATGAATGCGCAATTACCAGATGCCAGTGGCCACTTTGGAACCTACGGGGGAATGTTTGTCCCCGAGACTCTAATGGCACCTCTTCAGGAGCTTACTGCTCAATATGAAGCAGCAAAGGTTGATCCAGAGTTTCAGAAAGAACTGGATTATCTTTTACGTCAATACTGTGGCCGGCCAACACCACTGTATTTTGCTGAGCGATGGACTGAAAAGCTCGGTGGGGCAAAGATTTATCTCAAGCGTGAAGACCTACTTCACACTGGAGCACACAAGATCAACAACGCAATCGGCCAGATTTTATTGGCAAAGCGCCTAGGTAAGAAGCGTATCATCGCTGAGACTGGTGCCGGCCAGCACGGCGTGGCTACAGCTACTGTTTGTGCCCGCTTCGGTATGGAGTGTGTCGTGTACATGGGTGCTGTGGACATCGAGCGTCAGGCTCTTAACGTGGTGCGTATGAAGCTGCTCGGTGCTGAAGTTCGATCAGTTACAAATGGTCAAGCAACTCTCAAGGACGCGGTGAACGAAGCTCTACGTGATTGGGTTGCTACTGTTGACCACACACACTACATTCTCGGTTCAGCTCTTGGACCACACCCATTTCCTATGATGGTGCGTGATTTCCACCGCGTGATCGGACTTGAAGCGCGTGAGCAAATTCTCGAACAAGAAGGGCGCCTTCCTGACCTCTGCATCGCCTGTGTTGGTGGAGGCTCCAATGCGATTGGCCTATTCCACCCATTCATCGATGACGAAAGTGTTGAGTTGATGGGCGTTGAAGCTGGTGGTGAAGGTATCACTAAAGAGCGCCACGCCGCACGATTCCAGGGCGGCAAGCTCGGTGTGCTGCAAGGAACTAAAACGTGGTTGCTTGCTGACGATGATGGTCAGATCGAACTCACTCACTCCGTCAGCGCTGGTCTCGACTACGCAGCGATTGGGCCTGAGCATGCCTACCTTAAGGACATCGGTCGTTCAGACTACACCTACGCGACAGATGACGAAGCTCTCGCTGCATTTGCAGAGCTTTCTGCTGCTGAGGGGATTATCCCAGCGCTAGAGAGTTCTCACGCGATGGCTTATGTCAGCAAGATTGCCCCGACCATGGGTAAAGACAAGATTATCATAGTTAACCTTTCTGGACGTGGTGATAAGGATGTCGAGCAAGCTGCAAAGTACCTCCTCAAGGACTAACAAAGTTAGCGAACAGTTTTTTAAAGCCATCTCGGGAGTAATCCTGCGGTGGTTTTTTTATCACTTTGAGAGAAGTAGCTGCAGGCTTGGGTAATCGATTTTGGCGTTGTGCCGTTTGTCGACTGGGATTCGGTCTAGACGTTTGAGCTGTTCGACAAAAAGAGGCTTCAGTTGCTCGAGCAATGCTGTTTGTTCATCGTTTGTGAGTGTCCCTTGGTAGCAAAGCGTCAAATTGCCTTGGTTACTAACCAGAGCGCATCGCTCGATGTTAGGTTTCTGCATGGCGGTGCATTCAATGCCGAAGGGGTAAATTTTCTCGCCATTCTTAGCTGTGACAGCAGCTTTGCAGCGGCCGAGCATCCAGACTTGACCGTGGACATCGATCGAACCTGCATCACCAGTTCTGTGCCAGATGACTCCATTTACTGAGAACTTAGCTTGTTCATCACCGGTGCCATTGAGGTAGCCCTTGAGGACGTGATCCCCTGTAACAACAACTTCTCCAGCAGCTCCTACGGGCAAGCTCATGGCATCGAACTCGTTATCTGATAGAGACGGGATGGCTTCAGAGCTTTGATCGGTGATGACTCTGAGTTGGGTGGCTGAAACTGGCTTGCCGACGAGTAACCCTGCGCCACTGGCCATGCGTGACTTTTCGTCCTCGCTTGTGGTCGACCACAGGCAATGTGCTATCGGTTCGGCCTCGGTGGAGCCAAAGACCGTGACTACTTTTGCATGGGGGAGTGTGGCTTGTAGTTTCTCTAATAAGCTAGGGAATACTGGTGCTCCACCCGTGTAGATGGCATCCAGTGGTGGGAGTTTACCAGATTCTAACAATGATTTAAAAAATGCTGGAGATGCAGCACAGCGTGTGGCCTTCCATTGTTTACATTGCTCTAGAACAGCGAGAGCATTGACATTGCCTGGTGTTCTCAAATCGGTGTTGGCAATGATGGAGGTGAGGCCTGAGGCCAGATTTGAAATAGCGAAGACAGGGAGGGTGATGAGGTCCACTTCTCCTTCTTTATAGTCGAGCGACTCAGCTAGGGCTGCGTGTTGCGCTAAAAGGAAGCCATGTGTACGGCAGGCTGCTTTGGGTCTGCCCGTGCTACCACTGGTGAAAGTGATCAGTGCTGGGTGTGATGGGGTGACCTCGGTTGGCGGTGCTGAGGAATGTTTTGTTAGTGACCAATTACGGGTGAAGGGGGGCCACGCCGCCGTGCAGTAATGCATCTCTATAGCTCTAATTTCTTGGTTAAGTAGCCTTAGGAACTGAGCTTTGGGAACACCAATACAGGCTTTTACTTTTACTGTACGAAGGCTTTGAATAATCGTTTTCTTTCCCGCTGACGGATCGAGAAGCATGACAGTCATTCCCGCATGGAGGATGGAGAGAAAAGCGACATAGAGCTCCACGCTGACGGGGAGTAGCAGCAGGACACAGTCACCTGTAGTTAGACCATCTTTACTTAGTCGCTGGGATCCAGCTGACACTTTCTGGTAGAGTTCCCCGTAAGTTATCTGTGTGTCCACATCGACTAGGGCAATCCGCTCTGGGTGTTGCTTCGCTCTGCGCTCGAGATGCTCTATGAGATTCATCTAACTTTGACCGTTGGCTTGAAATGATTTCGACATGAGTGCGTAGCGTCTGAATTTTATGCCATCACAACGGATGCTAATTTTAGTGGAACTATTGTCTTCATGTTGCAGGGCATGAATAGCCTCTGTGTAGCCTTTCTTTTTGGCTCTGAATTGGGCTATGAGGACTAACAATGTGCCAATGCCTGCAAGCGACTTGTCACCATTGCTCGCTAATGTTTTTATTATGATTGCTGGTTTTTGTTCAATCTTGGTGGCGGCATGGTCTGGGATGCAAAATATATAGGCAACGAGTTCGCCGTCAGACTCCGCCATCAGAACGAGTTCAGGATCTATCATCTCACGTGACTCCAGATACTTGCCGATGAAGGATTCTTGACTGATCGGGGTGTACAGGTAGTTGTTACTGAAACTGAGGAGACTTAGTTGAAAAATGGCGATGAGGTCTTGCTCGAAGTTTTCTTTTGAGACGGAGCGAATAGTGATGCCTCTAGTCTTAAATTTCTTGAGCAGTAGGGAGGTGTCCCTTTGTGGAAGTGTGAGGTCAACTAGATGGGAGCAATAGGTCGAGAGTTGTTCAAAGCCTGCATTTTCAAAGGCGTCTTTATAGAAATCTGGTTCGATGGGTTCCATCAAAAAGGGTTTGCGGCCATTTGATTCGATGACTAGCCGGTGCTTGAGCCAGGTGTTGCCATTCATAGGACCAATGACTTGGTTGCAGTCGTGATCGTTGTGAAGGATCTCAGCGCAAGCGAGCAGGAATAGCTCGGGGCTGTGGTTACCCGAGAGCTTACAATCGCCGACTGTTCCAATCTTACTGCTGTCAGAGTCCGGAGCGTGCGTATGCCAAAGCGCGGCTGAATGATGCTGGTCAATGACAATGCAGTCAGCACCTTGATCGAAAATTTGCACTTGATCAGTTGTTAGGTCTGGTGAGTTTACGGTGAGAGTGATCATAAAAAAAGAAGTAGTAGAGGGGTTGTGCCTAATAACGCGAGGAAGCAGAGCTTGAGCCAGCACGTTGGATCGTTATCGCCTCTGCAGCCTTTCCAGTGATAGTAGGAGAGGCTTAAGGGGATTGTTAGTGTGAGCGTGAGTAGGATGGTGAATTTCCAAAATTCTTGACTGGAGAGTAAGGGGAGTGAGGAAAATAATACGAGGACTGAGAGGCTGACTCCTTTGAATAATGACGCGGATGAGTTGCCTAGGAACTTCTGTGTGCCCGCATGGAGCATTGCAATAATGATGGCGAGTGTGCAGATAAATCCAAATTGTGCACTGTCGCTAGGCAGGATGCCCTTCACTCCGAGTGTGAGCCAGAGTAGAGTTGGGATCGCAATGGCTACGATGATTGCAAGTGAATGTGAGACAACAATCTGCTGTGGCATTCTTTTTTGTACTAGAATGTGGCGGGTTAGAACGATGAGACAGGCCACTAAACAGGAGGGGCCGCCGAGAGTGGTAGCAGCAAAAGTGTAGATCAGCGCTGTAAGAATGGCTCCTCCGTCGAGGGTGTGGAGCTTTCTAGTGTAGAGTAAAGCTGCCAGAATAAGTAATAGCACTCCTATTCTAAAGACGAGCTCGGCTCCTGAGAGCGTGATGTAATTATCGAGCAAAAGAAAGGAACCAATAGGGATCAGTAAGTTATCTAGCCCATTTCCTGACGCTCCTTCCACAGCTGTGGCGAACAAACCGACAGAGATGGCGAGAGTGAGGACGGTAGTGAGGGGGATGTTAGTGGATAAATAGAGAGGAATCGTGATGCATACGAATGCTGTGGCTAGGAACGCGAGTGATCCTTCAATACTCTTTTTACAAGCAAAGGAGTGGTAAATTTTCTTGCCGTATTTACTGCCCGCTAATGCACCCATGGTATCCGCTAAGGTCAGTAATAACAGAGCTATGGTGTAGAGGGTGAACTTCCCTTCTGCTAGGGAGAAAAGCCATGCTACAGAGATAGGAAAGAGTAGGTCACCTATGGAAATCCGCTCTACGGAAAAGAGTGATGAGCCTATACTCGTTTTTAAAGGAGTATGTCTCACTACAAGAAGAGAAACGACAGCAATGCTGGCGAGTAAGGTAACTGGCTCTGGGGATTTGAATAATAACGGGAAGCAAAGGCAAATTCCACCCATTCCCGCATGTACGATCTTCCTAGCAGTCTCAGCCTTCAGTCTGCCTCTGTGAATGCCGATGCTGGCTAGCACTAATAAGCCGCTGAGTAAGGCTAAGACCAAGACAATGTAGAGGAGAGTCATAATGCTGTTAGATTACCTCCTCGACGATAAATTTCGAATAGAAGAATGCTTTATCTTCGTCGAGTAGACTGGTTCCAAGTACATCGAGAGTTTTTAGTTGATGTGACATCACGCTTGGACGTGACCTCGGAGCGAGCATGTTCCAGTAGGCTAATCGAGCACCAGTGGAGCTGTGTTGGTGGATTTGTTCGAGCAGGGCCTGCGTGTTATCCCCCGACATATATTCAAAAATGTCACTGAGATTGAATGCGTCGAAGCGTGTCTTGCAGGAATTTAGAACCGACTCTAGAGGCAGCTCTGAGATGTGGATTTTATCGATATTCTCTGAGATTTTTTGGAAATGTTCAGCGCGTAAAGCGTAGGGGAGATATGTGCCGTAGCTGCCATTGAGGATCCAGCGGAGGTAGGGATTTGAGTGGGGCGGGAGCGCTACGAGTGCATGCTTAGTGCGCTCTAGTATTCTGTCTGCGACCGAACCTTCGACGTACTTAAAGAATGCCGGATCGCGGCCCAGTCTGCCCATGGCGAATCGTGAAAAAAAGCATTTGAAGAGTAACCTCCAGCGCCAGGTATCCCAACGCGTATTGTAGAAAATCTCACGCTCGGTAGAACTGCGAGGCGTGAGTAAGGCGGAAACCATTTTCCTTCCGTGCACCAGCGGAAGCACTTTATCACGAAACAGCGCGAAATAGCTTTCGAACTTTCCGATGCGTCCGAATCCTTGCTGGATATGATCGCTATAGTGGTCCCAGTAGATTTTCGTCTTTGGTGGAAGGAATGGCACACAAAGTTGATAGAGCTCAATGCGTTCATTTGATGAACCAGTTTCACCTAACAAGGTGAGGAATTGCGCATGAGTGAGAGCTTGGTAGGCGGCTTTACGTAGTTCAATACAGGCAACCTGAGCAGGGTTCATCTCACTCACTGTCACCGACTCCGCGCCAGCAGCCAGTAAAGCGAAAGCATTGTCTCCAGCTGATCCTATACTCAGACAGCGCCGTCCGGCTGGTTCGAGTGCCTGGATAAGGATGTCAGCATCCTCCCAGCAGTTAGCGTAGCGCACCTGGGTGAAGTCTGCGTGTTGTTGGATTTCAGATGGCATGATCGATCAATTGGATAGTTCCAGTGCTGCCATTCATCTCGACATAATCACCAGTTTTGAGTGTGCATGTCACATTGGGGATCGAGACAATACAAGGGAGTTGTAGTTCGCGGGCGACGATTGCCGAGTGAGACAGCAGCGAGCCTCGCTCCACTAATAGGCCGTTTGCAGCAGGGAAGAGAACCACCCAACCCGGGTCAGTTTGCTGCGCCACTAGAATTTCACCTTCCTTGAGCGTTGCGTTCCTTGGGTCGTGGACGACACGGACGAATCCTCTAACAATACCCGGGCACGCTCCAGTGCCACTCAGATCTGACGAGTCGGAAGAGGCAGCAGTCTGAGTAGAGGTAAGAGGAGTGCTCAGAGTGATTTCTCCGCGTGTTTCGAAACGATCTGGTGGAGTAGTGAAGGAGCATTCTTGTAGCTTTCGCTCAACGATTAGGTCTCTCAATGAACTAGGTTCATGAGTGGATTCATAGACTCCCATTACTTCTGAAATGGTGAGGTAGAAAACTTCCTGCGGATCATCTATCCAAGAATCGTTAGCTAGTTTATGACCTAAGAGTACGACGATCTTTCGAACGCGTCCGAATAATCGAGTGCGTTCGAAACGTAGATTTTCCCTGTCGCGAACTCTAGATTTGGCATTTTGTAGAACCCATTTGAAAATTACTGACTTCATGCCGCTGAGTTTGATTTCAGGAACGTTGAATACTTGAGGTTTCTGCGGAACTTTACCACTGCGAATTCTTTGCGCCATACCTCCAATTCCTGACAGCAGGGAGGTTGGGTCATCCACCACCGTTGGCGACTCTAGCTTAAGTTCCTCTAGGCAGCGGTCGCCAAACTTTTCTAGGTAAATTTTATAGAACTCGGCTAGTTTAGAGGACTGCATGAGCTGAGCAATTTTCACTTCAGAGCTAACATCCGGGTTAGCCAAGCAACTTGTTAAGCTGGCATCCTTAGCCGCGATGGTTGCCATTTCTTTGATCCTTCGTGGAGGTTCGGCACTGATGATGTCACCGGTATCGAGTAATAGAGTGTTTTGAAGCGAGGCGTCCCCTAGCCATTTTTCACAGAGTGAGCGGAGAGTGCCATAGTGAATCATAGCAAAGAAATCATTGATCAATGGAGCATCCCAGCGCTGAAGGAGTTGGCTTTCTAGATCGCGATAGTGCTGAACTAGTTGCTTTCCCTCCATCTGATCAAGCTCCGAAGCTGGCATGGCTAGTGCTGTATTGAGGCGTTTGTAGAAAGCGCTCATTTGCTTTTTAAGTTTCCAATGATTTCTAACCAAACCAAACAGCGTGCTGACAATTGCACAGCCGTCTGCTACTTTAGAAACTCGAGTTTTTTCAATGATTGCCTCCACTATTTCATCAGGCATCGGTTCTTTGACTCCCATCATCTGCTCCATGAATCCTCGATTCAGAGAGAATCCTGGCAGTAATGCGAGGACGTGATACCAGCTATTTAGATTGTAGTAAACATGCCCATGGATATGGCCTAACATGTTCTTGAAAATAGGGTCGCTAGCTATGACTTTTTTCTCAGGAACAGAGAGCATCCGACAAAACTCGCGATAGACATTTTCGTAAATTCGCTCAGCAAAGGTGAATGTCATCATCGAAGTATTTCCAGAATAGCTTTCGGCAATATTGCTGTTGTCCCAAACCGTGAGTGGATCCGCACTTCTATAGCCATGCGACAAGGTGGTGATCGGACGGCTCTGCAGCAGGTAGAGGGTGCCAGCTTCGTATGCCCACTCGATGTCTTGCGGGCAGTTGAAGTGCTCCGCGCACTGGCGTACGAGTTGTTGAACTTCTATTTTCTGAGTGTTTGTTAGACAGGGAATCGCTATTTTCTCTGGTTCAATCACCACCAGTTGTACTCCTTCGATAGAGGTGGAACTAGCCGAGTGCTGGAATTTTTTGTGAGCAATGATTTCTCTTACGTTTGATCCATCTGGATCGAGCGTCCAGCAATCTGCATCGACCTCACCGGATACCAAGGCGCTACCCGTTCCCCAGACAGCAGAGATGACTGTGTGGTCTAAGTTTCCGCTCACAGGGTCTGCGCTGAAGGCTACACCACTGACATCAGGATCTAACATCCGCTGAATGATGACACTCGGAGGCGTTACATTCGCTATTAATTTTGAAGATTGATAGCTATCGACATGGGCACTTTGAGCGCTATTTTGAACGAGCTTTATCTTCTCAACCAGCTGAGATGTAGTCACATTGAGGAAGGAATCAAATTGTCCGGCAAAGGAATGCTGAGCTCCATCCTCAGCTGCAGCTGACGATCGCACGGCAAACAAGCTGGAGTCCAATGCTTTGGAACTGTTGAAAATTTCAGAGCAGTCGGACTCGGTGAAGTCGGCGACAACAAACCATGATGGGATATTGAATCTGGCCTGACCGAGTTGAGCTAATGCCTTTGCTTTACCTCCGAGTTTATCGGCTTGTTCTAAATTTTGTGGGAATAGGATCATTGGACTAAAAATGGAATGACGCCGAGGATGAGGTAGAGGCAGAGCGTCCAAATACCTGAAAGAGTTTCGAAGCTTTTTTGGCTAGTTGTCTGTGATTTGGTCACGAGTTTCAGCGCAAAACAGAGAAGCGGAGTGAGGGTGATCACGACCGGTAGTGTGAAATGGATGATGCTGGATGCTGCGATAGCAAAGGCGGTAGTCGAGCAAAGGCAGCCAAACCAGACCCAGCTAGCGTTGCGTAGGCCCCATAGTTTACTGTAGGTTGGTACTCCATTTTCTTCACCACTTGGCTGTCTGAGCTTTCTCCCAATTTCTATCACCAGCCCATTGAAGAAGCTGGCGGCTAGAAAACATAGCAGTCCAGTCCACGGCTTTTGTCCGCTGGGAATCCAGTGGCAGGCAGTCGCGTAAAAATCAACAATTGGCATGATCAGCATGTGCGTCCAAAGGTAGGTGATAGGCCGAGACTTGAGCCAGTCTCGGGCAAAAAATTCCACACTCATGAGTGCCAAGTAACTCCATGCAAGGATAAGTACGATGGCTAGGCTAGGGACGAAAGTGAGTGCCAAAACTAACTGAGTGACTGCTGAAATGGCAAAAACTGCGCCTAATTCTTTTAAACGAATGAGACCGCGTGGTACTGCGCGATAGGGACGGTAGAGTGCGTCCTCTTCTGCATCCTTAAATTCGTCAGCAATCCGTAGTTGGAGGAAGAACAACAGGCTGCTAACAAAGGCTACGATAAAGGACCAAGCCACAGGACTCTCACCAGTGAGCATCGCCGAGTAGCAAACTGCGCATGAGCTAAAGGCTAGCACTAAGGGGCCATGCTGGTGCAGAGGGAAGCGCTCTTTTTGGTATATCCACCATTTCATATCGTTAGAAATAGCTTAATTTTTGCGATTTTCATATACGATAAAAGTTGGAAGTATATTGATCTGATCGATGATTAGCGTGCTAGCTTGTGATGAGCGCGGGTGAAGGTGTTCGTCGCCAGGGCTGCGATGATAGAGAGTTCACCAGCAAGCAAGAGTGAGGCACAGACTTCCGCTAAAGCTGCGGAGTTTCCAGATCCATAGAGACCCATCAGCTCCAAAGCTGCTTTTTGGCTGGGTAGGCAGGTACCGCCGCCCACTGTTCCGACCATTATGCAGGGAATGGTGACAGCCGCGTAGAGGCCGCCATCATCTGTTAGCTCAAAACGGGTGACACCCATCGCTGACTCTGCAACGCAGGCAACATCTTGACCCGTGGCTAGGTAGAGAGCTGCGAGTCCATTTGCAAAATGCCCTTGGATTCCCATCGTGCCGCTGAGCACTCCGCCGATAGCTGAAATCCTCCAGTAGTCAACGAGTTGCTTTGGAGTAGCAGCTAGATACTTTTTGAGTAGCTCGGCAGACAAGCGGACTTCGGCGGAGACCTTCTTTCCTCGCACTGAAGTGTAGGCCTGTGAACTAGCCTTTTTGTCTCCTGATAGATTGCCTTCGATGTAGATTTTTTCGATTTCTAGTGGGTAGGTTTCACGGATGAAATCGCAGATATGCTGGGTTGCAATAGTCACCATGTTTTGCCCGGATGCATCACCCGTGGTGAATTCAAAGTTCAGGTAGACGTGGTTCCCTTCGACCGTCGAGGCAATATCCACCAGCTTTCCGTATGCGCTGGTAGTTTCTGCAATTTCTTGAAATTTTTCGAAATTCTCAATCGCCCAAGCGACGAAGCGGCCGCCGTCAGGCATTGATTTAAAAACGAAGGCGGGAGCTCGGTTGAGTGCTTGATTGAGCAACATAGCTGTGCAGCCGCCGGCCTCGCTCACGAGATGAGCACCGCGGTGGTAGCTAGCCACTAATGCCGCTTCACTGGTGGCAAGTGGGATAGGGTAGTCACCTTTAGCGAAGAGGCCATTGACTCTCAAGGGGCCAGCGACCCCAAGTGGAATTTTGACCGATCCTATGCAATTTTCGATATTTCCATGGAAGAATTCAATTTTTTCTTGGGTCCAGCCGTCGTAGATGTCGGGATGAGGAATTTGTCCGATCGACCGCCACATGCGCTGGCAGCGAGTGTCATTGATCTTGGTGTTGGGAAGGTAGCAGGATAGTGGAGTCGCCGTATCAGGTTCTAACAATTCAGCTAAATCATCCAGATTTCGGCCCTCTAGCAAAGAGTTGAGGTAGAGCGTAGTGAGGGAGCGTTTACCAGACATGAACTCAACGTAGAGAGCTCAGATATGTGGTCAAGTAAGGAGAATTGTTTCACACAATAATCTAACACGGCTAAATGAAGGGTGTGCATAAAAAAGGCCCGCAAGCTGTTACAGCAAGCGGGCCCTTTAGTGATATTTTAGAGTCTTAGTCTTCGACTTCAACAACCATGTTGATTTCCACCGAGACGTTTAGTGGGAGGGCTGCGACTCCACAAGCTGTGCGTGAGTGCATGCCTTTGTCGCCAAATATTTCAACAAGAAGATCTGAGCAACCATTGATCACTGCTGGATGACCGTAGAAGTCTAGTTCGGAGTTGACGAAACCATTGACGGTGACGATCTGCCTGACCTTATCGAGCGAGCCCACTGCATCTTTTACAACGGCGAGGCGGTTGAGAGTGACTAGGCGAGCAGCTTCTTGAGCTGTCTCGATAGATGTGTCAGTAGGCACTTTCCCTTGATAGGTTTCCTCAATCGGAGGAATCCCGCCAGCAAGGAAAAGGAGATTGCCACTACGCGTGAAGTTGAGGTAGGAACCCGCTGGTGCTGGAACTTCTGGGAGTGTGTGGCCGAGTTCGGCAATACGTGTTTCGATGCTCATATTACTAAAAATTATTTTTTACCAGCAAGTGCTGCTGCCACGAATCCTGCGAAAAGTGGGTGCGGTTTGTTAGGACGTGACTGGAATTCTGGGTGGAACTGGGCTCCAACGAAGAATGGATGTTCGGAGATCTCCACGATCTCTACGAGGCCTTGGTCAGCGGAAACTGAGCTGATCTTCATGCCGGCAGCTTCGATTTGCACGCGGTACACCGGGTTGAACTCGTATCGGTGACGGTGGCGCTCGGTGATGAGTTCGCTGCCGTAGAGTTCGAATGCTTTGGTGTTCTTGTAGACGATAGAGTCAGATGAACCTAAGCGCATGCTAGCACCCATAGTGGTGATTCCTTTTTGCTCCTCTTGAAGGGAGATGACTGGGTGCTTGGTGTCTTTTTCAAATTCCGTGGAAGTGGCACCTTCAAGCTCGCACACGTTACGGGCGAACTCGATCGTTGCGATCTGCATGCCTAGACAGATACCGAAGTAGGGA
>Ga0233410_10000139_pt1 | contig 25146 bp, 38 predicted proteins | sample Na_anoxic_1_MG_FD_179869 | JGI IMG/M metagenome (GOLD analysis project Ga0233410, IMG submission 179869) | Seawater microbial communities from Saanich Inlet, British Columbia, Canada - Na_anoxic_1_MG | ecosystem: Environmental > Aquatic > Marine > Inlet | place: Canada: British Columbia...
GCCACCTCTCCACCATCCACGCTTGCCGACATGACCTGTGGCACAGACGGCGTGCTTGGCCGGCGAGCAATCAGGGTTACGCACCTTGCTGTTCGACATGCTGATCCAGTTGTCGATGCTTCTGGTCATCCCCTCGTATTGGTGCAGACCGAGGACGACAGGTTGTCGGCTCACCGCCTTCAAGTACGAAGGCCAGTAGGACGTGCTTATACGTCCCTTGATATACCTCAACCGCACACACGCCTCAAGGTTGTCGCCTATGGAGGTGGGGTTGCCTTCAAACTTTTCAAGCTCCAAATGTATCGGCCAGTTATCAACGTCTATTCCCATAGCAATCAAGCATTGCCTGACAGCGTATGTAGCACAGTCTCGTTCGATATCATTCTCTCCCTGATCCAACAGCTCGCACTTAGCCATGCCCCATTTAGGTATGAGTGCGGGGCGTGATCTTTCGTCCCATATTTTATTGTCTCTTGGCATTATGAGTCCTCTTTCTTCCCGCCAGCTTCAGCCGACACATGCCCGTTCTCGTACAGCCAGAGAAGCATGAGGCCCATTGCCTCTGCTAAAACAACGTGCTCACCAAAGAAATCAAAAGCAGACTTAGCGCTTTCGACAACCCAGCCTTCCTGAGTTTTTATAATGGCTGTGTCTTCCGGCAACCGCTTCCCCAGCTCGCAGGCTGTGAAGGCGGGGGCAATGTAGCACCAATCAGCCGTTGAGCACGTACCACGTTTGACGCGCTTCTCAATCCCGCTACACAGGCTCTTTACCCACACGAGATATGCGTCAGGCACCACGCCAGCCTCAGTGAGCGTAGCGAATAGCTTCTTGCTCAGTTCTAAACTTGTTGTTTCGATCATCGCTCCACCTCCTTCCTCTTCTCTCCCTTGGTGGTCAGACCCAGCAACGCAAACCGGCGCCGGCGCTTTGCTGCGTGAAGTCGCTTGGCCTTTTTAACGGACGCCTCTGCCTCTGGATTGACGACATGAGGTAGTTTTTTCTTTGCGTACTTCTTGAAGTCGAAGCAGCAAACGCCAACACCGCCAGGGTAAACGGCAAAGATTCGCTTTGCGCATTTCGAGCAGTAGTGGTTGTTCGGGTTTCTCTGGTTCATTTTTTTCATGTTAGCGCCCTCCGCGTGCGCGTTTGTGTTACGTATTTTGTTTTCTCGAAAGCGTAACGCTACTTGCTTTTGCTTAACTCACGCTTGCGCTCCGTTAACTCCTTGCGCTTGGCCTCGATCTCTGCCATCTCCTGCGTTTTTTTCAGCTCTTGGTGTTCGTTTCTATCGATTCTGACCTCGCGCCCGCACAGCTTGCAGGTTTTGCAAAGTGCGGTAGCTTGTCCAATGTAGTGATCGGTTCCCCGAATTGCTATGGTTGCGGGAACATCTATGCCCCCCGCCTCCCACTCCTCATGAGGGCAAAGCTTTTCAACGATACTCTCAAGGATCTCGATATCGGTCTCGGCATCTGCAATGTCTTCGGCAAAACCTACGTAATCGTCGATCTGTTTTTGTTGCCGCCTCTGCCGTTTAGCGACTCCGATGTATAGGGTCACGTCCGCGGCCGATATTGCGATCAGTCCCGCGACGAATATGATTCCTGCTAATGCTTCACTCATGATTTCTCCTCCTTTTTTTATTAAAAGCGTAACGCTTTGTTTTAATGTTTCTAACAAGGTACTGGAGGTGGGGGGAATCGAACCCCCGTGTTGTAACCCTTCCGACCCAACGTTTACGACAATCAGCACGTTATTCATGCGTGCAACTATCCGGTTATGACATACCGACAAACAGGGACAACCGGCGACCCTCACGGGACGGAGTTGAATTCCACCAGTCTGTTTTTTTGCCTCGTCAGACCGAGGGTTCTTTTCACGAGTCGTGATTTGTTGGCGTCCGGATTCCTCTCGCATCCTTCCGGGCCTCACCTCGCGGGAGCTTCATTGACGAATCAACGATTAAGCAGCGATTGCAGACAGTGCCTGCGGGAACTGGATTACTTTCGTAGCAGTTGTGTTTTGATTGATTATTAAGGAGGCCAACAATCATCCTCCTGTCGTAGTTGAGAATTCAATGGCACAGTCGAAACCATATCACCCCCGATGTAAAAGAACAGTGAGCTTTGGAACCCCTTAGCTCGATTCCAACTATAGGGAAGTGCCGCCGGTTTGCAACGGTAAAGATAATTTATTTTAGAGCCTAAACGTCCAGAACGGGCGTGGCATAACATCCGCAGTTAATCAGAACACCAGGAGGCGCTTTTTCTCCGGTTCTCAGGTCTGCAACTGGGGGATTGTTGAGGTCATAGATATAACCGTTCAACCCGTTCGGTGGCTCTGACCGTCCGTCCCAGCGGGTTTTATGATATGACCGAGGCTCTTTGCTTCTACCACCGTGATTCCACTTGGCTTTCGTAATGCCAGCGTTCCTCATGGCTTCCTCAGCAAGCTGATTATAAATCTTGTCGGTCTGATCCTTGGCGATGAGTTTCGCCCGACGCTCTGTTATTCCGCCGATCTTCTGAATTTCCTTTATCAGCCTCGGACGGTTGCCTCCGGTTTTCAGCGAGTCAAGCACGGCCTTCTCAATGCGGTCAAAGTACTGCTCTCCGATTGACTTGATCAGATCGACGTTTGTTTTTACCGCCTCTTGCGCGAAAGAAATATTTTCAGTCGTGAGGATTTGACCGGGAAGCAACAACGAACTCTGCTGGCTCTCCACCATCGGCTTGATTGAGTTGATAAAAGACGCGCTGGCGTGCTTTGCCTGCTTCTGAAGGAATCTCACGGCAGTGATGCGACCGGCCCGCGTTAGGATGCGCTCAAACTCCACCTTTAACTCTTCGGTTTTCGCCTGAAGAGATGCGGGGTCTATGTCCAAATCCTCGGCAATGCTTCCCCGGCAGTACGTTTTGAACTCGTCAAAGCTCATTTCTCGGATGTCTCCAAAGCCCTTCCATCCTTCCTCGTAATTCTTGAAGTATGCCGCTTTTGCGGATTTGGCAGACCCGAAGCCCAGCATACACTTTTCTTCGTCGAACTCTCCATCACTGTGGTTCACCTGCCGAATCACAAACACCTTGTCCGAGAAAGGGCGGGCGTCGTTGATAAATACGTCGATGTGGTCGCCGTCGAACCCTAGAGTTCCAAGCACGCGCCCGTAGGTGTGGCGCATCTTCTGAGACCACTCTTTGCCGTCCTGATCCTTTCCGCTGCGAACTGAGCCGGCAGGGTTTTCGATCGACAGGCGCAACCCGCAATAGTTTAGCTTTCCGGTTTTGTAGTTCTCGGCTTTGATCTGCGCTTCGGTTGGGGTCGTGTTGGTCTGCCTGCATGCCTCGATCACGTCTTCGCGTGTCGGCTCCGTCATGGCGTCAGAGGTAAAGGCTGTGTCTCGCCTTGGCTGAGGAGACGCTTTTACGGCTCTTACCATAGCTTTTTCCATAGCCAGAACCATGACGCGCAACTCGCGGGCGTACCAGTTTTTAATCAGCACGCTGGGTTTTAATGGATTTCCTTGGATCATAAATGTTTAATCCAAATAGTTCCGACCACCGCTTGTCGTTTCCCGGTACTGCCTGCCGGATTCCGTGGTCTTAACCGGCCCCAGATCCTTCTTGCCGCCCTTTTCCTCGTCTCCCTTCAAAAGCTCTCCTGCAAGCTTCTCGGCGTCGTCGTCTAAATCCTCCTGAGACTCTGAGACGTCGGAAAGGGTGCTGTATCTCGACCCCTCTTCCGTCCGGATGATGTCGCGAATCTCTTCTGGGTCAACGATCCCGCCCATGACATAAGTGGAGTCGACCTGCGCTCTGATGTTCTCGACCTCTGCCAGCTCTTTGTCTGTCGGCGCGTCAACGGGGTTGAACGTGACGACCAGAGGGATATCTTCCCCGTACTTCGATTTCGTGTAAAGCGCGTTGTGCATCTTAATCAGTGGCGTGAAGTCGTGCTTCTGGATCTCTTGAAGCGTCTGGGAGTAATCCTTGAACTCATACTCTCCGGTAGCGTTGAAGCCCTTCGGCGTGGTCTTGAGGAGCTTTGTTGCGGGCATCTCCGCAATGCTGGCTACAAGCTGATACTGAGTCATGATAACCTCGTCGAGATTTCCGAGGCTGGTGTCGATCTGTGAAACCTGGTCGCCCTGTCGCTTAAACCACACTGCGAAGTTGTCGCGCATGTATGAGATTGCTTTTACGATAGCGTTCGCCTCGTCTGGATTAGCGATAAGGTTCTCAACGTCGGCGTCGGCAATCAGCATACGCTTTGACATTGCCAGCAAAGGAACCTCGTTCGCGGTCTTCTCCGCAGCATACACTCGCTCATAAATCATTTGCGTGAGCGGAACCCCGCCATAATAGTAAGTGGGCTTCAGAATGTCCGGAACAACGGTGTTTACGACCTTAATACACCACGACCGATGAACGAGCTTCCCGCCCCCGATCTTCCACCATGTCGGCTCGTAAAAGTGCAGGCTGGCGGGGTTACTGGCTGAGTCGGCATCGAGCTGAGGCGAAACCCAGTAAGGCTCAACAATCGTGAAGCCTTTGTATGTTCCCTTTTTGATTCCGTCGATGTTGAACGGCTTTGACATATCCGCGCCGTCGACCACTGGGATTGCAATCGCGATTCCGAACGTCTTTTTGTTGATCGTCAGGCGCTGGCAGATTCCCGGTATGCCGAACTTGTCTTCGGATACCTCTTTGATTTCAACGAGCTTCTCCTCGTCGACTTCCTTTTCTTCGCCCTCGGATCCCTTTTTGTTGTTCTCGGCATAGGTCAGAACGTAGTCGGGGGCCATCGCGTCTTCTGCCGGGATCGAGCAAGCGGCATCAATCATGTGGTTTTGCCGGAGTAATGAGCAGGCCTGCCAGCCGATGAAGCCATGCGCGGCGTAGAACTCCAGAATCTTGCCTGGCACGTCGTTCGGGTAAAGCGTGGTCGTGTCAAAGCTCGAATCCATTACGGCGGCCATTGCGTCCTCATCCATTGCGACGCCCTCGGCGGTGACGGGCTTGAGGCTGTCGTGTTTGCGCTGGAAGTGCTTTGCCAGAATAGCCGCCTTGTCGAGCTTCGGAGGATCCCAGTTGGCGGCGGCTCGCTCGGCTGCCTTTTGGGCGAGCGTCTTTTTCTTAGGCTTCTCGGCTTCTGTTGCGGGGGTCTTTTTTTTGCGTCTGGTGAAAATACTCATTAGAACATTCCTCGTTTTTCCATGTCGTTTTCAAAGGCATATCTGCAATCGTCGATACCGTGGTTGTTCTTGTCCGGATAATCGCTCTTGAACTCGCCATTCTTTAATCGTTCATGCTCGTACATGCTAAATTCCCGCCAAGCATTCGGGCACCTCTTCTGATCTATAACAATTGCATGCAGTTTTTGCAACCATTTGATTCCATACCGCACGCTGTCCTTGCCCTTGATCGCGCCTCTGATGTTGATCCCGGCCTGCCGGAATTCTGCGATCGACTTCGGCTCTGCGCTGTCTCCGGTGATCAACTCTCGCCCGATGTCCTTCTCTTTAATCTTCTCGATTGCCTCATCGTTCAGCATCCCTACCTTAAAAATCTCGTCGTAAACGTAGATGGTTCGGCGCGTTTTGTCATATTCGTAGTGGTGATACGAGAACGGATCAACAGCAAAGCCCCAGTCGAGACCTTTTCGGAGGTTCGAGAAGCCTTTGATTTCCTCGTCGGTAATGGTCCGGCTGGTGAGGTTGCCGAAGATCGCGCCACCGGTTCCCGTGATTTCCCCCAGGTATTCGTGATTGTATGCGCGCTCGTCCTGCTCTTTAAGCAATAAGGCCTCGATAAAAAAGGCCTCCCCAAGCCATTCTTTTGGGACGCTGAGGTAGTCGGACGTGTGAACGTGGCGGTTTGCGACCTCTTTGCCGGCCTCAAAGTTTACCCAGTTCGCAGCGGTTTGGGGCGGGTTATAGCTGTAAAAATACGTGAACTTATCACCGCCCCGCATATATGATTGAACAACGGATCGGATTTCGGCTATTCCGTCGTACTGCTCTAGCTCCTCGAACCAGCCGAACATGAAATATCCGAAGGGCATCTTCTGTGATTTGCTCTTGCGGGGGTCGTCCAGTCCCTTAAACACGATCTTCTGACCGGTCGGGATGTACGTTATTTCGAGCGGAGAGACGGTTGCTCTAAAGTATTTCGACACACCCAGAACGTCAATCGCCCATAAAACCTGGTTGTAAACACTGCTTCTGAGGTCGCAGGCATACTTTCGAAAGCAGACCGCGTGAGCGTCTGGGTTCTTCATTATTCCCAAAACGACCTGCAGGGAGATGAACGACGATTTCGTTGACCCCCTGCCGCCACGAAACCACCAGTGAACGAATCCAGACCCAGCCTTTATCATCCGGTGGACTTTGCTGAAGCTGGGGGCGATTAGGTCGCTTAGTCTGACCTCCGACATTTTACTCCTCTACGTCGTCAAGGATTTGCGGGGCTTTATCGACCTTCATATCGATTTCTTGCTTGTCTTTCCATCCGAAGTTTTTAAGGGCGAAAATTGCTCCGGAAGGGTTGCCAAACCTTAGCATTTCCTCGTACTCTCGCTCGATAAAAGTGCGAGCCTTTTTTAATGTGCAAGAAAACTTTTCCCGCTTTTCGTAATCATAAAAGCTTTGCCGGTCGCAAAAACCTAAGAATAAACAAAGGTCTGTCATGGTGGGGCAGGGAACCTCTACTACATCCCCGAGCTTCGTTGTAATCTGCTTTGAGCGCATTCCTCCGTCATTAAAATACGCCTCAATCTTCGCGTCGAGTTCTTCAACGGTTGCAAATTTTGGAGGCCGTCCCCCCGGATGCTTTTCTTTCTCACTCATCCACATCCCCCTCTTCTAAACCCTGCCGCCACAAAAGCCCCTTGCACTTCATCAAGTGTTCCGAAATCTCGCCCAAAAGATTCAACTCTCCCTGCATCAAAGGAATTGCCCGTTTATCGGCATCCGAACAAAGCGACTCGATATGATAAATAGCCCGGTCAACTGAGTTGGTAATAGTCGCGGGCAAAATACCGATAAGATCGCCATTGATCTCCTTCGAGGTCGGTGCGGGTTTCTCGCTCCCCAAAAAACAAACCTCATTGATCCGATCAATAAAACCACCAATAGGCTCTGAAATAACGTCAGCCAAAAGATGCTGCCCGTAAAAACACGGCCCCGCTGCCCGGTAATGACAATCCCTGGCGGTCTGACGGACACACTCCAATAAAACAATTAACTCTTTCACTGCAATACCTCCTTTTTTGAAACAGGGCCGAGAACAATTACCGCGCCCCCAATCTCATCTGCTAATTTCTGAGCCGATCTCTTCCACGCAAAAACCGTCGCCTCATCTTCGGGAACAAGCTCTTTCTTTTTGCTGGAATAATGACCTGAATCGTTTGCGACAATGAAATGACCGCGCACGTCTCCCTTGCCTTTACAAAATGGGGTAGCGCGCTTCTTCTTGGCGTCAGGCTCTGGGTTGTCTCGATGATCCCACTTTTGCCAGCATTCCTCGCACCGCCCGTATTTCAGGTACAGCGCGTTTTTCCGGCACTCTGGGACTATACATATCGGCACTGTGTCTTCTCCTTTATTTCCGCAAATAAATCTGACGTGTTAACTCGCCTCAGTTCGATAAGGATAAAGCATATTGCGTTGACTATGTAAAGTCGAAACGGTGCACTCAGCGCCTCGTCCGCTACTCGGCACTATTAAACATAGTCGGCCTAAAAGTCAATACCGGTGTCTGCAACCAGAGTCTTTGAGCAATGTTTACGGGGGTTCTGTAAATAACGAGAGAATAAAAGATAAATGCCGTTGACGTGTGGGAAGGGATAGATTATCTTTCTTGCATCGAAACAAACAAGGAACCACTAAATGCCATGCGATTTTGACAAAACACACTGCGACGCTTGCGGATACTGCGAGACGGTAGTGCAGAACGAGAACGGAAACATTGACTTGAGGAAATTAACCAGAAGGAAACAAGATCATGACCGGAAAAGAACAAAACGAGGCCTCTCGCATCGATGAGCGCAAAACCAGAGTCTATGCCGCATGGGGCTTCATAACGGCAATTACGGCGACAATGTGCCTGATTATGGGCTATGTAATCGAAAGGGGTATGCAATGACAGAGTATGAATGCACTAGCTGTAACGGTTCAATAAGCCCTCACGATTCGGTTTTCGAAACTGTTAAGGGCGAAATCCTCTGCGTTGATTGCGCCGTGAATAAGCCGAAGTTTTCCACTTTGCTGCATAACTGCAAGTGGTACGTCGAAGCAAGCGACGGGAAGACGTTCAACGATTCCGAGTCTTTCAGCACCGGGATGTACGAAAAAAAGGATGACGCCGTAAAGCGCGCCCTTGAAGTTATTAAAACGCTATGGGCCGAAGAAGACCCGATTGAGGAGGTGGAGTGATGCACCACGTTTTGAAAATAAAAAAAGAATATATGATGGCAAAGGCATTTGGCGACAAACCGTTTGAGATCAGATTCAACGACAGAGGGTTTCAGAAAGGAGACACTGTTTCGTACACAGGTGACAGAGCGCCCTACCTTGATTATGAGGGAAAATACGAGATAACGTACGTCACCGGATTTTCTCAAAAAGAAGACTGGGTTGTTTTTGGCGATAGAAAAATAAAGGGAAAATAATGAATTACGAAGAACTAAAACAGAAGGCGAGCAAGGGTCCGTTTGAGGCGCTGGGTAAATGGGCGGTCACAGAATGAAAACTATCGACGGCAAATCATATGACCAGTCTCTCGAAGTCTGCCGGAACACATGCGTCGGCTGCGTTGCTGAAAAGTGTGGGTCTGAGATGTGCGATAGGCTCGAATGCGATCGCGGCAATCATATATTTATTGAGGTGGAGCGTTGCGAATAAGCAAACCATCCAGCAAAAAAAAAGAAGCCCGCTCCTAAATGGTGCGGGTTTTTTTGTGATACTCCCTAAAGCTCCTCGATCTCTATTCCAATGCCCGGCCTGTCGCCCCAGCCTTTCCTGAACCGCAAGTCCGCGATTAAGCTGTCGTCCGCCCAATAACCGAGACGAGTCATGCAATCAAACAGGATCTTGCAGAGATTATCAACGTCCGGCCTCGTCGTGCATGGTTTGTATCCGGTTGCCCTGTTTTTCTTAGTCTCTTGCTTTCGCCAAGGGTATGTCCACTCTACACTAACCCTCAGAGCCTTCTCATGCGGCACAGGCGGGCAGAACTCTCTCAGGAGTATCATTAGCTCGTTTTGAGTCCTCTTGCCCTTAGAGCTGGAACTCTTGCCGACGAAACGGGTTCCATTGTTTCGCTTCATTATCATCATTGACGACTGGGCCGTTGTTTTCGGCGGTATGCAGTTTATGAAAAATTTCATTTCATCTCCTTACGGGTTCATCTTCTTAAACTCACGCGCAAACCCCTGACTGCACAGTGAGCGAAAAGCGTTATCAGAGTCAACCCGATCAATGAATGGAGCAAACTCTGGAATATTATGAATAGCCGACTTGTGCAGGAACGCAAGCGACGGCTTAGGGCGACCGGGCCGGATATAAAGCTTATCATTTTTTGGAACCTGCCCCCATTTTGTATAAGCCGGGAACGGCTTGTTAAACTTTCCCCAAAGTGCAGTTCGTTTCGTCCACGGGCTTCCGAACATCCACGGCTCGTATGAAAGCTCCGGCGCTCCAAGATGCTCCTTTAAAAGCCCTGTCGCCGGATTCTCAATCACCCACCACTCCGGAGATGCTTCACTGATAATACGCTGGCACTCTTTGACTAAAAACAACCCCGACTCAACATCGCGAGTCTGCCGCTCTTTTGTCCCGAACTTAAAACCCTCTCTAGCAAAGCTGAACTCAGTGCAAACTGGATTTGCTATCACGCCATGAATCGGACGATCCGGACTATAATTCTCAACCCCTATTTCTTTACCGATCAAAATCACGTCGTAATCCGGATCATGCTGGTACGGGTAGCTGTCGCTCCCGATGTCAGCGCATAGGTGTAGTATTGTTTTTTTCATATCATCTCCCCAACCACGCACAAAGCCCAGCCCACGCAGGCCACAATCGCAGCAATGCTCATCCAGAATCTTATCCGGTGATGGTTGCACAGGCCGGGTTCGATCTCAGTCAGTAGGTAGGTCTTTAGTTTATGTTTCATTTTTTACCCCATTGCTCCGCCATAGCCTTAGCTATCCCATGGTATGTTTTTGACCGTAGCCTGGATCGATCAGGCGAGGGCGGCATTTTCCAAACTCTCTGCTCGCGACCTTCGACTATATTTGTTGGCTTTAGATGCGGCAAATTATGCAACCACAAGCCAGTTTTTTTCGTCTCACCGTGACCAAACTGCCATGGCTGTATGTACTGAGGCTTCCCAAAATCATGGTGCCTTGACAGAACCCCTACCGGATTCTCTAGCGCTACCCCAACGCTCGCGCTTTTTTTAGCAAGACTCCACAGATTGGCTGTCCACTCCAAATCCTTAGCCCTTTCATTATGGCGCGGCGTCCCGTATCCGTACCATCGATTACCAGATACGGCTAACTTTGTACAGGGCGGGTGAAGGATAATAATATCCCAATCCATTAATAATATTGCTGATTCAACGTCCATCCTAAGATGCCATTCCGGATGTCCTCCGGAGCATTCATCTAAGTCGCAACTGTAGGCCTCGTGGCCCAATGAACGAAGCTCAATGCAAACTACCTGGCTTTCTTCGCATCCTACCAAAGCCTTCATCATCTAACCCCTTCCTTTACCTTCTCAATAATGCCCTTAATTTCGGCGACTCCCATTTGAAATAAACCTCTGCCTGTTTTTCTCAAACATAACCGGTACTTCCCCAGTACCGCCATTTCTATTTTTTGCAATATTTGCGAAATCCTGACCGTCCGACTCGTACAAAATAATAGTTCCCTCACTTGTTGCGTCAATTATACGTCCGCCGTAAAGATCATCCTGAACGGGCTTTCGCTTCTTGCCGTCTCGCATATCAAGCTTTGTTATCTGGGACAAAACTAGTGTTATAACGCCTGTTTCCTTGCTGAAGTTCTGTAATTTCTGGCAGACGTACTTTAACGCTTCCAGACCCTGAAGCCTTAGATTATCAGGAGGATTGACTAATTGCATATAGTCGATCCCAAGAGCTTTTATTCCGTGCTTTGTCTTCATTGCTAATCCCCACGCGCATATTTCATCAACGTTCATTGGCATGTCCGAAATATGGAGCGGCATTTTATCAACGCTCTCCGATGCTTTTCTGGCGCTTGATAAAACATCATTCGCAAAATCAGTCCCGCCGTATTCGTTATTATCCATCGCCCATGATGAAAAGTTTCCAATGTCTCCAAGAACGCGAGACACAAGCTTGCGTCGCGTCATTTCGAGAGACGCGATAGCGCATGGCAGTCCCTGAATCATGCTCCAGTAAGTCATTTGATTCTGAACAAAGACCGACTTTCCTCCCCCTGGCTCTGCCGCAATGAAGTACGGGTTCCCTTCAACGAAGTTTCCCAGCGCTTCTCTAATCTCTGGCAGAAATGGCGTTAACCCGAATGATTCTGTCCCGTTTATAATTCCCTCCCAGCGGTCACAAACAGCAACGGCAGCCTCGCCGGTTGACTCCGCGACCTCGAAACGCGCCGAGCTACTCAGAGAAAAAAGATTCGACTGCGTTCTGGCTAGAATAGACTCGGCCCCGTCTCCGTCTTCTGCATAGCATTTGTCGATAGTTGATGTTGCCTCGCTAATGATTTCACGCAGAACCTCCTTCTCGCGAGCAAATCCGATGTAATACTCTGCGTGTGCTGAGGTGGGCGTGTCATCAATGAGCTTTTCAAGGAATGAGTATCCGCCAATTTGATCTAGCCGCCCGGCGTCTTCAAGATGTTTTCCAACAGTCAATAAATCAATCGCAATGAGTTTTGACGACATCTCAAGAATCTGAGCGTAAAGATGCCCGTGAGCCGGAGTGTAAAATGTTCTCTCTGAAACTCCGCGCTCTGTGCATAAACCCAAAACCTTCTCTGAGTCGATCATTATGGATCCGAGAACCCCTCGTTCTGATTCCTCGCTGTATGGTGGAATTCTGTGATTAACATCGCTCACTATATCACCGACTTTCTAAACGCCTGATAATCTGCGTCATTTCTTGACCCGTCATCATTCATGCGGATTTTTTTACCGCCTAATGCATACGGTATATCTATCGGGTCGGCGTCTGGCGCATATTGAAACTGCGACCTGAGAAAGCCGTCCGCGCTTTTTATAACGGTTTCTGGCGACCCAGCTTTTAAGCAGGCAAGAAATACGGCCTGCCGTGCGTTGACTTTTGGGAACGAGTGTTTGATCTCGGCGTATCTCTCAATGGTGATTTTTGACAACGGCTTACAATTTTTGATTTCTTCGTGTTCCGGATGAGTCGACTTTAGATTTTCAGCCACATCTTCTGTAGGTGTTGTATTGTCTGTTCTGTACTGTACTGTACTGTGTGGTTTTTTGGTAGGAGCGTTTCCGGTTTCGCTCGGAGTCTTTTCGGTTTCGCTCGGAGCGCGCTCGGAGTCGTGGCGAATAAGCCACTTTATTTTACCGCTGGAGAAGAATTTCAGGGCATTATCGAACATTGAAACAGGGAACCCGGTCTTGATTGCTAGGTCTTCCGCATCGAGTGGCACTCCGTCTGTATCGGCAAGTACTCCGCGTGTTTTGCATTTCGCTCCTACCTGAACAATCAAGCACCAAGCTGCGAAAAGCTCGGAAGAGTTCGGTTGAATGGTAATTCTGCGATAACCCGACCCGTCATGCTTGCACGGCATAGCCACCCAGTGATGAGTCTTTGCTCGCTTGCTTTGAGATTTCTCGTAATGCTCATCCCATCCTGATATAGAATAAAGCTGATTCACTGCACACCTCCATCAGATAGCTTTTTTAGGTAGCGGGAAGTCTTCTTGTGCCTTAGATCCTCATCAATCTTTGATAACCCAACATCCAGCGCCAGATTAAGCGTCTTTACTGGAGACAAATCAAACTCCTCTGAAAGCCTGAAAATTTTTGATGTGTGGCGTTTTTTTACGTGTATGCTAACGCCATCATAGTCTAGAGATGTCATGTTTTTCCTTTCCATTGTCCATTAAAAAAGATTACCGGATCACCTCGGACTATGAGGGGTTCGGATATTTCCTATCCGGCTCTTGCACTATACCAAACCACTCCACCGCATCAAATCATTCCCCGTAAAACTTTCTAAGCGCGTTCTGAACGTCCGACCTCATCCAGTCGTAGGCCGAAATGACCGCGTCTTTTATGATCTTCGGGCAAGCTATCTCATTCAAGTTGCTTAAGAACCTTGCCTTGTGACGGTTAATTATTCGCGTGATTTCTATGTATTCCTCTGATTCTTGCATTTTTTATTCCCTTCATCTAAAAAGTCGCCCGCGCCACGATTTATATTTGGTCAACATGACCGACGCGGGCGTTTTAGCACCTGCTAAAATAGCTCCATATTCTCAGACTCTGCGTTACTCAAATTCTTACAAGCCTGTTTATAATAAGATTCTTTAAGCTCAAATCCGACGAATTTACGTTTTAGCTTCAAAGCCACATATCCCTCAGATCCAATCCCCATAAACGGGCTGAGAACAGTATCTCCTTCATTAGACCACAACTGCAGACCTCTTTCAATCACATCAAGCTGAAGCGGGCATATATGTCGCTCATCATTATGCTCTCGCGCCGAACGTTTCTGAAGCGTTTTTGAAGGGTTGATATCCATCCAAACCGGAGAAGCGTAACGCTGCCAGATATCGATTGAAAGATTTCCGGTATTCTGGAATGTGTTCTCATCACCAGCAAACCACTCGAACTCACCAGCCACTGGATTGTCATTAACGCCGTCTTTACGCATTGTGACTAAGTAGTCAGGGATGCCTTGCCGTGACATACACGAGTCTTTTTTAACCTGCTTATGAAGCAATCCGAGAGCTTTTGTCCGCTGCATAGCAGTAACTGGATCTTTCCAGATACAAACCTCTGAGTGAAAGATGAATCCCTCGTTTTCAAATATCTTGATCATCTCGCCACGAAAATCTCGGATTCCAATAACGCCATCACGCGCTTTTGATGTTGGCAGGTTCATGCAGTGAAAGCTCATCAGTCTGCCTGGCTTTGTCACGCGGAAAAGCTCATGCGCTAAAAATTTAAAGTGTTCTGAGAACTCCTCATTGCTTTTGCAGTTGCCCATGTCGCGGTCGCTGTTGCTGTACGTATACAGCGACGCAAATGGTGGACTGTAAATTGTATAGCCGATTGAGTTATCTGGCAAACTTGCAACACCTTCGACGCAATCCCCTAAGTTAGCTTCCCATCCTTTTCCTGTCGTTTCTTTCACTTTATATTCCCCTTTGTCTTTTGATGTTCCCTTGATGTTTTCTTCATTGTAAACGTGCATATTTGCTACCATCTCATTCGCCATTGCCATAGCATCACTCTCTTTTCGTTCGATATTCTTAACAACCGCGCCCTCTGTTTCTGCGGTGATGATATAAGCGTCAACCGTTTTCTTTTGCCCGAACCGCCAACACCGACGAACGGCTTGGTAATACTGCTCGTAAGAATCAGACAATCCGACAAACGCCATATTATGACAGTTCTGCCAGTTCATGCCGAAACCGGCAATCTTTGGCTTCGTAATCAATACGCGATATTTGCCTGCTGAAAATCCAAGCATCCGATCTTCTTTAACCTCATGCTTATCAGATCCGCTCACTTCGATTGCGTCTGGAATAAGCCGTTTAATTTCCGCAGCCTCATCATTAAGATTGCACCATATAAGCCATTGCTCGTCGTTTCCGTTCGCCATCCTCGCCGCCTCCTGTGCGCGGTCGCTGATTGTTAGTTTGCGCTCCTTTTGGCGTTCCTGCAAAGTGCTGGCCTGCATCCTGAAAAGCATACCGTCTGCGGATTCATGCTCGGCAACGGAAACCTGGATGTTATTTACATTTAGCTTTGGAAGATCAAATCCGTCATCGCAGTATCCAAGGTCTGAAGGTTTACGAATCATCACCGCCCAGTTACATACCCACTTCCAAAACTCTGATTGTGCATGGCCCTTCAGTCTCCATTTCTGAGTTTCCCCGCCATCATGGACAAAGAACATCGAAAGCATCTCTGTGCGACTCATAGCACCAACGAACTCTGCATGATTACCAAGCTCCATAAAATCGTTTGGCGCTGGTGTAGCAGTGCACGCAAGACGAAACGGGATGGACTGGCAACCTTCAATGATTTGATTGCGGATCTTTCCTGTATAGGCTTTTAATATTGAGCTTTCATCAAGTACGATACCGCCGAACTGATCAAGGTTGACATTATGGAGCTGTTCATAATTAGTAATGTAAATGTGTGGCCCGAAAACATCAGACTGCAATGAATCGATATGAATCCCGAACTTTTTTCCCTCGTTAATTGTCTGCTTCGATACAGCCAATGGAGCCAGAATCAAAACCGGCATATCTGTTTTTTCAGATACACGATACGCCCATTCAAGTTGCATCAATGTTTTTCCCATTCCGCAATCTGCAAAAATACAAGCGCGACCGCGACTCAATGCCCAGTGAACGATATCCCTTTGAAAATCAAATAGGTTTTCATTCAGGTTTTCTTTTGCAAACTCAAACCCAGTATCCGGGTCAATCATCTCTTTGTTTTTTATAAACTCATTATATTTCATATACATTCCACCAATTCCGACCGTTACATTTTATCAAACTTCAATTCCGTAACACCATGTTCCCCGGCAACCCGCTCGGTCAACTTTGGCGCTTTCTCGTAAATCATCTCAATATGACGCCACACGTCACGACCGGCAGCGATCTGTTCAAAATAGAACTTCAGGGCCATCTCACGCTTATCGTGACGCCGTTTCCGGACACAACCAGACTTCTGGGCCTTGTTGCGTCCGGCCTCAACTGCTGAGTTCAGGCGTTGTACTAATTCCGCGTCTTTCATAATTTACCCCTCACAGCATAACCGTCTGCTCGTCCTCAACCGGATCAACACGCACAACAACCGAAGCGCAGCGATTAAGAAGCTTCGACGCCATAACCGAGTCAGACATCTTCCATGTAAACATGACGTGACCCTTTGAGCTTTTAGTCGATCCGTAAACAATATCGCCCTTCTCGGCAATCCCCATGCGCCGGAGCTGTCTCATAACAGCGCCTCGAACGTTCGGGTTCTTTACAGGGATGTGGTGGATGTTTTCTGCGGTCATCGATCCCTGACGAAGCAGTATTCGTATTGACTCAAGAACAAGCACGGCGATCTCGTCGGCTCTGTGTTCGTGGAACCAGCACTCCCATTTTTCTAGGTTTGTTTTCATGATTGGGCTTCCTTTATTTCGTTAATTTCCGTCCTTAAAACCTCTCGACAGTATCACCGTTTCGGCACCGATCAAGATAAAAGATAAAGTTTTCTTTTTCCCTTGCCGTCAGGTAGTCAATCGATTATCTTTTAACAATCAAATCAAAAACAAGGAGATCAATATGGCGAAGAAAACACCGAATATTAAAATGAAGAACCTGAAGATTAGTCCGGCCTGTGACAGCAGACTGACGCGATACGTTAAAAAGAAATGCGGTCGCGTTTATGGCAACAAGGCAGCAGAGGCCGAGCGTTTAATCAACGAGGGAATCAAGAATGAATCAAAAGAAGGCCGGGGTTAATTACGCACGCAATCCGGCACCGTCTTACTGTTGCCCTGTGTGTAGTGCAAGGCATGGAAGGCACATAGGAAATACAAGCGATTGCGGGCATTCGCAGGAAGAAAAAGAAAAGTATAGAGAACTGGAAAAGGGGAAGTTATGAGTGAAGAAAAAAAACATGAATTAGCACAGCGCCGAGTAGAGGCTATAACACTGGCGTCAACACTTGACGAGCTTGTCGCACAAGGGGCGCAGGCATATATCGCGTCTACGGCAGGAAGCATGGCAGAAACGATGGCTCTTGCCGTTGCTACCGCCGAGATCCAGAAGGCGCTAACGCCAGACATCATGAAGCCTATTATGAGCCTTCAGGGTACATCCATCGGATTTAAGACCGATAAAACGTACAGCGAAAAGGATGTGAAGCTCGCAATGGTCGAGTCGCTTATTAAAGGCGTACCAATGGCGGGGAACTGCACAAACATTATTGCCGGTCGCCAGTATACAACCAAGGAGGGGTTCACGTTCCTTATCAACGGACTGATTAAGTCCGGGGCTGTTCATGACTTTGATTATGCGCTTGAGGTTCCGCAAAAAGACGGCAACCGCACCACGGTTAAAGGTAAAGCGACGTGGAAGCAGAACAACGAGGAGCAATCTGTAGAAAGCACCTTCCCAATCCGTACGAACGGCGGCAGTACGGATGACAACACCCTGGGCAAGGCCGAGCGGAAGCTCAAGGCGCGGTGCTATGAACGCATGACTGGCTTGAATCTTGCGGACGGCGACACGGACGGGATGGTAACGGTTCAGGGAGAGTCTTGTAGCCCCCTCGATCGAGACCAAGACAGACGGCAGGATGCACTGAACTCCAGAATCCCAGAGGCCAGAAAGGTTCTCGTTGATTGTAATCCAGAGATCGTTCGCAAATGCTTCGAGGATCAAGGATATGAGTCTTCGTGCGGATCGTTTGATGAGTGGCTTGACGAGGTAATGGATCAGGTGGTTAGCGCCTATATCCTCGACTCAATCGTCGCGCAAATTGAAAAAGAAACAAAGGAGTCAGAATAAAATGAGTGAAGAAGCAAAAGCGGAATTGGTTGCTATTGATCCAGAGAAATACAATCTCGAAACGGCAAGCGCGGAAAAGGTCGGGGAGGCCCTGTTGCCTATGGTTGTGAAACGTGAGGGATTACGGGAAGAGTTTATCGCAGTGTCCGCTGCGGGAGTTGCGGAGGATAACATTGACCGCGCAAAAACTCTGCTAAAGGCGCTGGTTAAAACCAGAACCGGAATAGAGACTATCCGAAAAACCCAGAAGGATTTCTCTCTCCAGTACGGTCGGTTTGTTGACGCAGCGGCAAAGGCTGAAACTGCGCCCGTCGTGCAAATGGAAGATGAGGTCAAGAAAATCACTAAACATCACGAAAACCTCGAAAAAGAGCGCAAGCTCAAGGTGCATAACGAGCGCAAGGCAATGGCCCTCCGTCTCGATCCGGATGACGCAGAACTCGACTACAGCCGGATGACGGATGAGACGTGGGAAAAGACCTATGAAAACCTTGTTTGGCTGAAAGAGAAACGTGATTCCGAGGCGAAAAAAGCCGAAGAGGAGCGCATTGCCAAGGAAAAAGAAGAAGCGGAGCGGATCGAGGCAGAACGTGTTGAGCGCGAACGCATCGAGGCAGAAAACGCCAAACTGAAAGCCGAGGCTGAGGAGCGGGAGGCAAAGGAAGCCGCCGCGCAAGCCGAACGTGATAAGGTGGAGAAAGCCCGCGTAGAAAAGGAAGCTGAAGAGCAAAAGAAACGTGATGCTGAGGCCGCCAAGATCGAAGCGGAGCGCGAGAAAGAACGCAAAGCCGCCGCTGATAAGCTGGCTGAAGAAAAGGCAGAGCGCGAGAAGGTGGAAGCCGCCGCGCAAAAGATCCGCGAAGCAGAGCAAAAAAAGCGTGATGACGAGCATAAGGCGAAGGAGAAGGAACAAAACGCAAAGATCGCAGCGAATCAGAAAAAGCTTGCCGAAGAGAAAGCAAAACGCGAGGCAATCGAAGCGGAAGCCAAGGCGAAAGCGGAGGCTGAGGCAAAGGCGAAAGCAGATGCTGAGGCACGCGAGGCGGACACAAAGCACCGGAAGAAGATCAATAACGGCGCGCTTGAGGCTTTCGTTGCTCTGGGGGCATCAAAGGACGCTGCGAAGGCTATCGTCACCGCAATCGCAAAGGGCGAGGTTCCTGCGGTTCGTATTGATTATTAATTTCGCACTAACGCGGGACAAACGCCACCCGGTCGAGCATATCGCTCAGTAAATCGTAGGCCGGGTGGTACTTTTTAGTAACGCTACCAGTGAGACTGAGGAAAGGAGCGAAGATGAAACCAATTACAAAGTGCAACCATGACGCGAACAAAGAGCTATGCAACGACTGCATTGCGAAAAACGAGCGAGTTTCCGGTAGCTCTCCAGTGGCTGGTTCTGCTTCGGAATGTTGCGGGAGTTGCAGAAATTTCACGAGCGAGGATGTTGCCGGAAGAGGGTTTTGTGAAATCAACCAGCATCCGGCAACCTGTGACGATTACTGCGGGGCTTATGAAAAGCCGAACGCCTGATTTGAGCCTCGTGGTATCCCGTAGGTTCTAAACACTGGTTATGATTCAAGCATTAAACGAAGGAGACAGAGATGGTCAGATTATACACATGGAGCGACGGAGCTGGGTGCTGGATGCACCACAACAACTACAACACAAAGGAAGAGGCGGAGACGACGATTGAAGAACGTCGCTACGACCCTCGGTATTGCAAAATTGAAGAAGCATAACGCCGATTTGAGCCTCGGGTAATCCCGTAGGTTCAAAATCTTGGTTAGCTGAATATTAACATTAACGGAGGAAGCAAATGAACACGGCAGAAATGAACGGAAAACAAATCGCAGAAGTCTGGTGGCCTGATACTGAAACAGAACAGGGTCGCATCATGAAATCAAGTGATCACGTTTTGCTTGAGATGAGCGCAACTTATCATGGCGACCACGACGAATTCTGGATTGTGGAACACAACAAAATCGAAGGAGAGTTTGTGGAAACAGCGCGGCACAACCTGAAATTCATCGAAGGATTCAAATGGGCATGACAGCTAACAAGTGATTAAGGCTCCTTTTGGGGTTACGAATATTATGCGACGTTCGCGAGAGCTAATAAACAAGGCCAGAAAAAACGGAAGAAGACGCGGGTTGCGTAGTGCAGAAGCGCAGCGAAACAAGCGCCTGTCCTCCGCTCTGGAGGCATACAGGCCAAGAGACTATCTTGTGTACGAGATCGCAACATTTAACGCAAGAGAGGGGCATACAAACTACCTAGAAATCTGGCATGAGGCCTATGGCGGAAACAACAGATACGCCGTCTATTTAAACGGCGAAAAGTGGCGAAACGGATGGAGCAGAACGCGGTTTTGCCAGTTTCTTTTCGAGCAGATAGACAGCGTAATAAGGATGCAGAACTAACGACCCCTGCAAATCATATCCCAGAACTCAACAGACCCGGCCCCGCGAACAACGCGACCCTGACGCACCATGTTTTCGTAATGAATAGGGGCTGGATACTCGCCTCGCATAGCATCGGGATTCCACGAAACAGGAGGCTCTGGATATGGCGCATGAGTGCCTTCTGTACAGTAAACGTTTTCTTTTGAGTTCGGCTTCGTCTTTTTGCCGATCTTCAGATACATCTTCAAAATCTGCCAAATACTTTTCTTGTCGTACGCGGTTCCTTCAACCGTCAGCCAGAAGTCAACCAAGTGCCTCATTTGCGCTGGCGAAGGGCTTGTGCTTTTAAACAGATCAGGGCGCGCAACAGCGACCCTCCCGCCTTCCTCATACACATCTTCAAGGTATTGACGCAGCGTGACGACTTTTGCCACTGGTGGCCCGATTTGGAGCGTTACCAGCACGCCCGACTCGTAATCTTCCCAAATTGGGAAATTGTGGCTGGTAAGCGCCATGAACTGACCCCGCGAGGTCATTACGCGAATCGCAAGCCCGAAAAATGTTCCGGTTCGAGCCATTCCTATATCCCCAGGCATCGCATTTGAGCAGATTTGGTAAATCTCGGATTTAATTTGGCGCGGTGTTAGTTTTTTCACGGGCAATTCTCCGGTTTGCTACAATCAACGCAAGAGCAATTAAGGCTCTCGCATTCCTCGTCTGGGTGCTGAAATTCTCGGCTGCCAATTCTAATTCGGATTTTTTGATCATGCTCAATGGAAACTCCGTCGTTTAACTTCAGGCAAATCAGAAGCATAACAAGCGAGGCGAGAACCCACATGATTAAGGCTTTCATTTTACGACTCGCTGGAATCGCCCGGGCAATGGGTGTCCACTTCCGCAACATCACCGCGCAAGATCATCAGAATCATATCGATTTTTGACTCCATCGCAGAGACCTTGTTGACCTCGCCGTTAAGCCATGGAAGGTATAGACCGAGCGTGAAGACGACGACCGTCCCCGCCCATGCGATGCTTTTTGCGACGGGGCAGGCTTCTCGAAGTTTGCAGCCGATTGTTTTTTTACTCATTTGCTATATGCTTTCCGGTTGGGGTCTATAATCTTTAAGTTGTGAAGAGTCGATGGCGTTCTCCGGAGTGACTCCGAAGGCTTCCGTAAATCCAAACCATTGAACCCCATCTCCGAGTCCTGTGTATCTATCCCGGCTAGGAGACAGAGGAGACACGTTGTAGTTGGCTGAGAGGCTGAATAAAACTTTGCCCTCTTCTCTGGCTGGTTCGTGGCTAAGGCAGAAGTTCCGAAGGGTTAGTTCTGTGACAACACCTTCGCCGTACACCTGATCCAAAGCCGATTGTGGGATCGGGGTGTCGAGGAGGGCTTCATCAACCAAGCCCCAAGCGTAAAACACGGGGGTCGGTTGATTCCGTACATTACACTCTTTTAAGAAACGTAATATAGGCTCCTCTTCAGGTGTTGGGATATGCGCTTCTAATGCTGTGTATTGTTCTGAGGTCATTATTCAAATCTCCCGTTAGGAGTTCCCCATCTATGGTCGATCCAGATTTCGCCGTTTGCACCCGACTCGATCTGTCCGGTGGTACGGTTGTGGACAATCATGCTTCCGATTGGGTTAAGCTCAGGGGATGGAAGGCCATCCGTCTGGATTTTATGAACCACAGAATCAAGCTGATCCCTTGCATCGTTTCTTGATGCAAAATAGACCTGAGAAACGGTTTTAACAATCGGCGCAAGAACGTTATTTGAAGCCCAGAACGTCGTCACCATGTAATCGTTATCGCTGGTTGCATCCGTAAGCCCCCACACGCCAGCGCCTCCGTCATCCTCGTTATTCCAGACGAGCGTTCCGGCCGGTATTAAGCCGAGAGCATTTGATGGTGTGCTATACCTCCACTGACCGCCAGACCCCTCTCGCCAGATAAACGGTGCCGATCCGAGTACGGCAATACTGTGCTCTAAATCTTCATCAGCCCAGACGCCGGTCTCTACAGTGGTAAACGTTGTGCCGTTATTGACCAAGCCGGTGATGTCAGATCCCATCTTTCCCCATGCAAGCCCGTGAGTGGAGTGGGCGTAAAGATGCGTTACAGGATTCATGCTGATTCCGTGTCGCTCGTCTGCAAAGTAATTAAGTTCGTTCTCTGTCGTGTTCCAGCCAGCGTAGGCAATCAGCGTCTCTTTAACGATGTACGTGAATGCAGACCCTCCATTGTAGGTGAGATTGCCAGCCGAGTTGAAGTAGATATACCCACCTCCGTCGTCAGTCATCTGAACAGTCTTGATGCCAGTCACTTCTACCTCTGTTCCCTGATACCAATATTTAAAAGAGGTCTCGCCGGACACATGGTAGATTGCAATGGTTCGATCCGCGATTGCCGTGCTCCCGTCCGCAAAGGTGGTCTGGGTCTCAAGAAGCGTGTAGGCTCCGTCCTCGTCGATCTGGTGCACCTCTTGAGAGGAAGCGTCGTAGCAAAACTGAATAATGCCACGGATCTTCGTGTTGGCATCAAGGCGGTCAAAGCCGGATAGCCCGGTTGGGGCCATTGCTTGGGCCTGTGTGATGCCTCCATCTGCTGTGGTCTGAGAATGTTGTCCTGCTGGTGCGCTCATAATAAATCCTTAAATTACTTGGTGAAGGGTCGCCGCGCCCGCATGAGGAAGGAAGCTGTTTGCAATATCAGCGCATTTAATGACCAGTGCGATTTCGTCTCCGTCTTCTAGATCACCTGCCCACATCGAATGGCTCGATCCGAATCCGTTTGTGGCCGCTACGGTATCCGACTCGTAGGCACCTTGAGATCCCTCTAAAACAGTACCGGCCGTCAGTTCGCCTGATACAAATGTCGGGTTCTTCACGATGGCGGTCACAATCTCCCCCGCTACACTAGCCACACCATGCACCTCGAACTCGATCTCTAATCGACAATCTAGGTCGATCTGAATCCCTGACGTTCCGGCTGATATATTGCTGGCAATCGTGTTGGTGAATGTACTTTCTAAAAAGTAGTAGGTATCCGCTTTTGCGATCGTCGTAGCCGCTGGCGTGCTAATGTACGCGAAAGCGGTAACTTGGTTTACGAGCTGACTGATTGCTCCGTCCGCTTGAGTCTGTGACCATTTGCCTGCTGGTGCTGTCATTATTCATCCCTCACTAATAAAACTTTTCCATCTACATCAACCCAAGGAGTCTGCCCCAGCATCATCCAAGGTACGAGGTGTCCCGCTCCACAAGATCCCTGTCTGGCTATCATTCCAAGAGCCTGCTCAGGGGTTAAGTCGGTCGTGGTGATTAAATTCTTAAACGCGCAGAGTCCGGATTCCGTTAAGAAATATTCCGGCCAAATGTTCTCGGTTCCAGCGACCCAAGCATACATCTCTGAATAGCTGAACACCCTGTAAACCAACCCGTCGTCAGAGAATAGCGATTTGGTCAAGAGCGTGGCGTCTACGTCATCAAGAATAAAGTCGTTGATTCCGTTGTTTCCAAAGAAATCTTCGCTTGCTGGTGGATTCAAAATCCCCAGTCCGGCTGTGTCGTCTGATCCGTCGGCTAAAGTATTGAACTGGATATAAGCCCCGCCAGAAATCTCTGCATTCGTCCAGCCTGAGCTAGACTCAGCGACCGCGACAGTTCCGGAGGCTTTGTGTAGCCGGTAAGAGAGTGTTCCGTCGATATAGATGTCGGACACGTACCCGCCTGAGACGGTAATCTTTCCTGCTGAGGCTGTGAGCGTTGCCGTGCCTGTGCTTCCCGTTGTGACGTCTTCGGTTCCGACGAGTCCATCGATTAGGATTTCTGTCGTTCCTCTTGCGTCGAGGGCTTTCGTTCCTCCGTGGGTGGCGAAGCGATGGTAGTAGTTTTGGTAATCAAATAGGGTGTCCTGACCGCCTGCGCCCACATGAGCAGTGGCATCCCGTCCGTTACCTGAGATGTCATCGAGGGTAAGCCCAGAGTTATCATTAAACGGATAAAACGCCTCTGCATCAATCTCCTCGCCAGCATAAAGAGCTTGAGCGTCCGATAATCCCAGCGCCGTGTCATATATCCCAACCGCGCACATTCCACCTCTGTAATGTTGGGAGTTACCGTCTCCTGAGTATACACCAATATCAATCGTTCCGGAGTCAGCGTCAGCAAAAGTCCCTGTGTCGCTTGCCGCTAACACTCCGTTTTTGTATACACGGATAGCAGTTCCTTCCCTTACCGCAAGGATATGTGTCCACGTATTTAACGGTGTTGCTGTTTCTCCATACAAGGTTGCTCCCTCTTGTATGCCTATTTCGCCTGATATAAGGCCAAGGCCTGATCGTGTCCCTTTGCTAACGCCGGTTCCCGTAGATCGCAAAATAACCCTTTGAATGGTCGAATCTTCTACTGTTGGATATAGCCAGACCGAGTAACTCAGGTTTGTTTGTGAGAAATTCGATGGGATGGGGGTAGATACAAAGTCAGCCGACCCGTCAAACGAAGCCATCCCGCTATTCCGAATCAAAGCATTCAGCTCGTTCTCGGTCTTGTCCAGTACAGTGTCAGACTCCTCAAGCTGGTATAACCATTGGATGGCTACGTCGAGAGGATCGAAGGGTTCCGTCTCACCGAACGGGCCGTGATAACCAAAGTGTTTAGATGACACATTCGGCCCTAAAATACGAAAAGCTGTCTGAGCAAAGGAACCCATCTTGAACTCCTATCGAATTCCGATTGATCCGGTTTGTGACGCGATAACCTCAACCTCTGCGGTTGCGGAGGCAACGCTCAACTTGATGTTTGTCAGGTTGAAATCTTCGTAAGCAATGAACGGCTGATCGTTTGCCGGGTCGAGCATTGTTACCGCGGTGTTCGTGTTTTTCTCTTCCATCAATACGGCTGCCGACCCGGAGGTTCTGAACATTACAGATTTGATGTTGTCGTTTCCG